>ERZ832973.1283-NODE-1283-length-20745-cov-5.435669_pt1 | contig 20745 bp, 17 predicted proteins | sample MGYA00519950_ERZ832973 | MGnify/ENA primary metagenome ERZ832973 (study PRJEB31850, sample SAMEA3708734) | human gut metagenome | biome: human gut; feature: human-associated habitat; material: faeces | place: China | collected 2014 ... | reverse complement strand
ATTTTTTCACCTCCTTTAATTGGATTATATCATCAGCTAATGACTATAACGATTGCAGTGTTCTTAATGACTAAAGAAAAGAAATACAATGCGCTTCAAAAAGAACGTCTTAAGGAAGCCTATCCATCCCATGACTAAAGTCACGGGATTTCCGGCTAGACATAATTAAAACATATGTTCGCTATTTATATTTTAACAGGCGAACATACTTTTGGCAAGCTTATTTTTGAACAGCCGATCAGCTTGGTTTGAGAGCGCTGCAGACCAACTTGATTTAAAAACCAGTAATTCGTTAAAATACCTTAACATTTTCATTGGCAAGGTTTACAAAAATCTATAGTAGAATAGAAGGGTGTACTTTTTATTTTAAGGAGCAATTTCAATGAACTTCTCATTCGAAAAGCGTGATCATCGCATGCTGTATCTGAAATATACGGTAATGTTTGCCTTGATCGCGCTGTGCATGTTCGGCAGCTATGCTATCACCGGACATACGTTGATCTGGAATAAGGATGCCTTAAATCAGCACGTACCGCTGCTCGGCGAATATCGTAAAGTCGTCCTGGGCTGGCTCCATCACCCAACACGGCCATTAAACTGGTGGTCTTGGAACATGGGACTGGGCACCGATACTTTCCAGGTCTTTTCCTACTATACGATTGGTGACATTTTCGCCTATCTGGCATTATTATTCCCAGCAGCTAAACTAACGCTGGCCTATCAAGTCATTACCGTTGTGCGAACGTACTTTGTCGGTTTGACGTTCTGCTGGTTTGCTGGCCATTTTTCTTTTCGCGACCACGTTATTCTAGGTGGTGCCATAGTCTATATGGTGAACTCATACCTGTTGTATGCCAGCATCGCCCAGCCGTTTTTCATGACGACGTTTATTCTGTTTCCGATTCTGGTCGTCCAGCTTGAGCGCGTCCTGCAAAACGGCTCAGCCTGGCCGCTTACCTTGGCTTTTTTGTGGATGTTGGTCAACAACTACTATCTAGCGTATGTTTTAGGAATCGGCACTTTTATCTATCTGGTACTCCGCGTGGCAACTCATTATCGAACCACGCTTAGCTATGGCAAAACCCTGGCTAAGCTGGCCTTTGCCGCAATTACCAGCATTCTAGTCGCAGCTTGCCTTTTGGTTCCAGAAATCATGGCCGTTATGAATTCCACTCGTGCCGGTTCTGAATTTGCCAATGGTCTTAAACACTATCCGCTCTACTACTATCTGTTTCTGCCCAAACAGCTGATCAATGGTGACCAGTGGACGTTTATGTTCTGGTCGGCATTAGGCTTGGTCAGCATTGCATTTATCGCGATCGTCTATCTTTATACGCGAACCCGCGAATTTCCGCTTTTATCAATCAGTCTGGCCCTGGCATTGGTTATGTTGCTGATTCCGGCAGTAGGGGCATTTTTCAATGGCATGATGGCGGCCTCCAATCGCTGGACGCTGCTGATCTATCTGCCGATTGCCATGACGGTCTGCCTGCTTTTGCAGAATGCGACCCGTCTTGATCGGCATACGCTTTGGATCTTAACTAGCGCGACCGGCATCTATCTGGTCGTCTTGGTGGCAACCTATATTTTCCAAAACGATACGACCATGTTTATGCCGATCATCTTTTTGATCATGTCGCTGTTAATGCTTTGGATTATTAACCTGCATGGCACGCCGCATCCTGATCGCTGGCTGGTTACGATTATTTTGGCCAACGCTGCCTGCAACGCGCTGTATGTCGGTACGCCTTATAACGGTAATTTCGCCAACAGTACATTGGTGCGCGGTCAGTATCAGTCGATTGCCAAAAATCGCTATGGCGGCTTGGAAAAAGGCTTAAACGACGGCTCGTTTTTCCGGGTCTCCACGATCTCCAACAATCAGATTACTTCCGGTGGGCTTTTGGATAATGATCTGACCTCAGGGATGCACAATATCGATTCATACTACTCCCTGCAAAACAAGTACCTGGGACAGTTCAGCACCTCGCTGCAAAACACTCAGTATCAAGCCAACGTCCCTTTGCGTCAGGTTGATGACCGAACCGTTTTGAATAATTTCTTTGGCGTCAAGTATCTGTTCGTGCAAAGCAACAGCGAGAACGCCAATAAGATTCCAGGCGGCTATTTCCTTGATGCTACTACCGAACCCAAAATCAACTATGACGTCGGGCAGCCTACCAACCCGACCGATCAGACGCAGCTGGTTCCAACCACGACTAATCGCTATCGGACGGATAATGCCTTTCCGCTGCTTTATTGGCAGGATTCCTACATCAGCCAAAAGACCTACCAGAAGCTGTCGCCCACTGCCAAGGAACGTGCCCTGGCCAGTGGGGTTACGGTCAGCTCTAAAAACAGCGGCGCTACTAACGGAATGAAGACTGCCAATTTGAAAGGCAACGTCATCAAACTTAAGTCGCAGCTGGTTTCAAATCGTTTGAACAAGATCAAGTCAACCGGTCTTAAATATACTGACAGTCTGGAAACCTATCAGCTGCAGCTGCCGCAGTTGACCAGCAAGGCATTCAAAAAACAGCTCAAAGACAGCGAACTGCACGTTGAGTTTGCCTCGATCAAGTATCAGCCGTTTTCAATGAAACAGCAGATTGCCTATGAGCAAAAGCATGAAGAGCAGCAGTCCACCAATCCAGGCGATATCGTCAATCATCGCTTTAACCAGTATAAATTCTGGCGCTACCATATTCTGAACGGTTCACCTGATATGAGTTTTGCCGTCAAGATTTCCAGTCGTTTGGGTTCCGAAACCATAGAACAGCCTAAGCAAAGCAAGCTTTCATTTTTCAAGCTGGTTAAAAACGGTACGATGAATATTGGCTACTTTGCTAAAGGAATGCCAACTTCTTTGACTCTCAAGCCTTCTAAGCTGGGGACCTATCAATGGCAGTATCAAGTAGTTGCCGAAAAGCTGGGGACCAAATACAATCAAGAAGTTCGCCAGATTCAAGAACATGCGCTTAAAAACGTTAAATTCAAGCGCAATCAGCTTTCGGGAACGATTACGACTTCGCGGGTCGGTATTCTGACTTCTTCGATTCCTTATTCAAATGGCTGGACGGCGACCGTTGATGACAAAAAGGTCACCCTGCTTAGGACCAACCAAGCTTTTGTCGGTCTGCGTCTACCTGCGGGAACTCATCAGGTTGTCCTGCACTACCACGTACCAGGTTTAGCCCTAGGATGTAAGATCAGTCTGTTTGGTTTGATCTGGATGTTGGCGGCCGCAGTTGCCAGTTGGCTTATCAAACACCGCAATGCCAACAAAACTTCAGCATAACGGTTCGATCAACAGGTCTAAAACTGCCAATAGCGCTATACCAGGCTTCAAAGCTTGATATAGCGCTATTTTGGTTATCAATCAGTTTCAGTTGAGCAGACTGCCTCTACATACTTGGGGAATACACTGTTTTCTGTTTTTACAATTCTTTTAGCTTATTATCAATCATTTCTCGTAATTCTAGCAGCGCTTTTTTGTGATCAAACTCGCCGGCTGCTACTGCTTTTTGCACGTGATCATACATTGTTGCGTTTTTGACCGGATCAGGGTCGATGATTGCTTTTGCATGTCGTACATATAATTGGCAAGCGTATCTGTCTTTGTGCTGATCACGATATTTTTTCGTTGCTCTTTTTTGTGCTTCTGATACAGGCATGCCACGTCACTCCTATTACTTTCTTAACGCCTTTAATATACCACACCTATATATTTTTTAATCTGATTATCTTAATCCGTTTTGCCGTTATCCCCATGATAGGAATTGCTTCCACACGCTGGTTGGATCAGTTTCCAGCAGTGGTCAACTAGTCGCCCTACGTACATGGGGAATACGCAAACATGGGGAATACGCAAATCTCAGTAGATAATGCCATCAAAATATTTCTTCATCATTGGATCATTTTCTGGTAGATCATCAATTGATTTGCCTTTCTTAACGCAATAATCAATTAGTTCGATACCTTTAGGGCCCATTAAAGGCCACATAATGCCAAACTTATCAACGTACTTTTCAATAGCGTTGTAAGTTGCTTTGTTGAAACCTTTGTAGTGTTCCATGATTTCTTGTTTGCTGTCCATAATATCAGCCTTTCAATTTTTCTAATCGCTTAAGATACTCTGCATACGTAGTTGGGAAATACTTTTTAATCAGCTCCAGCAACTTAGGATTGTTGACCATCGCACTCGTTGCTTCAGCGAAAAACTCCGTGCTTTTCTTAGATCAGATGAACCACTCCAATAGCTCTTGCGATGTCCAATGCTGAACGAGAACGTGTCTTTCTTGAGCCTCGAACATATCAGATATATCGCCTTTATCTTGGTCAGTATAGCTATCTACTCGCAGTTCTCGCTTGATTTCTTTGATCATATCGTCTTCAGCATATCCCCGCAGTTTACGCAGCCCCGTAAAAGTTAGCGTGCCGTCTTTTTAAGCTTAATCGCACGGCCAGAATCACCATCTTAAACTGCCATAATTGTACATTTTCAAATTGCCCTTTACAGATATGCACAATTTTACTTTTTCTAATAGATTAATGGATACTAACGCCGATATTATCGGTATTCTTGGCGGGTATGATATTATTAAAAAAGGAACAAAGTATAATGTTTTGAATGGTGGTGTCTTAGAATGGCTAAATACAAAATAGCATCAATAGACTATGAGTTTTGTTTTTCGAGTGAAGTTATCCAAGATGATTATTCGCAAGAAGAATATTCTAAAATGAATGATTTTATTGATAAGTGGACATATATGCCTTCCGATAAAGACGACAGATTTGAAACTAATGTCAATTTAAAAGATGGGTATGATTATATAGACAATATTGAAGAGCTAGTACCTAAAGAATTAACTGATAACGATAAAAAACGTTTGCGAAAAAAATAAGGGAAAGCTTAATAACGGTTGATTAATGAATGGAGTGCCTAGCATGAGTAACAATGATTTCTTTACGGTAGCTTACAAGATTTTAAGCTATCTAAAATTTTGTTATGAGAATGGACAAACGCCGGACCCTAATGTATTAAACGCCGATACATTCAACGTTAGTAAAGTACAGTTCGGTAACACTCTTGAAATGCTTTCTGATCATGGATATATTAGCGGTATTCAATTTCATAATACTAAGATGGGCAAAACGTATTCGTCATTGTTGAATTTAAAAATCACCATTGAAGGACTTCAATATTTAGCTGAAAATTCAATGATGAAAAAGGCTTATCGAATTTTCAAAGAAGTTAAAGACTGGTTGCCACTGATATAAAGGTTTAGCTGCGTGCTAGGCTTTTTTATTTTCCAAATTAAAAACAAAATCGAGAGAACTCAAGCATGGCTAGGGTTCTCTTTTTTCATGCTTAAATTTCGGTCTTTTTGACTTACTTGCAGACCAAAAAGAACAAGTTCGGAGGATCACCCCCACATACATGGGGAATACTTGACGGTCATAATTCCTTGATTCGTGTTGACAGGGATCACCCCCACATACATGGGGAATACGTAGCCATCTGCTCCCACCTCGCCCTTTAAGTGAGGATCACCCCCACATACATGGGGAATACTCTAAAAGTAACTGTAATCTATGCCAACGCGCAGGATCACCCCCACATACATGGGGAATACAGTCCGTACCTGGTAGTCATAACCGTTTTTGTAGGATCACCCCCACATACATGGGGAATACGCTGGTCCTGATCAATATCCCGGCGGCATTTTAGGATCACCCCCACATACATGGGGAATACCTAATGTAAAATTCAAGGGAGATGATCAGCTGAGGATCACCCCCACATACATGGGGAATACCGGGCTTCATTTCCTTGATATGCTTTAAACCCAGGATCACCCCCACATACATGGGGAATACAACATACGTACAACGGCTTTATAATTTGTCTAAGGATCACCCCCACATACATGGGGAATACACCATAGTATCGCTATCATACCCGGCAACGCTGGGATCACCCCCACATACATGGGGAATACTATAGTTTTGCCGGCTCTACATTGCGTCTATCAAGGATCACCCCCACATACATGGGGAATACTAGCCGTGTACGAGCAATCCTACCGACCGTGCAGGATCACCCCCACATACATGGGGAATACTGATTATCTGATTCAACTTTAGATTGTGGCTGAGGATCACCCCCACATACATGGGGAATACCAGGCCAATGAACCCAGAAGATGCGCATGCGCAAGGATCACCCCCACATACATGGGGAATACAACCAGCTGCAGCCGCAATTTGTCGTCAACAAAGGATCACCCCCACATACATGGGGAATACTCCAATTTAAGAACGCCTGCCCCGACGCATAAAGGATCACCCCCACATACATGGGGAATACGCAAAATCTTTGGACGGATCAGTATGTAAGATAGGATCACCCCCACATACATGGGGAATACTGCCCAAAAGTGAAAGATTAAATAGACAGATTAGGATCACCCCCACATACATGGGGAATACTATCCTGCAGGACTTGAACCTGCGACAACCTAAGGATCACCCCCACATACATGGGGAATACATACGATTTTAATCATTAACGGCTATCTAGTTAGGATCACCCCACATACATGGGGAATACGTTGACGCTATCTAGTGATAGCTGGGACTATGAGGATCACCCCCACATACATGGGGAATACACAAAGATAATCGAATCGTCGCCAACTTGATAAGGATCACCCCCACATACATGGGGAATACAAGCACTGCGTTATGTAATGAAATGAATACGTAGGATCACCCCCACATACATGGGGAATACCTTGGGCCCCGGAAAGGTCGGCAATTTCTTTCAGGATCACCCCCACATACATGGGGAATACCACACGCTGACGTGCACGGACGCCTGTATCAAGGGATCACCCCCACATACATGGGGAATACAAAAAAGGTTAGAAACGGGGTGAAAATCTACAAGGATCACCCCCACATACATGGGGAATACCCTTTTTAGTACTACTTTTAAGGAGGTTATTATGGATCACCCCCACATACATGGGGAATACCGAACAAGGCGTTGTGCAGCATGAACTTTATTAGGATCACCCCCACATACATGGGGAATACGTATTCAGGTAATCAAAATAGGTTTCTGGGTTAGGATCACCCCCACATACATGGGGAATACTGTGTCGGCGTTGGCTCGATTAATTTCGTTGAAGGATCACCCCCACATACATGGGGAATACCAGAGCAAGCTTAATGCCAACTTGATTAAGGAAGGATCACCCCCACATACATGGGGAATACCCGCTTGGGAAACAGAAGTAGGTGAACCCGTCAGGATCACCCCCACATACATGGGGAATACAAGTACTGCCATTATACCACAAAGGAGTGTGCAGGATCACCCCCACATACATGGGGAATACACAGCATGTGTCAGTCAAGAAAGGGAGTTTTTAGGATCACCCCCACATACATGGGGAATACTCAAGCCGGTTGCTGTAGCTATCATGCAACGTAGGATCACCCCCACATACATGGGGAATACCCATCCTTTTTCGTGCAACGTCGCCAGCAAACGGGATCACCCCCACATACATGGGGAATACTTAACTCATGGGCTGTAAAAGGCCATCACCAAAGGATCACCCCCACATACATGGGGAATACGGACGCAGACGGTCAGCCATTAACACCGCCGTAGGATCACCCCCACATACATGGGGAATACTAGATACTGCTTAATTATTAGGAGGAACGCTTAGGATCACCCCCACATACATGGGGAATACGTATGGCGTCATACACTCAGGAAGGCGAAAGCAGGATCACCCCCACATACATGGGGAATACCGTCGGCTAATGATCGTGATGAGTTGGCATTAGGGATCACCCCCACATACATGGGGAATACCTTTTTTAATCGTGTTCCAGACCGTCGAAATAAGGATCACCCCCACATACATGGGGAATACAAAACCATTCGGTGACTTAGCCGCTCGCGCCCGAAGGATCACCCCCACATACATGGGGAATACCATATCCCGTCATGTCGAATGGCCGCCCGTCCAGGATCACCCCCACATACATGGGGAATACAAAGAGCCAAAATGGCATTTTACCATTTTGGCTGGATCACCCCCACATACATGGGGAATACTGTGGTGGCAACCACAGCCCCATCTCGCCCCAGGGATCACCCCCACATACATGGGGAATACACAACGGACTGCGTGAAAGCGCCAAGTCGAACAGGATCACCCCCACATACATGGGGAATACTAGTAGCGCCGTTCTTAGCGCTGCTATCTTCAAGGATCACCCCCACATACATGGGGAATACCTGTTCGGCCAGCGTCCAAAGCTGACGCGATTGGGATCACCCCCACATACATGGGGAATACAGACGGAATCGCACCGCCTCGCAAACGATCAATGGATCACCCCCACATACATGGGGAATACACGGCCCAAACATGCTTGACTATGTAACCGACAGGATCACCCCCACATACATGGGGAATACTTGGACGCAAGATCATTAATGCGGTTGCTCATAGGATCACCCCCACATACATGGGGAATACAGTAAACAGATCCCTATATGACGCCTTTTTTAGATCCTTAGTTTGTCATTTTTGATTAGTTTAAGCGCTAGGTCCAAAGTAGCCATTGCATCAGATATAGATTTATGCGGATGTTCATTCTCAATTCCATAATTCTTAAGAACTGTTGCTAACCGATAATTATCTAAAAACTTTTGATCCTTCTTTATAATTGGCATTAAATCAATCATACGATTTGAAATAATTTGCTTATTTGCTTTTATAAATGCAGCGTTAAGAAAACTTTGATCAAAAAGCAAATTATAACCAACTAGAACATTATTACCAATAAAGACTTGAAATTCTTCCAACACTTTTTCTAAGGATTCACCCTCTGAGTTTAAAAAATCGTTGGATAGCCCCGTTAATTTTTGAATAGTAGCTGGAACTTCTGATTCTATTTTAATATATCGATTAAATTTCTCTACTTGTTGTTCATTGGTTCTTTTTACTGCACTGATTGAAATAATCTCACTGTTTGTAGGCTTTAAGCCCGTTGTCTCTAAATCAATTGCAACCAATTCTGTGATGCTTTGTCTAGTCGAAGTTGAATTTGCCTTTGAAAGCTTTGATTCCTGTATTTTTTTAGCTCTGTGAAGCTTAGCAGCTTTACTAAATCCGTGTTTGACTGATCCTGGACTATTTTTTAAATGCTTGATGAATGGTAACCCATCGAAATTAATAACTTGTTTGTCTTTTCGTGTAGTCCTGAACGTATAGCCAAATTCGTTATTAGTACTATAGATAAGCGTTGCTTCACCGTTTCCAATCGACTTGGTAATACGTTCCCACAGTAGATCTCTGATGCGGGCACTGAAATTACCTACATAGACACCTGTTTGTACTTCTTGACACCATTTAGTCAAATCACCTCGCAATGACATTGGAACTTTTGAAAGGGTTATTACAATCATGAATCGTCATCTCCAAATTCATGATATTGAACACCAAATTTTTGCAATCCTTCTTTATCATCCCAAAGATTAATAATATCTGCATTGCGAGTATCGTCATCACCGAGCAGATCCTTTAAATCGGTAACCATTTTTACAATTAATTTGCTATCTCGAATCTTATCTCTCATTGCCCATCTGGTTCGATCGGCTATGTTATCATCTCCATATGCGGCAACTACTTCAAAAGCGGTTGGGATTGAAAACTCAGCTTTATATAGATCGGCAAAATCATAGATAAAAGCCAGATCATGACCCGTATGAATAAAACCAAGCCCAGGCGAAGCACCTAATGCAGCAACCACACTATAGCACAACCCATACAATGCTTGATGAGCTTCAGTCAAAGCCTTGTTGATCGGTGTGCTTGATTCAAAATTATCGTGATTGTACTCTCTTCTAGTCCATTCAACACCTGTTTTCTTGGACCATTCTCGGTAGACTCGTCTGATTCTAGAACCCTCTTTACCCCTAAGTTCCTGCATAGTGAGCTGTGAAACGTCTTCAGTTGGAAACCGTTTCTGATACATCTTACGAGCAACTGCAATCCTGGTTCTGGTGTTTGAAACTAACTTTGCCTGTAATTCTAGTAACTTTGATGAATGTCCCAGCGCCCGTCCATGAGCATATTGTCGAACCCCATGCTCGCCAACCCATAAAACGGCAGCTCCCGAATCGCCAATTAATTCCATAGCACGATGAGTCACATCAACACCCGGTCCTAATAACAAAACACCGATAATTGCAACCGGTATATATATGATTCCAGTACTGTCTTCAACTTTGATCGCGCTATCTTGGCGATTGACAACTGCGTGTTCTAAATATAAAAAGCTTATTCGATCGTCAATTCTGCCAAGCTCTTGTAGTTTCGGCTTGTCAGCTCCTATTTTTTTCATACCATTACCTCAGCTAGTTGATAGGAATGACGGTTAGCATTCCCATACCATAAGCCTTTTCACGCCCCAGACCATAAATTAGCGTGTTTTGAAGTGCAATAGGATCTATGACTTCCAATATTCCTTCAAAAGCAACCCTACTAAGTCTTATTGGACGATTTCCCTTATGATAAAGTGGTACAAAATCACGTTCCTTAATCTCAAAACTATTTTCAGAGAGCTTAAATCCAGCACGCTCCGATCTTTTAATTAACCACTCTTTTTGCTGGTTAATTGTAATATGTGGAAAAGTCCGTTCACGCTCACCATTCTTTCCAGCACCTTTTCGTAATACAGGATTAGCTACCAAACGAAAACGTAACTGTTGTCCTTTTTTGATACTATTGATAAAAGGTGAGTATTCCTTAGTAGCCGTCGTATTAGCAATGCCATATCGTGATAGTATCGTTAAATCTGGTTTATCCTCACTCACAACAAGCAGATATTTTCGATTGGCTAACGTATCAATACGCCACAAATGCCTTTTTCTGATACCTTTTTGAATTTCGTCTGGAAAACTTTGCTCTATCCAATTATGGTATGCGCCTAGATTAGTTAAATCTTTAATTTTTCGACGATTTTTGGTATCGATTTCTACTCTTGATAAATATACCATCGCAATCTCTCTCCAATCTAAATCGATGCCCATATATCATGATCAGTATTTTTTCGTTGGACGTAATTACTGTTTTCTAAAAAAACATTATCTTCGGCAACTGACCGATACTCATAATATCGACTTTTTTGATTAAATGAGCCAACAGCATCTTTAATCAAGCGATTAGGGCTGTCTGGAACTAATTTTGCATCAGCATAGATACGTGCATTAAAAACATCTTTCTTGTACTTTCTTTGAAACCATACTGATGCTTGCCATGGCAACTCTTTTAATACGTTTATAGCAGTTTTATCTAGACACATTTTCATTTTTAAAATACCAGCTGGCGGGTTTGATCGCCTGCCAAAATAGAGTTGAAATTTTGGATGCCGTAATGCATACTCAATTTCTTCCATCAAAGCGTCTTGCTTGCTACTAAGTGCAACCATAAAAACCGCATCCTGCAAATATATTCGATGAGAAAGTTTTCCTGGTTTCTTTAAACTATAGTGAGTAATTTGAAAATCACTTAACACTTCGCCAGGTTGATCAACACGAACGGCAAAATCTAAATCGTTTAAACTTTTGTAATCATCGCTTTCCCTGCGAAAACCGAGAGCGGCACCAATCATCCCTATAACTGCACTTTTACTTGGAGCTCGAAAAGTAGTTCTTTTTTCAAAAGATGCCGGATCTCCATACGACTGTAAAGGCGCAACTATTCTAATCACTAATGTTTTCATCGTTCATCATCCGTTCTAAACATTCTGCAACGTTGGTAAGTAGTGATGAGATGTCTTTAACTTGATTATCAATTTTAGATTCTTTAGTGGACAAAACAACCGTTGTCTCTGGTTTTTCAACAAAGCTCTGGGTTACATCATACTCATTTTCAAGTTTTTCAATTGACTTTTTAATGTAACCATTATTTGAACGAACTGGTTCTTCAAAGGCTGAAACTAAGTTAACCGGCGTATCGTTTCGAATTGTTACCATTACGTATGGAGGAATTGTTTTATTTGCAAAGCTATTTTGTTTACCAGTTGGCATTGACAAAACAAATTTCTTGATAAAAAGCTCAATTCCTTTCAGCGTTAATTCCGCAGAACCCAGATTGTGAAAAAGTTCTTTAACATTAACGTTGGCATAACGATAAAGTGTTGAAGAATTAAATTCCAACGTATCAATCATAGCAGCTCCTGCACTATCTTGTTCGTCATCCAAGGCAGTAAAATAGTCAAATTCGGGCACGATTTCGTGAGTTGAAATTGCATGAGCAACTTGCGAAGCTGCATCAACGTTTAATTCAGGATTATCAGCAACCATCCGACCAAAAAGTGCTAAATCAAGTGAATTTTTATCACTAAACACCTCTTTAAGCTCTTTTTTATCATAGGAATCATTTTGTAAAGCATAGTCTGCTAATTTATCAATCTGGCCATCACTAAGCAAAAACAATGCACCAGTAGTATTCTCATCTTTTTTTACTTTGATGCCGGCCGCTTTGAAAACCTCAATTGCTTTTTTAGTTGCTGCATCTAAATCTAGGGTATTATCCTTTTCAGCAAGCTTGGCAGCCAAAAGCTGAATACCTTTTTTCGTCCGATGACTCAGTAACCATTCCGCACCATCGCTATCTTTCTTAAAAGCTTCTCGCATTGCATGTTTCCAACTCTGCGACGATACTCTTGCTCGCGTAACTCCGCCATAAAGAGCCGTCTTAGGAGCCCCTGAATCATCGCGGTTGATGTTTGAAGCTGGAACCGTTTGTAATACATGAATGTCTACATATAAATTTTTGGTCATGGTTTTTTCCTTCCTTATCTTTTGTATTAATTAGTTGAAACTGATTGCCAATAATACTGACGTCCCCATTTTAAGAAAACCTTTCTTGAGTATTCATAACCCATTTGAAAGAAAAATAGATCCTGCGCCAACTGAGAAAAATCTAATAATAAATTTTTATCGGTAGATTTTAAAATTCTAACCAGCTGAGTAATACTCTTGGCAACACTATCAATATTAGTTGAAGACAAGAGATTTTGTATCCGTCGATCAAGAGCTGCCTGCTTGTCTTGATTTTTCCTTAAATCAGCCAAAGCGACAAACAGTTGCTGTCCTTTATCCTCAGCACTTACTTGATTAGAACTTGCGTAACTCAGCTGGGTAAGGCCTTGCTGATAAATGGCAAAACATCTAAGCGCAGTATAAATAGCTGTCTCTTGTCGTGTTTCTCTGCCTTGTGGATCGCTACTGATATCACTTGCTGCCATTTTTGAAAACATAATCGGCCAAACATTTTCTGCACGATGATCTTTAATTGTTACGGCATGCCGCAAACTTGCTAAGACCGCTTTATCCAAATTACCGTTATTATAAAGACTATATATTATCTGCGCAGTTACCTTTGCGATTTCATTTGCCATATGCTCACTACCTCAATTTCTTTCGATACTTATTGATGCTTGCGCGGAGGATATTGACAAGGATAAAAATATTTTTAATCGAACCTTCGTCATTACCCTTATGATCACCAATGATTTCTTTAGGCGATGCTGTTGCCATAACTGCATTTACTTGTTCGTCAACCTGTCTAAGCAAAACCTCATCTTCCCATTTTAAAATTTGAGGAGTCGTTGGTTGCATCGGATCCAAATCTATCAGCCAATTATTAAATGGTTCGTTTAGGCGATTATAAAAATCTTCACTCAATCTGTTTGCAAAGTCTCTTTTATCGCCTATGCCTCGTAATTCAGCCAACCCATTGGCAAATCCCCAATAGTACTTAATAATTTGTTGAGTATATTCAATAGCATCTTCAATCTTAGTTGTCCAATGCAAATCAAATAAAATATCGGCATTGATATAAAGGTCATCGCTAATTTCTGCTGCCGGCAGTTGAGAAGTAGCATTTCCATCACTGATTAGGTTTGCCGTTGCCAAATTCACATAATGGGCATCCGGAATCAGCTGTTCATCTTTTAATAAACTCAACCAGTTGACTATTCCAGGCTTCATATCGGCATTTTGAGTATCAGCTTCAGTAGGAACATATAACCCAAAATTTCGCCACATTTTCTTACCCAGATCACTTAAATGTTTAGTATTATGATGACGATCCTTCACGCGCCAAGTAGTCATAGGTTCAATTTCGTTATTGATTGCGTCATCATCAAATTTTGGCAGACAAGTTGAAAAGACAGTCGGCTCCTCATCCCATCGTACATAAATCATACGCGACCAGTTGGTGTACAAACCTGCAATATTGTCAGGGGCCTTTTTTTCTAGCAAATATTTAACATAGTCTGCTTGGCTTGCAAATTCCCAATTAGGTTTTTGAATAATGCTTCCATACTCACCAGAAAAATCAGATATCAAGACAAGATTAAGCATTAAGGTTTCAAAAAGCGTTTTTCCTTGAGCATAAACGGTATCTAAACCATATAGCCAACCAGCTGATGCTGAATACTTTTCAACGCCTTTAATTTTCGTCTTATCAGTAGTTCCCGTGAAATTCTGATAGCTAATCAACCACCTGACAAACTCCGCAGTTCCAATTTTGTTTTTTTGTGAACTGGATTTTGGCGAAAAAATATCTGGTGAATTATTACTTTCCGAAATTAATCGATTCATCTGTTTAATTGCAACAGTACCTTTCCCCGATACAATTTTTTTACTGGTAAGATCATCATAAATCTCAGCCGTTACTTGATAAAATGGCTGCTTGCCAAACACATCAAAACGTGCTGCATACTTTTCCAAATACTTTACAACGATATCTGAAAAACTACCTCGTTGAAAAAGATCTTCCCACGTTGCCAATAAATCTTCTTGGATGTCATCAGTATCATCATCTAATGAATTATCAATCGGGCGCCAGCTTTTCGAATCGAGTTCCAGCCATTCATACGGATTGCCATTCGCATCAAACCTTGTATAAACCGTTGTTAGGATTGCTAATAGAAAACGTAAAATTGCCAAATCCTGCGACCGCATCTCTCCTGCCAGTCGACGATAATTTTGCGCATTTTGAAAGAGATCCTCTAAAGAAATCTGTTTTTCTTCATCAGAATCAAGTCCAATTACCTTTATCCAAGGACTGGTCAGCAGATTAAAACTTTCTTCAGCCATGCTTCTCCTCCAATCTTTCATAGCATAAACCCTTATCAGATGAATAGCTTAACCTAAATTCAAAAAAATCAGTCGTTTGTTTTGATCCTAAAATCAAGGCCAAAGAATCGTGCAGCCAAATACTCTGTTGCCATTGTGACAGATTTTTAGATGTAATGTCTTCCAATTTTTTAATAATCGTATCTAATTTCCATTCTGGAGTAACAACACTTGGTAAACGGATAACTTGATCAGAGATAGTCTTATCATCAACTTCGGCCAATTTTCTTCCATCTAGCAGGTAAAATTGATGATCAATTTCTTTAAGTAAAATAACTTCTAAAGTCTCTTGAATATCACGAACTGCTGCCTGTGCTTTAACCTCGCCTTGCCTATCATCTGGGAGATCCCAATCAAGCCATTTATGAATTGTCCCTCTACGTTTATGCTGTTTAGGCTCAGCAATTTGAAATACTTTTGCTTTATTCTTTGAAATTTTTTGATCTTTATCAAATTTTGCTTTAGCTTCTTTTAGGCCAGAAACTTCGCTGTCAGTCGCTGTATCATAGACTTGCTGAACCAACTTTGAAATATCATCAGGTAATGCTATTTTATCTTTTAAAAAATGATCCGTTTTCATTAACAAATACTTTTCGTAAATGTACTCATTGCTTTTTCCATAATCGCCATAGTCATTAATCCCTAAAATGTATAATTGAGGGGTTTGCAAGCCTTTAGGACGCTTAATATTATGACGATGCAATCGACCAACCCTTTGCAAAATCAAATCCATTGGTGCGATATCAGTAAACAAAACATCGAAATCAATGTCTAGCGATTCCTCTAAAACCTGTGTACCAATCACAACCAGTCTTGGTGGCCGAGCAGCATTTTTTCCAATCATGCTTTGAAGCTTTTCTTCAATTTTTTGACGATCTGGTGCCAAAAAAGCAGAATGCAGGATAATCGTTAAAATATCTTTTGGCATTAAGTCAGCAATTTCCTGTGCTCTTTTAACCGTATTAACAATAATCCCGGCTACGCCACCATCCCTTATCTTGGCATTTACGATATCAACCAGCTTATCATTTTCAACATTGATTCTTTTAACTTGTACGTATTTAGATTTTTGTGGCACAAAATTTGTTACTTGCCTTAGGCGTTTGCCATCTAACATGCTTAGTAATGGATATGCCTCATTGTTTTCCCAACCAGGCTCTGCCTCAAATTGGCCACTACCAAATTTACCTTTCGCATAACTTTTCAAAAGCTCATTTCTTTTTTCCTTTGGTAGAGTAGCAGAAAGGGCAATTACCGGAACATTGTATGCACCTAACCATTGCAGAACTTTTGCTAGATACGAAGACATATAAACATCGTAGCCATGAACCTCATCGATAACGACTACTTTTCCGCTCAATCCAAGGTGCTTTAAAAAAAGATGTCGTTGTTTCAATCCCATCTGCAGCAAATTGTCAATTGTTCCAACAGTAAACTCCTCAAGAATTGATTTTTTGCCGGTAAACCAATCATTGACAACCACTGCTCCTGAACCTTGTACATTTTCTGCCCTTGGTATTGTTTGGTTTCTTTGATTAAACTTGGCTTTCCCATGCATCAATTTTATTGAAAGATTGGCATCTTGTTCCTTAGCTTCCTTTGCCAACCAATCTTCAACTCGATCAAACATTGCATTAGACGTCGCTTGAGTTGGCAGCCCCATAAACAGGCCATTACAGCCACATCGACTAGCCAGCTGTTCAGCTACTGTTAAAGCAATCTCAGTTTTACCAATTCCCATTGGAGCTTCAACAATCATCATGCCAGGATCAAGAGCCTTACTAATTTCCTGACACATTGCCAATTGAACCTCACGTGGATGAAATCCCCAGTGCCGAACGTAATATTCATCAATATCAGAGACACACTCGGCACTCCACTCATCAGTTATCTGCCATGTATTGATGGCATTTTGATAACGCTCTTCAGTATTAACATCAGCAGCAGATTCATTAATGTCGATAAGTGGAAAAAGCGGCTTTGATGGATCATCATTCAAATACTCACTGGATGCCAACCAGTCAGCCATTATCAACAGGCCTTCTAAAAGTACTGCTTGAATTTTATTGACCCAGGGAATTTCTGATGATGTATGAAACCCGCATAAATGTAGACCATATTGGAATAGATCCTCTTGAACCTTTTTCCATCGATTCTGTTCTTCTCCTGGCGTCTCTGGCCAATAGTTTTCTGAATTATACTGTGTATCTTTTGCCACTGGATTGCTTAAAGGCTTACCATGATGACCACCTATTATGGCCGCAATAGATTTATTCACGCCATATACTTCCAACAACGCTTCACCAGCCAATGCATGGGGTGATGCACTGCGTTTCAGAAATGATAATTTATCGATGCCTTTGAACCCACCTCGAATCATTTTTTCCATAATATCTTCATCAAGCGAGTCATTATGGGCATATGATTGCTTGGTTTGAAATGCAGTTGTTGCCTTTCCAATATCATGAATATAGCCAAGAAATTTAACTACATTTTGTGTTAAAGTTTCTGAATTTTCAATCATCAGCAATGACCTTTGATTATCAGTCAGCCAATGATTGTACAGCCAATTAATAACATTTTTGGCATCAATCAAATGTATAACCAATGGCAACCAAAGTTCTTGATCATCACGAATTGCTTTCTTTCCCCATAAAGAAAGTTCTTCTGTCGTTAGCTCTCCCATTTTTTCACCTTCTATTTCGAATTGAATATTAAATGGTTCGAATAATCTCTGCTTAGGTATGAAATTAAAATCAATCGAATAAAGCATGTATCAGTCGCCGAATTCTAGATTTCATCGCCGCCCTTCATTACTATAACGTTCGACCATAACAAAAATTTTCATAAAGAGCATTTACTCACCCCCACATACATGGGGAAAACCAGCTATAGAGCAATATCCCTAATATCAATATTGGGATCACCCCCACATTCTTATAATTAATGGGGATCTTATATCTATATTGTTTATTATAATCACAAACTACTAAAATTCAATGCAAAATTGAAGTATTGATCACGCCAAACTATTGTCACCTTGCCACAAACGAATTATTATTTAATTAATTACTATACTATTGGGAAAATTAACTATGAATCCTCGCAAACACAAAATTCTGTTACTCTATCAGCTGTTTATCGCGCTGATCGCCTTAATTTCAATTCTGCTGCTGTTGTTTGACTGCGCTCATGCCATTAATCTCAGCCAGTCGCCTTACGTTTGGATCGATCGCGGTATCTGGGCAATTCTGGTAGTTGACTACTTTGCACGTCTGGCAATCGCAAAAGACAAAATTCAATTTTTCAAAGAAAATATCTGGGATCTGCTCTCAATCATCCCGACCAACTCAATCTTCACGCTATTCCGTTTTGTCCGTGTCGCCCGCGTCTTTCACATGCTGCGTGTCTTGCGGCTTTTACGCCTGGTTGGTCTGACGGTCCGCTTAAAACGATTCTTTCACACGGATGGTCTGATCTACTACCTTTACCTTAGCTGTGGAATTCTGTTTATCGCGGCCGGTATGTACAGCATCTCAGAAGGCGTTTCGTTTTCAACGGCCTTTTGGTGGGCTTTGACGACTGTTTCAACCGTGGGCTATGGCGATGTCTCGCCGACTACGCTCTGGGGACGGATTGCCGCAGTTTTGCTGATGGTCGTAGGCGTCAGCATCATTGGACTTTTGACCAGCACGATCACGACTTATTTTGAACCAACCAATCCGCATGAGGTCACCAAAAAAGAAATCGCCAAGCTGCACGCCGAAAATAGGCAGCTGCATCAGGAACTGTTGGAAATCAAACAGATGCTTAAGGAACAACAGCACCATGACGCTAAATAAAAAACAGTACCGTATTGAACATTTTATAGGCACTGTTTTCTTCTAAAATTGCATGATAAATCAAATTCATTGATACGGCTTGGCAGCAGACTTTCCTGCGGTCAGGCCGTTTTTTATCTGAGTTCATTTGAGATATGATTGCGGCTTTGTTTCTTATCATTATGGATGCCTTTCTTACCAGATCTGCTTAAAATCGTTTTATCAGGCTTCCAACACAAGTTTTCTTGAGGCACTAACTATGAATTGCCACTTTTTTACTCTCTCGTTATAATCAGCATCATTTTCTTGGTCGCTGTCATTATTTTATTGACGCCAAACATTCACTTAATTATTGGTTTGAATTTGATCTATTATTTTTAGTTAATGTAAATTAATGCTGTTGCTATTTAGTTTAACATTACGAAAAGTTTGAATCATAATCGGGTGTAACTCATCACAGAGCAACTGATGAATCTTGCGCGAATGCTAAGATTTTCTGCACCCATTTTACGAAAATATAAAATCGTCGGTACCAATTCAATTTATCAAAGACATCAAAAAAGGCCATCCAAAAGTGATTGCCTCACTAATCAGATGACCTCAAATGGCTAATAATATTGTCAAGCTCAGTGCTTAATGACATTGCATTGATCGAGCAGGACATTTTTGACATCATTAACTGACTACCAGTATAAATTAATTATACGATATTTAATGTTTATTAAAAACCCATCATGAAACTGTTAAACAAATTTTAATAAAACGTATATTAGGTTATCGATTGAAATAACGAACATACTCTTCAGCCGCTACATCTCGATCTGAATTAATCAAAGGCGAAAACAATAGGCCAAGTCCAACATAAAGCATGATGCAGGCCCAGACGATTGGCTCCCAGCTCTTGATTGGCCAGCTGCCAAAACAAATACCGACTACAAAAGCAGCCACGATCAGCAGTACAGCAACGGCCAAAGCAGCATTGCGCATCCGCTGCCAGTATTTGCCATAGGGGTAGACAAACTGCGAGATCCAGATTTCTAGTTCCTGACCAGTAGCCCCGCCTCGCCAGATTCGCAGCATTTTCTCATGAGTCTCATCCCAGACAAACGTATCAACCCGCTCATAGCTAACAGCAGCCGGTTTGCCATCGGGACGCTGCTCGTGACCATTTTGGCGCGTCGTCAGCTCAAAAATCGTTCTTTGACCTTCCAGCTTGACTTCACGACAGCGTACCAGATCTAATTGCATGTCTAATTCACGCCGACTTTCATACACGCGCTGCTCGCATTCCCGCAAAAAGGCCTTGGATTCCAGTGGCGTCATGTACTGATCCATGATTCCCTTAGCTGCATCACGATTATTATTGGCCAGATGCTCGCTGGCCGCTTCAAGCGTTTTGTGAAAACCGTTAAAGATCCGCAAGCCGCGCAGTGCCTCAGGCGAATCCAACGGGAGAATCTGCCAAGAGATCGGATGCCGCTGCGACAGCACGCCTAGCCGATGGCGCCGCATCCGCCGACAAAAATCGCCCCACAAAAAGCCAACTGCCAGCATTAAAAACAAGCCTAATACTAAAAGGCAGAAAAGCCCCCAGCCGTCAGACATCATTAATAAACTTGTCATAGTCTCACCTTCCGCATGGTTTGATTTAATTATAGTCGATTATTAGATTTGCTGGCT
>ERZ832973.1272-NODE-1272-length-20886-cov-28.729682_pt1 | contig 20886 bp, 17 predicted proteins | sample MGYA00519950_ERZ832973 | MGnify/ENA primary metagenome ERZ832973 (study PRJEB31850, sample SAMEA3708734) | human gut metagenome | biome: human gut; feature: human-associated habitat; material: faeces | place: China | collected 2014 ... | reverse complement strand
TACCTTTGGTATCATGAAAAACGACCGGTGGTACAAAAGAATTGTCCGAAGAGGACGAATGAAAAAAACTCTCGTTTTTTCACACGCCCTTTTTGTAACTGTTTATCTTTTCTTATGCGTTCTGTTTTTTATATGCGGAAATATATTCCTGTGCTTTTTGCAGTGAAACATTCAACTTTTTTTTGAAGTCTTGCTAAAATATCCTCCTCAGAAAGTCCAAAGTCATGCCCCATTTCAATAATACCTTTTACCTCTCCATTCATTCCATGTTTCCTGAAATACACTGACCATACCTTTTTCTCCTTACAGCTTCTTTTCCAATAATACATATTCATATCTGTCCCGAATTAATTCACTTGCGTAACTCTGCGTAATTTTTCCATCCCTTACCAGTGCTCCTATACTTGGAACCTGTTTTTTCTTTAGTTCCATCGTAATAATATTAGACATCGCATTTCCCAATCCTACATGCTTTCTATCTACCCCCACATAAAGCATCACATATTCATCTGGTCTGTGTTTTATTTGAAGGATTTTAAAAAAGTTTCTGACATTTAATTTATAAGGCAAATTTTTGTAATTGGGAACACTTATAAAAAATCCAACAATTTTTTCTTTATAAAAAGCAATTTTAACCATATCAAAATCTAATATATATTTATAAGAACTAAAAAGTTTCATAAAATCGTCTTTTTCAATATACTTAAAAGCTGGAAAATCACTATATAAATCCATGATCAGTTCATATACCTTTTCCATGATAGATTGATAATTCTTCTTGTCAGGACTTTTTATTTCATATCCGTTGTCCCTAAATTGCTCATAACGCTTCTGAAATTTCTGATTATGATAACCTGCATCTATAACTGGATAAATATTGGATGTATAATGGTTTTGGACTATAAAACCATAATTAGTGAGTAATTGATAATAATAATCTTTATTATAAGGTTCTCCCGTATAAGGAATTTTGTCAAACAAATTCATTTTTAATCTGTATTTTATCCAAAAAGAGGCATCGACAGGTCCCTCAAGTTTCACTTTTCCATCTTTTTTTGCCTTTTCTGAAATAGTATCTAACAATAAATCTACGATTTTCTGACCATCTATACTTTCAAAAAATCCAAAATATGCAACATCATCCTCTGGATAATAAGTCAACATACATCGTGCAACAGGTATTTGTGCATTTTTATCAATGACTACAAAAGGCGTACACTTAAAATATTTGCTTAATATATGATTTTCAGATAATAATTTATATTCTGTATCATAATCCTGTGTCAGATCGTTCTTCTGGTATAATTTACATGGTAATGCTAAAAAATCAGTATATACAGATTGATTTTTTCCATAAATCACTTCATAATTCATACAATTTTCCATTTACTATGCTCCATCTATTCTTCTTACAATTCCCTTATATGCATCTACCTGCACATAATCTCCATTTTTTAACAGACTTGTTGCATTCTTAACATTCACAATGGAAGGTTTCTTCAGTTCCCTTGTAATAATGGCTGTGTGGCTTAAAATAGAGCCTCTCTCCACAATAATCCCTTTTGCATCCTTTATCAGAAATACCCATCCCGGATCCGTTGATTCCGCAACTATGATTTTATTTTTGACGTCTATATTGGAATCTGCATCTTTTACAACAACCACTTCCCCTTCCACAATCCCCAATGAAGATCCTGTGCCAAATAAATTATCATGATTGTTCAGCATATTTATATTTTCAAAATGTTTTTCAACTATTTGATCTGCATAGACGAGCCTGCTATATGCTGGAATGGTTTCATTTTTCTTATATTGAATTTTTCGCTTGTTTACCAATTCAGTATAACAATCTTTTTCGTTGATTTCCTCCAGAAACAGATAAAAAATATCTTCTCTTTTTTCTATCCTTTCTTCCTTAACCAAAATTTCTCCTATTTTCAGGAAAATACTTCTTGCCAACCCAAAAATCCGTGTCCTGTTTAACCTTGATATTTCTCTGTTATAAATGCCAAGTTTGGCTTTCTTTAATTTTCTATTTACTTTAATATCTGTACTTGATTGATCCAGACATGTCTCATCATGAGTTTGAATATATTCTAATAACAAATCCGGATTCACTCTATAGGTCTGCGTTTCCAGTTTTAATTCGCCAAGACACCTGTCACCATATAATTCGATATATTCCTGAAATAACTGATGAAACCGGTTCGATTTCTTTTCTTCCTTATAAACACGAATCAACGTATTTAGGGCTGCTACCGGTTTCATGCTTTCCAGATTCTTAATATCATTTAATTTTTCTTTCTCTTTTTTTGACAAAAGCCCCGTATATATAAAAGTATACATGTCATTGATCAACGTAATATACCAGTCGTTGGAAATAGCTTTTTCTATTGCTCTGTATGTAGCCAACAAATCCGTAATCGAATTTTGAGCTTTAACCTGCTCTTTGAAGATCATAAAATCATTTTCAAATTTTCTATTCAGTTTTTTCATAGACTTAGGGGTTGATTGTAAATAATACAAAAAAGAAATCACAATCTTTATTTTCGTTAAAAGTGTAACTGGCATCTTTTCATCATTTACATATTTGTTCTCCACTCCAAGCATTTCCTGCCAGATTTTGATTAACTTTTCCGAACATGGTAATAGCTTGATAATCAGATACCAATTATTAATATTATAATAAATTCTTCCATTTGTGCATGCCAGCATGTTATCTAAATGATCAGACATACTGTTTACTAAATTTTTATCTTTTTGAGATAAATGATAAATACAGTGTTTAAAGACATCCGCATATACCTGCTTTGCAAAACTCTGTGTCAGCGGCAGTGAAATTCCCGGATAACTTTCAACAATATTGCTATTATCTAATATAATTGTTTTACTGTATTTTAAAGTGGTAATTGGTCTTGCCTGCAAAATATAAATATTGTCATCTTTGACTGCATATTCAATATCCATATCTTTCTGAAAAATCTCTTTGATTTTAACAGCAGCTTTTATTAAATCATTTAAAATAGTTTGATTTAATATCGTTTCATTCTCGAAATAATAATTTTTATCATCCACGTTATAGTAATAAGTTGTTGCAGCAATTTTATCCTCAACTATATTACATCCCAGTCCTTCTCCGGCTACAATAACCATCTCATTTAAAATTCCCGTTGGATTTGCAGTAAAAATAACACCTGAATAATCAGATTGTATCATTTCCTGCACAATTACTTTCGATGCTGTGTTTGTAATATTCAGTTTTTTATAACTCTCTTTTACTTTGTCAACATAAGAAAAAACATTCTTTCTTTCAACATTTAAAAAAGTTTCAAATTGTCCTGCAAAGCTGCTCTCATCATCATCTTCCACCTCAAAAGATGAACGAATTGCAAATAATTCCTCTTTGGAAAAACTCAGATCTAATTCTTCTTTCCGATCAACAACAGTAAAGTTAGGAACATTTATGTGATGTTCTCTCAGAATTTCCAGATTTTTGTGCTTCATTTATTTTCTCCAAGTTTATCTATGCGTAAAAAGGTAGAAGATAATCGTTAAAATCATCAACGATTCCTGAATATAAGTATAAGTTTCTACTTTCGTTACAATTTTATATCTCGTCGGATCCTTTTTAAATTCGATAAATTTCCAGCTACACCATAAAACATTTATTAATAAAGCAATCACAGACCATTTACTTAAATTCCAAACTAAAGCAAAATTCGTAAAAATATCCATCCACGTAACAATAAATACAAAGTTAATTGCTTTTTTGTAACCAAACAGTTTGCTGTATGTCACATATTCCGTTTCATCTTCAGGAGCTTTTATTTTTCTTGAAACTTCCCAGATCAAAGCAGGAAAATACAACGTCAGTAATGCTAATACATTTGTAAGGTTCAAAAATGGTAAGTTATATTTTGTAATTGTAAATGAAACGATATAAAGATTAATAAATATCTGAACTGGATTATGCGTAACTAATGCCAGCGGTAATGATTTGGCAATTTTGTGTTTTTGGAAAAACCATACCGCCATGAAGGAGCCGTAGGTATATAATAAAACACAGAACAAAAAATTATTCATAAAAATAAAATTTAAAATAAGCGTAATAGCTATTAAAATAGTTATAAATATGCCTAAGTCTCTTTTGGTAACTCTCCCCGAAGGCAGTGGCCGTTCTTTAAAAAGCCTGCAATCAAGTTCATAATCCTTAAAATCATCTGCAATCCTAAGCCAGAACAGAAAACTAAATACAGTAAATCCGCAAACAATTTCCGGTATTCCCAGCTTTATATCTGTTATTCCATGATTTAACAGAATAATAAAATAAATTTCACCAAACACTAAATATCCTAATAATAATCTTGGAATAATTGGATACATTTCTTTTTGATAAATATTTAACCTTTTTAATGCAGCTATCATTAGTCTCTATTCCTTTCTTTGTCCTATTTTATCACCAATAAAAACCTGAGTTTCATATCCTGCCTGAGATTGTCTCAATATATCTTCATCAATCATGATATTGGGTGGGAAAAACATTACAATAGTAGAACCTCCATATTCAAAATAACCTTTTTCCTCCAAACGACTAAACACTTGCATATTATAATTCTTTATTCTTCCCACAAGCAACGCACCTATTTCGACCTGCGTAATAATGCCAAAAGATTTTGAATCCATAACATTCACAACTCTGCTGTTTCTGGCATACACTTTGTATTGATCAGAAATAGATCTTACGGTGTGCAATTCGCCTCTGATATATTCAGATGAAACTAATTCACCATCATCAAAAAATACATACCGATGATAGTCGTTAACAGCTAATCGGAACACAAATGCATATCCATTTTTATATAAATCTGCGATTTCCTTTTTCTGAATAATATCGTTTAATTCATAAATAGAATTTTTGATCTTCAACTTCAATGTTTCATCTATTTTATAAACAGATAATTTACTATCTGCAATCGCCATCAGTTCATTTGGCTGAGTTGTCGTTTTATAAGTTCTTTTTCTGATAAAAAAATCATTAAAACTCTCAAAGGAATCCATATTATAATCTGACATATCAACATGATATTCTTTCACAAAAGGCAATATATCTTTTTTCGATTTAGGACTCCTCTGATATTTTGCCCTGAGATTACTAAACCAAGGTCTGGCAATCACTAGCTTTAATAAGATTCTTCCGATAACCGTTTGATATAAAAAAACTAAGATTCCCTCTTTATATTCCTTTTCTTCTACCAGCTTTTTACTGTCTCTATTATAAATTTTAGCCATAATTACCATTAAATGAAAAGTAAGACAAATGTAACAATCGCAACAATTGAAAAAAATACATACCATTTTCCTGATGGTTTTTTATTTTTCCAATTTGCAACAAATAAAAATGCCATAATACCATAAATAATTGCAAATATATAACCTGCATTGCGCAGCAGGAATGGAATCCTTTGAATTATCACATAAAAAACTGGAATAACAAATGAAATATAGGTAACTGGCACACCTTGATAATAAGTTGTTTTACATTCATTATTTGCTAATATGTTAAACCACGCCAGTCTGGTTATTCCACACAAAACATATAAAACAATAATAACTATAGATACAATAAATATTATAATCTCAGAACGATATTGCGTTGACATTCTATATAAAATAATTGATGGAAATATGACAAATGAAATAATATCACATAACGTATCAATCTGGATTCCAAAAGCCTTTTGTATCTCATTCCTTTTACATTTTCTTGCGATAAAACCATCAAATAAATCACACAAGCCAGAAATAATCAGACAGAACATTACAAAATTCATTCGTTCTATTAACTCATTTTCCTGAAACTCCACTAATGTAAAAATGCCTGTAAGTGCAAAAACAACACCTATATATGTTAAAATAACTGATTTATTGAAACATCCAATGAATAACTTCTTTTCCTGTTTCATACATTTCTCCTGACTTTGATCTTATATAAAAATAAGTTTACCATGATATGCGTAAATCCACCAATAAAAATATACGCAAAATATTGTTTCCATGATATTTTGGCAAATATCACTAAGATCAGCATTACTCCAATAAGGGAATCAATCTGATCTATCACAAAAAACAGCTTTCCAATTATATTTGTATTTGTTTTACCACATGCAATATCCAATCTTCTTTTTATAAATGAATTTGGCAGTTCAAACAACATGTACATAAAGCCGAACAAAAATCCTGTCAAAACATTAACCCCTACTTTATTTTCATAAAAACGATAGATTTGGTTATGATTATTGATATTGAAAGCATTACAGATAAAACCTATAAATACCTGAGATAAGATGCAACAGGCAATCATGGATCCAAAACCTATCCATGTTTTGTTATCGCCAAATACTCTTTTTCCGTCTTTTAATTTTCTGTTTCGGTCAATCGGGTATCTATGCTTTTTATAAAAATCTGTTTTTATAAAAAGCATATTTAATACACCACCCAATATAACAGATAACATCGTTAAATACATATCTAAAACTATCATACATTTTTCATTAAAATCCAACATCTCTCCGATTGATTTCCTGCTGAATCGTTCTTCTCCTGTTTATATTAATTTGGTGATAAAAACAATGCCCTCTACGAGGAAAAAAGCAAACCCCTGCATTAACACAATACCAGAACCAACATCTTTTGCCAATCGAATCTCTTCATTGTATTCTCTCGATAATGCATTCGCAACATGCTCAATTGCCGTATTCGCTAATTCAGCCATCAAAACACCACTCGTTACAATCACATATAAAGCATAATCTAGTTTTGTTGATTTTAACAAAATATTTAAAATCAGAAAAAATAAAGCAATAAAGAAGTAGTATTTAAAGTTTTTTTCTGTTTTAAAAGCATACTTCATCCCTTTTATAGCACATTTAATACTGTCTAAAAAAGTTTCGTTTTTCATATTTATCCAGTGCCTTTCTAATCAGATTTCCGAAAATTTTTCATATTTCAAAAATGCAGTTCCATGATAGATACGTTTCCAAAGCAATGACTATATATCTATCACAGAACTGCCTTCTGATTAAAACATCTATTGTTTATTCCACATCAACCTTCACCTTCGGTAAATGCCAGATATCATCCACATATTCCTGAATCGTTCTGTCGGATGAGAACTTGCCGGAATGTGCAGTGTTTAAGATAGCGCTCTTTGCCCAGGCGCTCTTGTTCTTGTAATACTCCATGATCTTCTTCTGCGCTTCTGCATAAGAACGGAAGTCTGCAAGAATGAAGTAAGTATCCGCGTACTGTGTGCTGTGTGTATTCAGCAGTGAATTGTACAGGTCACGGAAAAGTTCGGAGTCGTTCGGTGAGTAGAATCCGTTCACTAACTGTGTCAGAACTTTGCGGATATCCTGATCCGTGTTGAAAATCTGCATCGGATCATAATCACGGTTATGCTCATGTGCAATGACTTCATCAGAACTCATACCGAAAATAAACATATTATCCGGTCCGACTTCCTCGTACATCTCTACATTCGCACCGTCCATCGTTCCAAGTGTCAGGGCACCGTTTAACATGAACTTCATATTACCGGTACCGGATGCCTCTTTACTTGCAGTTGAGATCTGCTCGCTGACATCTGCTGCTGCAAAGATCCACTCTGCATTGGAAACTTTGTAGTCCTCGATAAATACCACTTTGATCTTATTATTGATACTCTTATCATTGTTGATCACTTCTGCAACGCTGTTGATCAGTTTAATGGTAAGTTTTGCATTTTTATAACCGGCTGCTGCCTTTGCACCAAAAATGAATGTTCTTGGAACAAATTCCATATCCGGATGCTCTTTGATCTCATTATAGAGATACATAACATGAAGGATATTCAACAGCTGACGTTTGTACTCATGAAGACGTTTTACCTGTACATCAAAGATGGAATCCGGATCAACATCAATTCCATTGTGCTCTTTGATATATTTTGCAAGACGTACTTTATTCTGGTGTTTGATCTCAAGAAACTCCTGCTGTGCTTTTTTATCATCTGCATAAGGCGCAAGTTTCCTGATCTGGGAAAGGTCTGTGATCCAGCCTTCTCCCACATGTGCTGTCACCCAGTCAGCCAGAAGCGGGTTCGCATGTGCTAAGAAACGTCTCTGTGTGATACCATTGGTTTTGTTATTGAACTTCTGCGGCATCATCTCATAGAAATCTTTTAACTGCTCTTTTTTCAAAATCTCTGTGTGCAGTCTGGCAACACCGTTGACAGAATAACCTGCAACGATCGCAAGATGCGCCATTTTTACCTGACCATCATATAAAATTGCCATTTTTGCAATTTTATCATTGTTGCCCGGATACTGCTCCTGGATCTGTAAAACAAAACGGCGGTTGATCTCTTCCACGATCTGATATACACGCGGAAGCAGTCTCTGGAAAATCTCGATCGGCCATTTTTCAAGAGCCTCAGCCATAATGGTATGGTTGGTATAAGCAACACAGTGGGTTGTGATATCCCACGCATCCTCCCAGCTTAAGCCTTCCTCATCCAGCAAAATACGCATTAACTCTGCCACTGCAACCGTCGGATGTGTATCATTCATCTGGAATACTGCTTTCTCAAGCAGCTGATGGATATCCTCATGATGCTTTTTGAATCTTGCGATCGCACGCTGTAAACTTGCAGATACGAAGAAATACTGCTGTTTTAAACGAAGTTCTTTTCCCTGAATATGATTGTCATTCGGATAAAGGACTTCCACCAGGTTACGTGCAAGGTTTTCCTGCTCTACCGCTTTGTTATAATCTCCTTTATCAAAGGAATCTAACTGGAAACCTTCCTTAGGCTCTGCATCCCAGATCATCAGCGTATTTACCATATGATTATCATATCCTACGATCGGCATATCGTATGGGATCGCCATAACAGACTGATAGTCTTCATGGATAAATCTGGTGTTGCCATTTCCCATGTCTTCGGTACGGACATAGCCGCCGAATTTGATCTCGTAGGAATACTCCGGTCTGCGAAGTTCGAATGGGTAGCCATTCTTTAACCAGTTATCCGGTACCTCTACCTGAAAACCATCCGAAATCTGCTGTTTGAACATACCATAACGGTAACGGATACCGCAGCCGTAAGCTGCGTATCCGAGTGTTGCCAGTGATTCCATAAAGCATGCTGCAAGACGTCCAAGACCACCGTTTCCGAGTGCAGGATCCGGCTCCTGATCTTCGATCACGTCAAGATTCAGTCCGATTTCTTCCAGAGCTTCTTTCACTTCTTTGTAAGCTTTTAAATTGATCAGGTTATTTCCAAGCGCACGGCCCATCAGAAATTCCATTGACATATAATAGACAATCTTTGGATCCTGATCGTCAAATGCCTGCTGGGTTGCCAGCCAGTCATCGATCACAACGTCTTTTACGACGTAGGATACCGCCTGGAAAATCTCCTGCTGGCTTGCTTCTTTTAACTGTTTGCGATACATATGACGGACTGTCTCTGTTACATCATTGATAAATTTTTTCTTATTGAAGACTGCTGCTGTTTTAGACATTTCCTTACTCTCCTTTTTTTACACCTAAAAGAACGGTTTCCCCATTAATATTCCATTCTTTCTCGTATCCATCCACACTGCCAGCTACAACATCAAGTCCGAGTACATCTGCTTTGATCGCATCACCATATTTGTCAAAGATGGCAGCCACTTTGTCATCTGCCTGATAAGAGATCATGATCTTATCCATCACTTCGAATCCTGCTTCTTTTCTCATGGTCTGGATCTTGCTGATGATCTCACGCACAAATCCTTCTTCAATTAACTCCGGTGTTAAGTTGGTATCAAGGACAACGGTTACTGTATTGTCCCCCTCCGTTACATAACCTTCCATCTGTGTCATTGTAATTAACAGATCTTCCTCTGCTAATTTTACATCATCACTGACAGACTTCAAAGTGATAAATCCATTTTCCTTTAACTCTGCCATGGCAGCGTTTCCGTCAAGCTCTGCTAAAGCTTTCTGGATCTGACCTAAATATTTTCCGTATTTTGGTCCCACGGTACGCAGCTGTGGTTTGAACGTATAGCTTGTGTAGGAGCTTACGTCATCGGTAAAGGAAACTTTCTTTACATTCAGCTCATCCTCGATGATCTCTTTGAAGTACTCTGAAAGTTCAAATGGAGCTTTGACAAACATATTTCCGATCGGCTGACGGTTTTTGATGTTTGCTGCATTACGGCACGCACGGCCCATAACCACGATCTTTAATACCTCATCCATATTTTTCTCTAACTCTTTGTCGATGTATGCTCCGTTTACGGCTGGGAAGTCACATAAATGAATACTTTCCGGCGCATTTTTATCAATGCTGCATACAAGGTTCTGATAGATTTCCTCTGTCATGAACGGGATCATTGGTGCTGCACATTTACAGATCTCTACTAACGCTGTGTAAAGTGTCATGTAGGCATTGATCTTATCCTGCTCCATTCCTTTTGCCCAGAAACGTTCACGGGAGCGTCTTACGTACCAGTTACTCATATCGTCCACAAACTCATCAAGTGCTCTTGCAGCTTCCGGGATCTTGTAACTGCCAAGGTTGTCATCCACAGCGCCGATCACGGTATTTAATTTGGACAGTAACCATTTATCCATCACGGATAATTTATCATATTCCAGTTTGTATTTTGTTGCATCAAATCCGTCAATGTTTGCATACAGTACAAAGAATGCATAAGTGTTCCATAAGGTACTTAAGAACTTACGCTGTCCCTCCTGCACTGCTTTTCCATGGAAACGGTTTGGAAGCCATGGAGCGCTGTTGATGTAGAAATACCAGCGGATCGCATCTGCTCCGTAAGTCTCTAATGCATCGAACGGATCGACTGCATTTCCTTTGGATTTGGACATTTTCTGTCCGTTCTCATCCTGTACATGTCCTAAAACGATAACGTTTTCATAAGGAGCTTTATTAAACAGTAAGGTGGACTCTGCCATCAGGGAATAGAACCATCCTCGTGTCTGGTCTACCGCCTCGGAAATGAACTGAGCCGGGAACTGCTGTTTGAACAAATCCTCATTTTCAAATGGATAATGGTGCTGTGCAAACGGCATTGCTCCTGAGTCGAACCAGCAGTCGATCACTTCTGGCACCCTGTGCATGGTCTTGCCACAGTCAGGACATTTGAAGGTCACAGCGTCGATATACGGTCTGTGTAATTCCACTTTGGCATCATCCGGGTTTCCGCTTCTCTCTGCTAATTCGGCACGGCTTCCGATGGACTCCTGATGTCCGCAGCCTTCACATTCCCATACATTTAAAGGAGTTCCCCAGTAACGGTTACGGGAGATTCCCCAGTCCTGGATGTTCTCAAGCCAGTCACCGAAACGTCCTTTACCGATGGATTCCGGGATCCAGTTTACAGTATTATTATTACGGATCAGGTCATCTTTGACTGCTGTCATCTTGATGAACCATGACTCTCTTGCATAGTAAATAAGCGGTGTATCACATCTCCAGCAGTGTGGATATTCATGTTCGAATTTTGGTGCGTCAAATAATTTGCCCTGCGCATCCAGATCTTTTAATACTTCAGGGTCAGCTTTTTTTACAAATAATCCGGCATAAGGTGTCTCTTCTGTCATCTCACCTTTTCCGTTTACAAACTGGACAAACGGAAGATCGTACTTACGTCCGACATTCGCATCATCTTCACCGAATGCAGGAGCAATATGAACGATACCGGTACCATCAGACATCGTTACATAAGTGTCACAGGTAACAAAATGTCCTTTTTTGTGCTGTTTTGCTGCTACTTCTGCTGCACATGCATATAAAGGCTCATATTCTTTGTACTCTAAATCTTTTCCGGTGTAAGTCTCTAATACTTCGTATGCTTTGACACCTTCCTCTTCATTTCCAAGCTTTCCTAACACTTTGTCAAGAAGTGCCTCTGCCATGTAGTAGGTGTATCCGTCTGCAGCTTTTACTTTGCAGTAAGTCTCATTTGGGTTCACACAGAGTGCAACGTTGGATGGAAGTGTCCACGGAGTTGTGGTCCATGCAAGGAAGTAAGCATCCTCTCCGACAACTTTGAAACGTACCACTGCAGAACGTTCTTTTACAGTCTTATAACCCTGTGCAACTTCCTGGGAAGAAAGCGGTGTACCACAACGAGGACAGTAAGGAACGATCTTGAAGCCTTTGTATAACAATCCTTTGTCCCAGATCTGTTTTAATGCCCACCATTCGGACTCAATAAAGTTGTCATCATAGGTAACATATGGGTTTTCCATATCTGCCCAGAAACCAACGGTTCCTGAGAAATCTTCCCACATTCCCTTGTATTTCCATACAGATTCCTTACATTTTTTGATGAAAGGTTCCATACCGTACTCTTCAATCTGCTCTTTTCCGTTTAAGCCGAGCATCTTCTCTACCTCTAACTCGACCGGAAGTCCGTGTGTATCCCATCCGGCTTTACGCGGAACATATTTTCCCTTCATAGTCTGGTATCTTGGGATCATGTCTTTGATAACACGTGTCAATACGTGTCCGATATGTGGTTTTCCGTTTGCAGTAGGAGGTCCGTCATAGAATGTGTAGGTCTCTCCCTGTTTGCGCTGTTCCATGGATTTTTTGAAGATGTCATGATCTTCCCAGAACTTCTCTGTCTGCTTTTCTCTGTCAACGAAGTTCATATTTGTTTCAACTTTGTTATACATATAATCCTCCTCAATCTAAACAAGGCTCTCATCCTGTAAATAGGACGAGAGCCTTAAATGATCGTTGTACCACCTAATTACAATGTACAGATTTTATAAAAATCATATACCCGTTCCCTGTAACGTAGGAAAAACGTCAGTGCCTACTCTGTAAAAACATTTTGGACTGCGACTGGGAAGTGATGTTCATTCCTAAGATACTCGCACCGGTTCACACCATTCCCGGCTCTCTTTGCCTTTCTCTTAACAACTACTGTCTTCGTCATCGTCTTTTCTTTTTCACAATGAACCAGCCATTGCTTTCAATCTCCTGTGATTATACAGAGATTTCCCCGAAAAGTCAAGATTTTCCACCTATCTTAATGACTTTCGTTTCGTCCTGCTGATCACATCGATAAATCTTTCGCGGATGTTCTGGATCATCAGATCTTCCTCCCGGTCATTTCCGTCAAACGGCACAAAACCGCCTGCCATCGTAGCATGCCCGCCACCGCTTCCGATGCCTTTTAACGCCTTGCTTATAATTTTTCCGGCATCTAATGTTGGGCGCTCACTCCGCACAGAAATTTTGATTCCTTCTTTTTTTCTGGAATAGACCACTGAAAAAGAGACTTCCACCAATGCAAGCATAAAATCTGACACACTGGCGATCAGAGCCTCCGGGCAATCCCTTCCGGTATCTGCAAAACTGATATTCTCAAACACCTCAATGCTTGAGATCGCCTTGGAATACGCCATCAGATCTTCAAAATAGAGTGTGCTGTTCTCTAACAGATAAATCATATCCTGATCGCACAGGTCAAACATGCGCCAGATCATTTCCATATCCATTTTGCATACGCCTCTCGACAATTTCTGCGTATCCATACGGATTCCAAACGTCAGCGCTGTTGCAATTCTTCGATCCATCGGTATTTCATTTTCAAAAAAATATTGTGCTATGATCGATGCGCAAGCCCCGACACCCGGCCGGATATCCGTAAACCGGTACTCCGTTTTCTCATAAACCGGATGATGGTCGATGCAGATGATCTCATCCCCGGTCATATCGATAATGTTGGAATTGCCCTTCTGCGCATCTATCAGGATAACCTCGTCGTCCTCCGTGAGTTCACTGTCAATATTCTCAATATTTACCAGTCTGATGTCCAAAATTTCTCTCAGCTTGTCGGTACTGTAACGGTCGATTTTCCCCTTATAGCAGATCGTTGCATGAATCCCTCGAAGCTTTAACAGTTCCTGCAGGCCGAACGCACTTGCGATGGCATCCGGATCCGGAAAATTATGTGTCTGGATATAAACATGTTCTCTGTTGATCTGTGTTACTAACTCATCTAATTTTGTCATATGATAAACCCTTATAATTCTTACCGCAGAGCAAAATATTGGTCTGCTGCCTCTGTAAGTTCCTCAAATGTATGGATTTCCGGCACGTCCGCTGCAATTGTTCCAAACCCATATGCTGCGTGGATGAACCCGACACCTGCGTGGCAGCTGGCGTCATAATCCCCCTGGATATCGCCGACATACACTGCCTCCGTCAACCCGTTCCGGTCTGCTAATAGTCTGATATTATCGCCCTTCTGTTTCAGATTGTTTCCATAACACTCTATATCTTCAAAGTATTTTCTAAAACCGTAATGATCTAAAAACGCCTCGATATAACCGCTCTGACAGTTGCTCACGATGTAGAGCGGATACTTTTCTTTCAGTTCAGAAAGTGTCTCCTCCAATTTGGGATACAAAACTCCACCATGCTCTCTCAGGTAGTCATTTTCCATGGAACAGCACTGATCTAACAATTTCATGCGCGCCTCTTTTTCCAGTTCCGGGAAAAGAATGTCTGCGATCACATCCATGGTCTTTCCCATAACCCCCTGAATATCCTGCTCTGTCAGTTTTTTATCGACAGAGCCGTCCTGTTTTATGGCAAGATTCCATGATTCTGCAACGTTCGCTGCCGAGTCCCACAGCGTTCCGTCCATGTCAAAAATAATTCCTTTTTTCATACTTCTCCTTATCTATCCATTATCCACAAAAATTTCTTTTTTAACCAAGATTATAAACTTTTGTATATTTTTCTTTGAAATAACGAATCAGCGGTTCTGCTGAAACTTCTTTGCCGCAGACGTATCTGATCACTTCTTTCGGGCTTCTGGTAGAACCATACTGATGAATCTTCTCATTCAGCCATTTTGTAATCTCACTGATTCTTCCCTCCGCGAGCAGCGCATCCACAGAGCCAAGTTCTTCCTCCAGACGATCTAAATACATGCCGTCATAAATACTGCCGAGCAGATAGGATGGAAAGTAACCAAAAGAACCGTCAGACCAGTGCATATCCTGCAAAATTCCTTCCGCATCATCTGTCGGAGTAATCTGTAAATATTCCTGCATTTTCTGATTCCAGAGTGCCGGAAGTTCCTCCACTTTCACATGGTCGCGGAAAATTGCCTTCTCGATCTCATATCTTAAAATAATATGGAAACAGTAAGTCAGTTCATCTGCCTCTGTGCGGATAAAACTGTTTCTCACATGATTGACTTCCTTATAAAATTCATCCAACGAAACGTCCTGAAGCTGTGGCATTTTTTCCTGCACTTTTGCATAAACCGGAATCCAGAAATTCTTATTTCTTCCAAGAATGTTCTCATAAAAACGGGACTGGCTCTCATGGATTCCCATATAACTGCAGCTTCCCGCTACCGTTCCGTCATAATCCGGATTCACATTCTGCTCAAAAATCGCATGACCACCCTCATGGATTGCCGAATACATCGCACTGAGCGGATCATGTTCATAAAAATGATTGGTCACACGCACATCCTTTGACGAAAAATTCAGTGTAAACGGATGTGTAGATTCCCCGGTTGTTCCTCTGTTCCAGTCAAATCCGATATAACTCAGCAAAAGCTTCTCCACTTCCTTCTGCGCATTCTTGTCAAATGAAACATGAAACTTGCTGTCATCCGGCTGTTTCGCTGCAAGCACTTTCTGCACCAGAGGAATCAGCTCTGCTTTTAAATCTTCAAACAGGCTGTCCATCGTAGCGGAATCCATTCCTTTTTCATACTGGTCTAACAGTGCGTCGTAAACTTCTTTTTTCGGATCTGTGTAACCGGTCATCTCCGCTGTCATATCGATCATTTTCTGCAAATGTGGGGCAAAAATAGAAAAGTCTGCTTTTTCCTTCGCTTCCTCCCACGCATTCTCCGATTCCGACTGTGCTTTCACGAAGCTTTCATAAAATTCTTTTGGAATTCTGCGATTTCTGTCCATATCTGTTTTCATTTTATTTACAACAAACTTCCACTTATCGTCAAGCTTTTCAAACTCTTCCGGCTCTGCCAGTGTATCCAATAACGTTTTCAGTTCATCCGAGGTCGACATGGAAAACTGCTCCGTCGAAAAATAAGTGAGTGCATCGCTGTGTCCTGCAAATCCTTCCTTTGGAGTGTTGGTTCTCATATCCCAATACAATAATGTGTTCACATGGTTGAACTGTTCCATTTTCTCTAAATATTTCTGTAACTGTTCTAACTTATCGTTCATCATAATCCCCTTATATTTTTCCGTAATCCTGTTATCTGATTAGTGGTCGTCATAACAAAAACCATGCAGGTATTTTTCGCCCACATGGTTTTATCTTATCACATAATATTTATGCTGTCACTCGCTGTTTCCGAAGAATGTTCCATGTGATCGCAGCTACAACAATTGTTAAGGCAATCACCAGAGCCACAATTCCCTGTGGCGTGAATTTTCCACCCAGAAACAGCCCTAATTTCGCAAGTTCACCGGAAAGCTTTTCATTCTTTGCAATATTCATGGGAACCAGACAGATTATCATCCAGACCGCCCATAAAATCCATAACACTTTCATGCCATATCTTAAAATAACTGCGCCGAAAAACATTTCCAGCACGGTAAATACAACCATGGCACCCAACAAATATTTCCATGTAAAAAACGTTGTCATATCCGCTTCCACAGCCGCCTGTGGAAATGCGGTCTTCAGCAGAAACTTCTCAAGTACACCAAACACAACGATCTCAAGTTCCAGCACTGCGATCTCCAACAGATTAAAAAGTGCATAACCTGCGGCGAAACTTTTTCTGGTCACTCCCATGGAAACCGCCATATTGAAATCCCCAATAAAGGAAAAACTGATTCCCCATAAATGCATCAAAGCGAATACGATGACTGCCAGCATAGTTCCGGCTGTGGCACAGGTATTCTCTTTTGCCACATTCATCACGATAAATACAACGATCAGACCGATCAAGTATCCCACAGCAGTAATTCCAAGAAACTGCAAAAGCTCTGTTTTCCGCACCTTACACTGAATTAAAAAACTGTTCATTCTTTCCGCCTCCCAACTTATGCTTTCACTTCGTAATATCTCATTTCACGGAAAAGCACCATGACACTGACTGCATACAACGCAATGCTGACAATCGCTCCTATCGCAAATAATATCCATACTACATTTATCTGCATTCCGTTGATCCACGCCATGATCTGGTCAATGAATCCAATTCCTGTCACAAATCCGCCGACCATGCATAATACCACAATGACGATTCCTATGATCATTCCTTTTATCCCGAAATGCATCTGCGCAACCGATACAAGCTGTCCGACCGCTGTCATAAATACAAACAGGACAGCGATCAGTACATTCAGCTTTCCATCGAACTTTCCGCTGCTCATAAAGCCTGCAAGCACCAGAATGATATAGGCACTCACTACATAGACTACGCAGAAAATCTGTGCGCCAAAGACTGCTTCCCTTCTTTCGGAGCCAAAAGACAATGTCAGCGGCAGATATGCTCCCACATAGGAAACCGGTCCGATCAGCGCAAATAAAACGCTTATGATCCCGCCATAAAAATAAGCTGTTTTCCAGAAATCCCCGAATATACTGCCGCTTCCCATATTAAACAGGAATCCATATACAACCATAAAAATCAACATCATGCCGGTCAGCTGCAATCCTGATTTTCCCCAGAATCGAACATTTCTCTTAATAATCCTGCTCTCTGCCATGTCTACTCCTCCATTCCGCAAAGGGATACAAACAATTTTTCCAGATTGAGCGGCTGTATGGTCACATCATAGCCTTCCGGCAGCTTCTGTCCTTCCTCCAAAAGGATCGTCACACTCTTGCTTCTTCCCATCTTCTCTTCATGATGTCTCTCATAGCCTTCCGTTGCCTGATCCACAACTTCTGCAAGGCCACTTACATGGTAGCTTCTCTCCAGAAGTTCCTGCGTATTTTCTTTCAGCAGCACCTCGCCATTTTTGATCATGACCACTTCTTCCATCAGGTCTGTTGCTTCCTCGATAATATGTGTGGAAATAACGAAGGTACGTCCGGTCTCTGTATATTCCTCCATCAGTTTATGGTAAAAATAATCACGCATTACAACATCAAGGCCTGCCACCGGTTCATCCATAAACGTAAAATCGGCTTTGCTTGCAAGTGCTACGATAATCGTCACCATGGACAGCATACCTTTGGACATTTTATTGATACGCTGTTTTGTATTCAGTTCAAATTTTTTGATCAGTTCCTCCGCAAGTGCCTGATCCCAGTCTGGATAGTAATAGGAAGCAGTTTTCAGATAATCTTTTACTTTCATGCCGCTCACGCCGCTTCCATAGAGATTGATGGACAACTCTCTGGAAAAGCAAATGTGATCTAACGCCTTGCGGTTCTCCCATACATTTTCACCATTCCATGTCACAGTTCCTTCGGATGCCGGATTTTGTGCGGACATAATGGATAACAATGTCGTCTTTCCGGCACCGTTTCTTCCAATCAGTCCATAAATCTTTCCTTTCTCCAATGTGAGATTGATATTCTTTAACACCTGTTTTTTTCCATAAATTTTACCTATACCATTACATACGATTGATTCCATGAATCATCTTCCTGCCTTTCTTTTCACAACTTTAAAATACATTTTCCTGTATCATTCCTCTTATTTGCATGATTCCATGCTTCCGGTATCACTGTTTTCCATCCGGACAGCTCTTTACGCTTCATTGCCGGATTGTATCAACTGAATGACTTCTTCTTTTCCAAGTCCGATGCTCGCTGCTTCCTCTAACAGTTTTTTTACATAGTTATCATAAAATTCATTCTTTCTCCGGCTTAAGATTGCCTCTTTCGCACCTGCTGACACAAACATTCCAATCCCTCTTTTCTTATATAAAACACCTTCATCCACCAAAATATTCACTCCTTTGGCTGCTGTCGCCGGATTAATGGCATATAGCTTCGCCAGTTCATTCGTGCTCGGCACGCGTTCCTCTTCCAGAAGAATATCCCTTAAAATATCTGTCTCGATCATCTCTGCGATCTGCAGATATATGGATTTCTCCTGCGTCAAAATCTCATTCATGCATAATATACTCCTTTCTTTCCAGAAATTATTCTGTTGCTGACAGCTTTTCAAATGCGCTTATCTGTCCTCTTGTTTTTCGTTCGTTATGTGGTTCATTACTTATGTAATTAACCATAGCACTATGGCACTTTGTTGTCAATACATTTTTTTCAAGATTGGAATTTTACCGGAGTTTTACTTAGGAACTGCCGATTGCAGGTGGTGCGGATTTTTAGATTGAATTTTATAATTTAGGTTATGAACAAAATATTGCAGTCTGACATGTTTATGAAAACATGAATGTGAAATGGACGAATCACAAGACATTGAAAATGACTGCATTTAGTCGACACCTCCTTTATAGGCACTCATCCCATAACCGTGAATTCCATAACGCAAATTGCAGATTCTGTGGTGCTTTCTTAGGGTGTAAAGGGCAGATATAAGCGCCCTCTCACAAGTCATTATTATATATGTTGATTAAAAAAAATCGTACAGACAAATATTATGTTTCTGTACGATTTTTCTTTTCATTTACACTGTGAATGACTTGTGAAATGCCGCTTAGACATGCCCTGCCAACACTATGAATTACATCACAAAATCTGCAATTTACGTTATGAAACTCTTATTTTATAATAAACTTCTACAAACTAAAAATGGACAAGTTCCTTATAGCTTCACATTTTCAAACCGTCATATCAATTTTTCCTGTTCGATTTAATCATAATAAATGCTATGCCGGCAACTATTATGTATCCTATTAACGAAATAACAGACGATTCAATTCCAAACTCACCACCTGTAATTGCAAAAACTTTTGAATCAAGAACATATGTCATTACAGAATATGGATCCATTTTTTCCCCAATGGCTAATCCGCCACCAATGATCACAATGTTCCAGATAGCATGCACTATTCCACTATTCCAAACCGAACCACTCTCTATTGCAATCATTGAAAACATAACGCCTACCATAGTTCCAGCGATAATGACTAATAAACAACTGCCTATCGAAAAATCCTGTCCCAGAACATGTACAATACCAAATAACATTGATGGAACAATTACAGCCACCTTCATATTCCATCTTTTCTTCAATGCATTGAGTATAACTCCTCTAAACACCATTTCTTCAACAAATCCAGCCGCTATCCCGGTGAACGCAACCCCTGCACTTAAAGTATTGAATATCTCATTTCCATTCATATTTGAGGAGACATACTCACCATTGAATATTAAAACATAAATTCCTTTTATAATGCATGGCAATAATATAGCTATTAAAATCCATCTTATTTTAATTTCAAATTTAGGCATTCCGAAATCTGAAACAGGTAACTTAACAATCTTGCTAATAAACATTTTCAAAATAAGATATGTTAAGCCAACATATATAATTCCAGCGATAATATTACAAATTCCATATGGAATCTTTATAATAACAAACACACTTGCAATGACTTGTGCAATAATCTGCGCAATTATTAAAATAAATATGGCAACAAAAGATATGCCAATTGCTTTTTTTGTACTCATTTTATTTCTCCTGCTATTATTTAAAAATTAACACCTTTCGAATTACCCTATTGATCAATACCATGATTTTTACCATAGCCGGGAGTTCCATAACGCAACTTGCAGATTTTGTGGTGTGCTTCGTAGCATTGATTGGGCATGTATAAGCGTCCTCTCACAAGTCATCCATGTAGAGTAGGCGGATGAAAATTTCATCCGCCCCTCATCAAACCGTGCATGAG
>ERZ832973.1263-NODE-1263-length-20995-cov-25.791356_pt1 | contig 20995 bp, 26 predicted proteins | sample MGYA00519950_ERZ832973 | MGnify/ENA primary metagenome ERZ832973 (study PRJEB31850, sample SAMEA3708734) | human gut metagenome | biome: human gut; feature: human-associated habitat; material: faeces | place: China | collected 2014 ... | reverse complement strand
GGTGCCAAACGGGACAGCGCCAGCCTTGAAGCAGCCATACCTTCCGGGGCAGTATACCGAATATCCGGCAGCGGTGCAGGGCTTGGCACAGCAGGCTTTGCCGGGAGGGGGGAGTGGTATTGAGGGTGGCTTAGATACATCAATAAAAAATATAGACGAATTTATTGGAGGAAATAAATCATTTGATGATGTTTTAGATGATTATGCAAAAGTATATGCAGATAAAATTAACTCCAACCAAGCGTGGTCATGGGATGATACAATACCAGGAGGAGAGAATCTCACCAAAAAGCAAAGAAGTATTATTAAACAACAGGCTATAGATGCTGGATTAATTACTGACATAAAGGTTACCAAAGTAGAAGGCATGAGATATGGCTTTGCCGATTTTGAATCTGCAGGAGTAGTAAAGGAAACACAATATTTGCCAGAAAACATGTGGAAAATGAGCGATGCAGAGCAGTTTAAATGGCTGGATGAACAAATTGGTGGAACTGTAGACGGATATACATGGCATCATACAGAAATACCAGGTAAAATGCAATTAGTACCAACAGGAATACATAATATAACAACGCACAATGGAGGACGAACTGCTGGAATGTGGGTAGATGCCCCTCGATAATAGGAGGATATAAAATGACGATACAAGATAATACGATTATTCAACCGATACCAACTGATGAATTATTAGCAGAAAAAGAGAGAAAATGGAGATTGGTTTTGCCAGCGGATTACAGAAATTTTGTTGTGAATTATAATGGTGGTATACCAAATGAAAAATCATTTGAGTGTAATAAACATAATTATGCAGTTACAAGATTTTTGTGTATTTTGAAGAATGTTCAAGAAACTCAAAATGGTTGGTATGATATAAGCGCTGTAGAATCCCAAATAGGAGAGCGTTTGACGGATAATGAAGATTTAATTGGAGTAGAGGTTCTGCCAATAGCAGAGTTATTCGCAGGAGATTATGTATGTTTAGATTATAGAAAAAGTAAAGAGAAACCTTCAATTTGTGTATGGAGCCATGAGGAATCAGAAGATTTTGCTCCTGTAACATACAAGGTAGCAGATACATTCTCAGAGTTTGTTGAAATGTTGGGATAAAAAAACAGAAAAGTGTTCTGTAATAATTTTGTAATGGTTTCACTTGACGATTTCAAACACACATGTTACAATGGCGCGCACCAGGGGGTATAAGGGGGAAAAAGATATCTTTTACAACTAAATAGAAATACAGTATCGGCGGTATTCCTAGACCTAAACGGTTATGAATACCGCTGATTTTTTTGCTTGCGATTATTAGTCGGTTAACTGCATTAGCAAGGAAAAACAGCATTGCATACCTATTCGGAAAGCAACAACTGTAATTAATGAGGGAGAGGTTCCTTATGGAACAAAAGGAAGGGTACGTCCGGATTATTACAAGGATGGATTTTGCGTAGATATAAAAAATTACAACGTAGAAAGTGCAAGTGGTAGAAGTAATCTTGCGCGGAATATTGAAAAGCAGTATTATCAAAGAATAGAAAATTTGCCCGATGGAACAAAGCAATCAGTTATGATTGATGTTAGAGGTCAAAATGTTTCAGATGAAGCTTTAGGTGCTTTGTATGATGACATTATGCGGAGAACGAATAATGGTGTTGAAATACTGTTTAAGATGGACTAGGAGGATAGCATGGCAGTTGGATTTAAGGTAAAATTTTATTGGTATCAAATAGGACATGGTGATTTTTTACATTCATTCTTTTCTACGGTAGCATATAATTTGGAAAATGGGAATTGGGGAAGTCGTTTCCCAGTAATTATGAACGAGTTATATCAAGGGAAACTGGAGTGCGATAATACGGATAAGGCATTAGAGGAATTAAGTATAATAAAAAAAGAGTTACAAAAATTCAGTCCTGAAAAGGTCGTTTGGGACATAGAAGATTTGTCAAAACAACCTCCATGGGGAAATGATATTAGTAAAGACATTACAGATTTATCAAATTATTTTGTAACAAGTGATGGGAATGATTTCCTAACGGTTTTCTCTCATGCATTAGAGAAGGCAAAAGAAGTCAATGCTGAAATTGTAATAAAATCCATGTAACAAGTTTGTAACATTTCCCTTGACGATCCCAAACACCCATGTTACAATGGCACTCACCAGGGGGTATAAGGGGGAAAAAAGATTCCTTTTATAACTAAATAAAAACACAGTATCAGCGGTATTCCAAGACCTAAAAAGTTTTGAAATACCGCTGATTTTTTGTGTAATTGCAAATTAGCCAACTGCATTAGTAAGGAAAAACAGCATTGCATCCCCATTCGGAAAGCAACAACGGTATAAGCTGCTTCCTGGGCATGGATAGCATCTATCCACTGCATTATGACATTTTGCTGTTCATCAGATAAATTAAGTTTTTCATATTCTGCATTCAGTTCATTTTCCAGTACTGTGGCTTTAAGATAGTTGGCATCCTGTTTAGCATTCTGACAAATGTTATTGTAATGTCGTTCTTCCAGATGGTTATAAAGTAGTTGAAAAATATCCATATCCATCATGTATTGCACCTCCTTTCTGACAACACACGATACCGAAAAATTCAAAGTCTATCCATTCACAAAATCCAATGAAAATATTTTGAGGAAATAAAGCAGAATAGACAAAATCATGCTTGTGACATAAAAAGTTGGATGGTGGTAACCAAAGTTATGCCATACGTTCTTTCTCCCAACGGCTCTGCCGGTGGGCGTTTCACGGGTTATGCCGCCTCTTGGCGGCATAACTCCTTTAACCTGCACTATTTTCGACCCTACTTATTTTGGCGGTATCTCAAGAAATCATGTCTTTCACATTTCCCCAACAAGGCTCAATAATTCTATTATGGGTAACTATACCTCGACTTCGGTCTTAAAATCGCACACAGGGGCAACACAGGCTCTCACAGGGGCAAGAGAAAGTTGACTTGTGTGTCGAAAGAGTAGATTTGTGCATTATTACTCGTTTTTCTCTGTTTTTGGTCTATGGCATAAAGCCAATTCTGCCTTTCAATCGCTAAAATTCCGTTCAAATTGTTGAAAAACTAAAAAATTAACTTGAAATCGTTCTTTTTCAGAGTTAACATCACACACCACGAAGGAGATTTCTTCTGCTTCGTGTCCTGTGTTCTGCAGGGTATCCTTAAATCCAAAAACCAAGAAATGGATTGGCTGTGCCACCCGTGCCGACTCCGTTGCCCAATGCGTAATTCGGGGATACTGGCTTATCAGTTGAGGTAGCCTGTATTTTGAAGTCAAAAGATTTGGGAGGAAATAATTTATGTATGACAAAACAAAGTATATCTATGTGGGGCTTGACCTCCACAAGGAACAACACACGGCAGTCATTATGGACTGCTTCAACGAAAAACTCGGAGAGATTACATTTGAGAATAAACCATCCGAGTTTACAAAGTTAATCACGAAATGTAAAAAGCATTGTACTGACAGCAAGGGAATTGTCTTTGCTTTGGAGAATTCTTACGGTTACGGAAGGGGATTAGCCGCATGGCTAATCGAGCGAGATTACATCGTGAAAGATGTGAACCCGGCATTGTCCTATGCCTACAGAAAAAGCGTACCGCAGTACAAGAAGAACGACAGTTACGATGCACAATGCGTAGCAAGAGTTGCTATCAATGAATTGAATAAGTTACCCGATGCCATGTCGGAGGATATGTATTGGACTTTGAGTCAGCTTGTCAACAGACGGGCGAATTTAAAGACACATCATATCCGTCTGAAGAACCAACTGCATGAGCAGGTCTGCGTAGCGTATCCAAGCTACAAGCAATTTTTTCAGGATATTGGCAGACCAACAGCACTTTATTTTTGGGAGCATTATCCTTCTCCACGATTGTTGCGAGGTAAGACTGTTGAAGAACTTGCAGAGGAATTAATTCCGGTCAGCCACAATCAGTTTTCTACACGGAAGTGTCAGATAATACTGGATGCAGTGAAAGCAGATGGAGACACCACAAGGGATTATCAGCCGGAGCGTGATGAAATAACAAGAGGTTTAGTTAAGGATGTTCGGCACTATGTTGAACAATTGGAAGCAGTTGATAAATCTATTGCTGACTTTCTTCCAAGATTTGAGTGTCCCCTAAACACCATCCCAGGTGTCAGCGATACCACTGTTGCGAAGCTGCTTTCAGAGATTGGAGACATCAGAAGGTTCCCTAATGCGGATAAGGTAGCCAACTTTGCAGACATTGCACCTGTGAACTTTTCATCCGCAGGGAAAGGCGACGACAAACATTCCAAACAGGGCAACAGAAGATTGCAGGGAACCATCTATTTTCTTGCCATTCAGATGATTCAGTTATCATCCAAAGGCCTGCCGAGAAATCCAGCCTTTTATGCGTACTATCAGAGGCAGTTGGCAAGAGGGAAGACCAAGCCACAGGCGTTGATATTGATTTCCCGTAGGTTAATCAGTATCATTTATGGCATGTTGAAAAATAAGACCGAGTATGTCATGCCAAAAGTGCAGGACAACTTGGGTTAATAGCATTTTTTTTAGTAACGACAGAGAAAATATGGTAAAATTTTAGGCAGTGAAAACCATTGCTTTGGAGAGTGTTGATTTTTTTCAAAAGGAATGGAAATGCTTGGAAAAACATGAAGGTTCAGATTCGATGTCAAGGGTGGCTCAGTATCTGGTGTCTATACAGATAAAATCAAGTGGGGTATACATGAGATTGATGTGCGACCAGATGGAAACGGATTTTGGGGACAAAGAATAAGACAAAACAATCCTAGAGTAGATGGATATGAGTTAAAGATAAATCCTCAAAATGAGAGTTATTACTTACCGCATCCTGAAGGAGGATATGTTCAGTTTGAAAATATGATTAATTCTACTGTGCAAGATGGTAAACTTGTTATGCAGCAAAAATCGTTTTATCATGTTAATGATATGCCTGATTTTGCAAAGAATAAGGTACTAGAAGAAGCAAGAAGACAAATAGATGCGGCAGGTGCGGCAGATTATAAGGTCGAATGGCTTGTATCAGATGAAAGTGCCGTAAATCAGTTAACGGAATTTTTCAAAGAGCATAATGTGGATATAATCGTTACATTTTATCCAGAATAGGAGAATTTATGGAAATAATAAAATGCAAAGTCGAAGAGATAATAGTTAAAGTAGGGTATTCATACAAAGAAAAATATTCAGATAAGCAACTAAATATTTTACTTAATTACTGGTATTTTTTCGATGAAAAAGAAAAGGAAATTCAAGAACTATTAGGAGTATCATTAGAGAGCATTCTGTATAGCAAATATTATTGGTGTACACAATATAAAAACAGATACAATGAGTTATATGGAAAAGATGTGGGTATAGATCAGCAACAGTATAAAATCATCGAAGAAATGACGCAACGAATAAATGATGTGGATTGGAGTTTTATTCAGATGATAGAAGAAGGAAAAAACAATTAAAGAATTTGAATTAAAACAAAATTAGGCTTGGATATTAATTTATAGTGTTAAATGATGAGTATATGGAAAATCGTGGCAAATATAAAGATAGGATAGATACAGAGTTGGATATTTATTTTGACGGGAATTATGAAGTGGCTGGTGGACTTGGGAGCACCATTGTCGCAGACGAATGGGAGAAGTATGAGAAAAATTAAAAAACTAAAACGAATATCTATAATGTTGTTATGTGCAGTATTGCTTCATGGAGGATGCGGGTCTCGTACAACAGAAGAAACAGAAAAAGTCGATACAACGGAGAATTTTGATCTGATAGGAACGGAGGGCTGGGAGTATCAGGGAGAAAAGAAACAGTATATTTATGGAGAATGGACAGTCACCGGTGTCAGAAAGGGGGATACCTGGGATGAGACGGATGAACGGGTGGGTGCTGTGTATGAGCTGTTACCGGAGAGCTGTTCCTACAAAAGCAGCACGGAATCGTACTCACTAAAATTAGAAGGGTACTCTGCATCGTTGATTTCAGCACGAGAGTATGATATAGCCGGAATGCTGCCGCAGGACACGAACTATTGTCTGGAGTTCAGTGAGGTGGAGATGGGAAGAAAGTATGGTGGGATAAAGAGTGCATTTACGGTATTGATTTTAATTGGGGAAAATGAAATCATAGGACGGGAAGATGGAAACTGGTGTCGTCTGGAAAAAACAACCGACTATAATGATATGCCAGAAGGAAAAGACTTTCTGATACCAATTAGCGGTATTTGGAATGGAGAGTGGGAGGTCACAGAGATTCTGAAAGAGGATGGTGATGATGCAGAGCAGTATATAGGAGCAGATTTTTCCACATGGTTTCAAGAGATACTGGAGGAAAAGTTTTGTAACTTTTATATTGTTTCCACAAGGGAGCCGTCCATAAAACAACTGGTAAAGGCAATGGGGCTGGAGAAAGAAACATTTGTAGGTTTTTATGAATTTTCAGATGATTTTTACTGGGATAAAATGATTGTAAAAGATGAGATGACAGCAGTACTGGTAAAGGATGGAAACTACCTGTGGGCAAGGCGGACATCCAAGAGGGATCAGTATGGGGTGTATCTGGATGCCTATATGGAGGATTATCTGAATGATGGTGATTTGATGAGAACGGAAGCAGCGAATGAGGAGAAGGTGCATCAGGAACAGGACGCGGAAAACATGGATGGTTGGGAAAACAAGGGGAAAAGACAGCAGTATATATGGGGAGTCTGGCAGATTACAGGTATCAGAGAAGGAGATACCTGGGATGAGACGGATGAACTGGTAGGCGCTGTGTATGAAATGTTGCCGGAAAGCTGTTCCTATAAAAGCAAAACGTGGTCATATACCGTAGAGTTGGGTGGGTATGAAGCCTCTCCAATTGTTCGGTGGTTTGAATATAATATAGGAAATATGCTGCCGACGCCGGCGGGGTATTACCTGTCGTTTGGTGAGGTAAAGCCTGGTGAGGAGTATGCCAGATCACGCAGTGCCTTTTCTCCATGTATATTGACAGATGAAAAAGAGATGTTAGCCTTTTGGGGGAGAAGAGTATACCGCATGGAGAAGGTGGTGGATTATGATGATATCGTAGAAGGAAAAGATTTCTTTAGAGCAGACTATGGGCTTTGGAGCGGGGAATGGGTGGTTACGGAAGTTCTAAAATCAGAGCAACACGACGCAGAAGAATATATCGGAATGAACTTTTCCACAAAAAGTATGGAGGATAATGAGATCTGTGATTTTTATCTTGTGGATATAGGGGAAAAATCAATAGAGAAGCTTGTAGAGGCAATGGGTCTGGAAAATGAATTTTGTGTAGTTTTCTATGAATTTTCAGAGGATTGTTTTTGGGATAAAATGATTTTAAAGGATGAAATGACTGTGGTGCTGGTAAAAGATAATAATTATTTTTGGGCAAAGCGGATGTCTGAAAAAGATCCGGCAGGACTGTATGGATCATATTTTTGAGTTAATTAAGGTGCAAAGGTAGGGAATAGACATGAAAAAACATATCGCCTTAGGTATTTGTGTGCTTATTTTTTTGATTATCGGAGGCTGCAGCTCGACAATGAAAAGGTCTGGGGAAAACGGATATGGGGGAGGGATTTCAGGTACAGAGAAAGATGGTAAAAATGTCTCCGAAAATGAGAATATCACATTCCGGGTTTTGGATGGAAAAGAAATTTCGGTTAGCAGAGACAGGCTGATGGATACGGAAAGAATTAACAACCGGTGGAGTTTGGAAGAGACAGATGCCATGATAGCTCCGCTAAAAGGAACATGGACGACGGATACATATATGGGCTATGTTCTCCCGTATAATCTGCGCAAGTTTGAGCCGGATACTTATGCGGACGAGGAAGCACGGGAAACGTTTTTCGGGGAATATCACGAGGCGGTCCGAGCAGCAGAGGAGAGTCCTGTACCGGATATCAGCGTTGAAGTACAACCGGTGGAAGAATATGAAGATGGATACACAATCCGTGTCAATGGCTATGAAAGCCCGTTTTCTATCATTTTAAGCACAGAAAGAATAAATGACGAGTATCCCATTTACAGTGATACAACGACACTGTCGGAAAGTTTTTTTGTGGAATACCCAGTTGTCTATATAAAATTGTTTGCCAAATTTAAAGACGGAGAAAGCGACAGATATAATCCAGCGACAGTGATTGTATCTGCGGATGGACAGGTACTGCTGCTGATGGAGGGCGCATTCTACTCATTGGAGAGAAGATAGGTGTATGGGATTTCCTGGGAACGATGTCTGAAATCAATGAAGTATATTCAGAACAGAACAAACTGGTGCTGGGTGGCGGCCTGTAAAGTTGCCGGAGAGCAGTATAAGAAAAATTTTGTGGATGCGTGGCAGTCAGCTATTGCTAGGAATGCAGATTTTCTGCACGGAGGTTTGGAGGGAAAATTTCCGGGAAATGATCAGATGAAGATGCGAGGCTTAAAGTATGTTGTGCTGGGAGATTGTGAGAGTAACTTGATACAGACAATTACATTAGGTACATACGAATCCGTACACTTACCAGAGACCAAAGATCACGCCGTTACCGAATGAGACCGCCTTAACCGTGCCGGGTGGAACGAGGGTGGCAGTGGTGCCAAACGGGACAGTGCCAGCCTTGAATCCGCCATACCTTCCGGGGCAGTATACCGAATATCCGGCAGCAGTGCAGGGATGGGCACAGCAGGCTTTGCCGGGATGGGGAAATGCTGCAGATGTAATACAATTATCTAAAAATAGTATTCAACATATTAAGAAGCATACATTTGAGGGAATGTCAGAACAAGCAAAGTATTTAACTGACGAACAGTTAGCCGACAAATTAGCTAATACACCATTTTTTAATAAAAACTGGTCTCAGGATGAAGTTGTAAAGTATACACAAGAGGCATACAATACATTACGAAGTCAAGCTAAAACTGGTATACATTCAGTAGAGATAAATGGAGAAATTATAAATGTTTTTATAAAGGATGACGGAACATTTGATACTGCGTATGGTGTATATCAGTATACGGTAGACGATTTTAGATAGGAGATACATATGTTTGAATTATATTACAGAGTAGTTCATAGTGAGTATGATGATTTTGTAGGGCAAAATGGTTTTTTTCAAATTAAGTGTAATGAGTGTAAATATGGAGAAATATATCCTAAAGAGCTGGAAACAGTTATGGATAAAGTTTCACTATATGATTGGTTTGAAAGGTTGGCAAGGGTTATTAAATATTTGTCATTAAAAGATTATGTTGCGCTTAGTGATGTTGAATCATATAATACATGGATTGAATTTAGAAAAACAAATGAAGAAGTAATGGTAAGCATTGTAAAGGCAGAGAAGGAAGAAGGTTCTCATGATATTGAGTTCAACCTGAAAGAGCCTATTGCAGGAGAATGGGAAAAACAAGTGATTCGTTACAGTCAACTAAAAACTGAGATAATTGAAAAGTTAGGAGAATATGTAGAGTTTATTACAATTAGTAACACGGAGCATCCAGAGATTGAAAAAATAGACGAGCTACTTAAAGGTTTTCAAAAATGTGACTTTTAAGAAATAACAAGCTTTTTATGTCTATAGAGCCTGCCGACTTGCAACTATTTAAATATTACCGCAGTTGCAGATTTTTTTATGGAAATAAAGCTGGGAGGGCACGGAAAGGTGACGCTCCGGGGGTATCTGGCGAGAATGCCGGACATCAGAAGGCTGCAGGAGGAAGCGGTCAGGATTACGGTACAGGAGGACGGTGACAACCGTGAGCAGGTATTGTTCCGGGGGATTATCCAGAGTGTGCACACGTTTGTGGAGAACGGGGTGTGTCAGGTAATGTGTCCGGCAGCGGGCTTTCCGTGGAAACAGGAGTCCCGGTCATAGCGAGTTGATGAAAGAGAGCAATCATACTATTGATAAAAAAGTACAGAAATTGTTAGCTTTATTACTTGGAATCTATCAAAAAGGTGTGGTCAAGGAAGTTATTTTGGGATATGAGCCTGCAGATGATGATATGATGATATTAAGGGTAGCCCGAAAACAAATAGAAATGTTAAACGAGAATGTTTTTAATTCTCGGTGGGCATGTAGTGTTTATAATTTTGCAAAACATATGAAACTTTAGGGGTTGCGAGAGAGGGGGCTGGGTATTACTACCGCACAACTTGAAGCATCAGCCGGAGCGCTGACCGCCGGGGCAGTATACCGAATATCCGGTAGCGGCGCAGGGCTTGGCACAGCAGGCTTTGCTGGGAGGGGGAAGTGGTATTGAGAGTGGTAGTGGTTCAACGACTGGAGAAAATGCAAGGATATTATCTAACAACTTAGCGTGAGAGGGTAGACTAGTTGGAAACGGTGAAGCAGCTGCACATATTGTTGCATCAAATGGAACGAAGAGGCAATGGGCATCGGCTGCAGATTCAAGGACATTATTGATGAAGTATGATATTGATATTAATGATGCCGCAAATGGTATTCCATTAGGGCATCCACGTCCGCACAATTTAACTCATAATAGGGCATTTCATGAAAATGTCAATGCTAGATTACATACAGTTGAGACGGATATGTTAAATAATGGATATGGAAAAAGCGCGATAAGAAGTGCTTTGAGGAGAGAACTACGCAGTATAGGAAGGGAGTTTGAAAATGGAATTAGAAATTGATGAAATGTTAGTAGAACTTATACAAAATGCAACTCAAAAGGCTTTAGATAAGTTATTTGAAGAACATAAGGAAAAATTCTACTATTGTTCTTTAATTACAACAGGAGAAGGATTATGTCCGATAATCTCGGCTTGGTCCTATGAAGCTTTGGAGAGAGTGGCGAATGAGGAAGAAGATGTAGAGGAAGCCAAATTTTACTTAAAATGGTCTTATGATGAAACCCCATATTTTGCTTATGGAGAGGAGTATTTTGAAGATGTAAATAAAGTTTTTTTAGACAGAATGAGGGATTTAATGACTGAAAAAGATAAAGATAGAGAAGTTCAGTTAAGGATTAACTCAATGGAAAGAGTTATGCATAATCTTGATATGAATGGAGTGTTCGGAAATGGCGAGAAACGTTTAGATATTGTTATCAATGCTGAGTTCATGCCACCCGATTATACAAATACAGAGAGGGCATTAAGATTAAATCCTAGAGAAGCATTGACTGATTGGTTAGAAGAAATAGCAGAAGAAATATGACGCCATGAAGCGGGAGACTAGGTGGATAGAAAGGGGCGGCTCCGTTATCTGTAGCTTCCATGACCGCAACGGGCGGCTGGTAAAAGCCATAAGCCCCAACGTCTATGCGGCGCACGGCGCAGGCTTTGCGTACACATTTGATGCTGTGGATGTGATAGATGGCAAATGTAGGGCGATAGATTTCTTGGGAAGGCGTTTTTGGGTGATATGGAAAATGGCCAGATTCTTTCAAAAGATATTGTTCAATAAATATTTAATTATGTCTACACTTAAGGCTCCAACCAACTAAAAAACAAACCACAGTCTTAAAATTAATCAAACTGGATCTGAAGCACAGAAAGATCCAAGAAGAACAATTTAAAAACAATAGAGCGAAATTTGCCATTTGGTGGTACTTAAGGACATCCGAAATCTGTTCCTTTTAAAAATGCAGAACGCATTGTTTTCATAGCACTTTGTGCCGTGGAGACAATGCGTTTTTCTCTTTGGTAATTATCAAATTCTTATCCAGACTGCTGATATCAGTCAACCTTTTTTCGAGGAGAGAGTCCTTGACAGAAAGAACGGCATCGACAGACGGGTGCAGTATGTCTATGATGCAGCCAGAAATGCGCTGAAACGGACCCTTCTGGGAGCGGACGGGGAATGTCTGGAGAGCAGCACCCGGTATGACCTGAAAGACCGGGCGACCCACAGAACCAATCCGGCAGGAGGAGTGACCCGCTATCTCTATGACCGGAATGACAGGCTGCGGAAAGAGATCAGTCCCTACGGTTACGAGCCGGAAAACGATGACGGGGCAGGCGCAGCCTACACCTATGACAGCCGGGGCAACCGCATCCGCACCACCAATGCATTAGGTGAAGTGGTACAGGAGCTTTCCTACAACCTGCAGAATCAGCCGGTCATCCAAAAGGATACGTTTGGAAACTGGACAGAGCTTTCCTACGAATTGGATGGAAAGATCAAGGATGTCCGGCGTTCAGGGAACCATCAGCGTACCCTTCAGCAGTATGAGTATAATGCCAGAGGGCAGATCACGGGAGTTGTGGACGGCAACCAGAATCCCATTTCCTATGACGTGGACAGCTGGGGACGCATCACAGGCATTGGCTTTGTGGACGGGGTGAAGGAAGGCTATGAATACACCCCCGCCGGGCAGGTCAGCAGGACTATAGACGGTAACGGTAATGCGGTGCAGTACCGCTACAACAGTCTCGGCAAGATCAGCGAGAGAATTGATCAGCTGGGATTCACAGAGACCTTCCGGTATGACGAGGAGGGCAACCTGTCCCTGCATATCGACAGGGATGGAAGACAGCTACAGCGTGCCTGCAACGTATTCGGTCAGCCTGTGTATGAGAAGGCGTCCGATGCAGAAGGAAAACATACCAATATCAGCACCTGGCACTATGACAGTCTGGGCCGGGTGACCCGTGCCGTCTGTGACGGGAAGTCCCATGAATACATCTACGATGCATATGGTAATCTGAAAGAGAAGCGTTCCAACGGGAAACGTTTTGTCTTCTATGCTCATGACAGGGCAGGGCAGATCACGGAGATCAGGGATCCAGAGGGAGTCCGCACCCGGTATGAGTACGATATCTTAGGACGCAGAAGCCGTATTTACAACAATGACGGACTGGAAGTGCGCTACGGCTACGATGCCCTGAACCGCATCCGTCATATCCGTTATGGCAATGGTGTGGAGACCGCCTATACCTACGATGGTGACGGTAACATCCGCACTCTGGAAACCAGAGCGGGCGAAAATGTCCTGCTCTCCTTTGCATACCGGTATGACGGCAACGGAAACCGTACGGCGAAGACAGGCATGCAGGCAGGTGTAACTCTGGGTGGCGTTACATCCGAAATCACCGCAGGGAATAATGCACTGGATATCTCCTACAATTATGATGTCCGAGGACAGCTTCTGGAAGAGCGGCGGAACGGTGCTTCTGTTTGCTATGCCTATGACAAAGCCGGGAACAGAATCCGGAAGACGGATGCACAGGGAGAAATCCGTTATCTTTATAATGAGAAGAACCAGCTGGTCGAAGAGGAAAGCCCTGCCGATAGAAAACAGTTTTCTTATGACCGTCAGGGCGGTATAATAGAGGAGAAAAATGCAGCCGGAATCCGTCGGTTCTCCTATAACAGCCGCCGCCAGCAGACAAGGGTGGAAACTGAAACTGGCAACGTGCAGGAGAACCGCTATGACGCGGAAGGCCTGCGTTTTGAACTGCTGGAAAACGGCAGGAGGACCAGCTTTGTATACCACAATGGAGAGCTTCTGCAGGAGGAGGGAAGAGAAGAGCAGAAGACCAGTTATCATCTCGGAGCAGGAATTGAAGCGTTCCAAAGAGGACAGGAACTGTACTATTATCATAAGGATGAGCAGTTAAGTACGGCACTGGTTACCGATGAACATAGAAATGTTCAGAGCAGCTATCAGTATGATGCCTTTGGCATACCTCTTGAGACTACAGAGCAGCTGAATAACCGCATCCGTTATACGGGCCAGCAGTATGACGAACTGACAGAGCAGTATTACCTGCGGGCGAGGTATTATAATCCGGTTGCTGGGCGGTTTATGCAGGAGGACGTATATCAGGGAGATGGACTGAATCTGTATGCGTACTGCGGGAATAATCCGGTGGTGTATTATGATCCGAGTGGGTATGCAAGTACGTCAATAGGTAAAGCTTGTCCACCACAGGGGAAAATTAGTGAAAGTGTTGATGAGAGTGATAGTAAGACCAATTGGGAAGCTCATAATGTTGTAAATTATGCAAAATTAAAGGAACAGTATAGAGTCAGTGAATTAGCTAACGATGTGGTAGATAGTATTACACAAACAGGAGCATTGCCAAGCAATTACATAACAAAGAGTCAAGCAAGAGCAATGGGGTGGTCAGAAGGAAAGACTTTAAATAATTGTGTACCAGGAAAGGCTCTTGGTGGAGATGTTTTTGCAAATACTAATGGGGTTTTACCTAGTGCAAATGGAAGAATATGGTATGAGGCGGATGTAGGAGTTGATTATACGATGAGCCGTTCAAATTCTAAGAACCCAGCATATAGGATTTTGTACTCAAATGATGGGCTAATATATGGAACATATGACCATTATGATACTGTGTTTCAAATTTTCCCTTAAAAAGAAGGAGCAAAACGATGAATTGTATTAATACGATTTGTTTATATTTAAAAAAATATTTAACAGATGAGCAATTTGAGAATATTTTCTATGACTATATTGAAGATTTTCAAAATTCTTTGGAAGAAGATATGTATCTTAATGTTTTATCTACAAACTTTAGTTCTAAACAAGAAAAAATTAGTTTAGAAACAGAATTATATAATTATGTATTAGAGAATTATGATTCTGTGTATGAAAATATTAATGATGCATATGTTGAACGTATAATTGACTCAAATAAGGAAGATATAGTAGTAGAAATATTAAAGAATAAATATCAGAAGAGAGAGGAGGTTGATATAGATTGTAGTATGATTAATACACGGTCAGAATTAATTGATGCAATAAAACATGCATTGCAATATCCACATTTTTGTGGAGATAATTGGGATGCAATAGAAGATTTGATTTATGATATAGTACTCCCACAAAAACTAATTTTGCACAATTGGCGTGAGGTTGAAAAAAAATTACCTCAAGACACGGCTATATTAAAATCAATTTTAGATAAATACAATAATGGACGCTGTGTGGTTATATATACTTAGGGTTTTTCAAGTGTTTTGTGTAAGTTTTTTATTAGCTGGTAGTGTACCAGAGTAATTATTAATTATGTCTCCAGATAAGGACAGCCATCAGCTAAAATATTCGGTCTTTAAATTAATCGGAATGGCTCTCACCGAAGGTGCTGTAATCCATGTAGATTAATTTGAAGACCCTAGGGCGAAATTTGCCATCTGGGTGTACATAAGGACATCCGAAATCAAAACTTAATATTGTTTCATCAAAGATGCAAAACGCATTGTTTTCATGACACTTGGTGTTGTGAAGATGATGCATTTTCTGTATAATAGTCGAAAACTAATCCCAAAAGGCGGTGTTTCAGATTTAAATATGGAAAGCTGTAAGAAAGTAGGTAAATATGACGTTTGAAGAGGTAAAAAAAGCATTTTTTAGGTATGATGGATCATTATTTGCAATGGCAAGGGAGGAAAAAGAAGCATATGAGAGTTATAAATTATTAAATATTCCAGAGGAAATGGCAGAAGCATGGAAACAAGAATTGTTTTTTTCCTTGTGGGAGCAACTGAAAGAAAGCGGATCAAGCGAATTGTTTAATAGAATGTGCAATCTTTCAGAAAATAGACATAGTAGAGAAAATTTATTAATTTTGAAGGAGGCACTGTATAAGGTAAATTATACAAATCCAAAAGTAAATGCATATATTTGTGAAGCCATACTTGGGAGAAAGGACTTGTCAGAGAGAAGTGGCATGATTTTTTGGGCATATGATTTAGGTGAGTATGAAATGGCTAAAGAACTGTTGCAGTTTATATGGAAATTGGCAACAGTTCAGACATCTGATAAAAATGTAAAGTCTAGATTGGATAGGATTATAAAAAAAAGTTATTTGATAAGTTCTAAAATAAATTATCCAACGTTTCCAGCTTGAGTGTGGAAATACTTTGGGATTCTAAACCCATCTTCTTGGAGAGTTATATGATGGAGAAAAAAGTAGTTTAAAGAGATGGTAAATGTTATAGAAGAAAAACTGGCACAATGACTAATAACAATTTTACGGTATTTTCTTAATGTGACTAAAACGCTCATATTACAACAGTTCGTAATGGCAGGAGTTTCCCTCCGTGGAACAGTGGAACAGCGGGAGGGGGAGTTGTGTACCTGAAACTGGACATTGACGGAGCAGACGGGAAAGCGCTGCATCCCTATCCGTGGATTCCGCCCACAGGAAACGTCATGTATTGTATGCCGCAGGAAGGAACGGAGGCATACCTCTACTTTCCAGAGGCAGAGGAGGAAAGTGCATATGCAGTCAGCGAGATACATAATAGCAGGTGTCCGGTCTTTGCAGATGCGCAGCGTCGGGAACTTGTGACGGAGCATGGGAAAAAGCTGCGGCTGCATGCGGACATGCTTGGTTTTGCCGGAGGGAAGGAAGAAACTGTGCAGGAGTGCCGGATGAGAGAAGACGGCATACATTTCGGTGCGGGCAGAGGAAAACTTCAGGTCACGGGGAGGGAGCAGATTCTCTTCCATGCACCGGAGATTTCCCTTGACGCGGTGCAGAAAATCGGACAATATAAAATGGAAAGCATGGCGAAAGAGAAGGCGGGGATGCTGTATCCCAGAGGAGGCGGAAACCCGGCAACGGGAGGACTGGCAGCAGCGGCTCTGGGAGTTACAGCCGTGCAGCTTGGGATGACAGCCGGAGTACTGACCGCCGGGGCAGGAATTGCTGCAGTTGCGGCAACGGCAAGCAGTGACAGAAAGAATGGGACAGAGTCCTCCCTGGGGGATTATATCAGCAATGCATTTTCGGCGTCTGCAAGAGTGGGAGCATCCTGCATAGCCATAACTCTGGGGATGTACGGGGCAGAGGTGATGACGTTGACCGTGAGCGGAGGCATGGGGCTGATCCCGGTGGGAGGAACGGTTGTGACCCTGCCACAGCTCGCAGGTGCATTCCAGCTTGTGGCAGGAATAGTCACAAGCCAGAACCTTCTGTTCCAGATGAGGGGAGTACTAATGTTCTGTATCTCGGGTAAGGAGATGGGAGCGCCGACAGGAAACTGGCTGTATGACAGCGCCCGGGAGCTTACAGAGATGGCAAGTATGCAGTTCGCGGTCTATGGACTGATGAATCCGTACACTTACCAGAGACCAAAGATCACGCCGTTACCGAATGAGACTGGCTTAACCGTGCCGGGAGGAACGGGGGTGGCAGTGGTGCCAAACGGGACAGCGCCAGCCTTGAAGCAGCCATACCTTCCGGGGCAGTATTCTGAATATCCGGCAGCGGTGCAGGGCTGGGCACAGCAGGCTTTACCGGGAGGGGGGAGTGCTATTGAGGGTGGTTCAGTACCTGACTTCTATGTAGGTCCAAATGGCAAAGAATTGCCTAGTCAATATAAAGACTGGATAGGCACAAATATACAAAAAGAACTTTTAGAACAAGCTGAAAATCTGCAATTACAAAATGCAATAAAGCAGTTATACAGAGGAAATTCATTTATAGGTGATGGTGGAACTGCAGATGTAATAAGATTTGAGCAACAGACAGGATTGATGTTAGGTAAAAATGGTGGTTCTCATGTTCAGAAAGGAATAGATATGGCAAAATACATTGAAAATAAAATTTTGACACAAGACTTAAGTCCTTCAGACAGAGCCTTGGCCATACAATTGTTAGAAGATTTATACAGTGCGCTAGGTAGGTGATAGTATATGAAATATGATGAATTATATAAAACTTTTAAAGAAGAAATTCCAGAAGGCAGCTCTTTTTTTGAGGTTAAAGAAAAAGAGAATTTGATAGATGAAACTGATGGGATACACATAGTGTTTGGTATGGTTATAGTTCCATATATTCTTAATATTGTCCAGAATAATAAAATGCTCGAAATAAATAAAGTATTTTTATTTTTAGAGAATATGGCAATATGTGAAGATATAAAAATTAAAGAAGTTTTAGATTTCACAGTATTAGAGCAATTAGTAGATGAAGGACAGGATATTCTTGAGCAATGTAAGCAATATATGAAAAAAAACACGTTGAAACATTGTGAAGAAGTAGAAAAATATTATTTGTAATAATTTGGTAACATCTCACTTGACGATTCTTAACCCTCATACTAATGTTCTGTACCTCAGGCAAGGAAATGGGAGCGCCGACAGGAAACGGGATGCATGACAGCGCCCGGGAGCTTACCGAGATGGCAAGTACGCAGTTCGCATTCTATGGACTGATGAATCCATATACTTACCAGAGACCAAAGATCACGCTGTTACCGAATGAGACTGGCTTAACCGTGCCGGGTGGAACGAGGGTGGCAGTGGTGCCAAACGGGACAGCGCCAGCCTTGAATCCGCCATACCTTCCGGGGCAGTATACCGAATATCCGGCAGCAGTGCAGGGATGGGCACAGCAGGCTTTGCCGGGAGGGGGAAGTGGTATTGAGAGTGGTAATTCTTCAATTCATTACGGAGAATTAGATTCATTAGGAAGGGCAACTGGAGTTGATGCAACAATAACTGTTGATATGGTAGGAACAGGCACACCAGCAAAATCTTCAATTAAGCCAGCTGGTTTTGGGGGACAAAAAGCAGGACATGCAAGATACCCCACAGTTTTCCCGGATAAGATATGAGCTGGTTTTGGGGGACAAAAAGCAGGACATGCAAGAGGACATTTGTTGGGAAATCAGTTAGGAGGAGCAGGTGATGACCCAAGAAATTTAACAACATTATTTCAAAATCCAGTTAATCATCCAGTTATGAGTTCAGTGGAAGGCTCTGTAAGAAAAGCAGTTGAAGCAGGCGAAGTAGTACAATACTCAGTTAAACCCATCTATGAGGGGAATACTTTGATTCCATCTGGTGTAACCATAAAAGCAGAAGGAGATAAAGGATTTTATATTTATCAAACAATATTAAATAGAAAGTAGGATTTATAATGTTAGAGAAATTAGAAAAAATTCTATCAATTGAAAAAAAAGAACACCAATATGATTGGGAAAAAGTTGAAGACTCATATGAAATTAAATTTCCAAATGATTACAAATCTTTTATTGAGTATTATGGTGAGGGTGGAATAAATGAGTTTTTATGGATTTTATCACCATTTTCCGAATATGAAAATTTGAATACAATTTTTAAATTTAATGAGATGAGGGAAGCATATGAAATAATGAAGATTGATTTTCCTAAAATGTGTGAATTTGAATTTTGGAGAAATGGTAAAGGTATTTTTCCATGGGGAATCACAGATAATGGTGATGAATTATTTTGGAATTATAAAGATGATTCTGTTGAGATTGTCATTTTCTCGTCTAGATATTCTGAGAAACAGATTTTTTCATGTAGTATGTCGGAATTTCTTGTAGACTTACTTGAAAAGAAAAAGGAATGTAGTATTTTCCCCAATGATTTTATCAGACAAGAAAATTATTATGAATTATAATTCTTTAAAGCACAAAAACAGAGGTTTGCAATATAGCCTCTGTTTTTATGTAAGATTTTTCTTTGAATAGTACACACAATTTTCTGTTGGAATGTAATAAAATTTTTAAGGCGGTATTTTTGATATAAAAATTGGTCAAAAAAGCGGTAATTTAGTGCCTGATTTTCTTCAAAGAAGCGGTATAGTTCGAATATGAAAAAGACATTATTAGCTTAGTTTCTTAGACAATTCCTAATATTTTCACGTAATCAAGTTTCACTTCAAGATGAATTATGACATTCGTAAGACAGGTTACTGACAATTGCCATGGAAAAAATTCTTGATTTTCAGACACGGGAAATACCGGGGGAGCATGCCAGAGGAAATTTTCGGCTTCTGCTGTCAGAAAATGAGACAGGCATAAACGGTCTGAATGCGCCCATTCAGCTTTGTGGACATGGAAATACCGCAGGAGCGTTGTTCTGCGGATATCAGGAAAAGGTGGAAATCAAAGAAGAAGGCAGATACAGGATTGCAGATGTACAGGCTGTATCTGGAACAATTCTGTTAGACCAGAAAAAATGCAACCGGGTATTTCAGAAAAAAGCACAGACATATATGGGGATTGCCAATACCGTAACAGCAGACACCGAGCACAGCGCCTGTATATTGCCGGGCAGTGATATGCAGACAGGGGGAACGTTGATACAGTATCAGGAAACGGACTGGAACTTCCTGAAAAGAATGGCATCCCAGCTTGGACTTCCGTTAGTGCCAGACATCAGCTATTATTATCCCCGTTTTTACCTTGGTCTGCCGGAAGGGGAGAAAAAGGAACTGGGAGAAATCCTGTCCTGCGATATGTGCTTCGATGGGCGTTATTATGCGGTCAGCGGGAGATGTACCGTTGATAGAAAGGATTTCATCTGCTATGATGTGGTCACGGGAACAAGGCTGTCGTTAGGTGACAGGGTCACATACGAAGGCAGGGAGCTGACGGTTTCCCGGAAAAAAACAGAACTGGTACGAGGGGAGGTCATATTTACATACCGTCTTGCGGGAAGCAGCTATACGTGGGTTCCATGGGAGGATAACCTGGATTATACGGGAATGTCATTTGTTGGAGCCATAGTCGGAACGCAGGGGGAGCAGGTGGAAGTAGCGTTTGACATTGATCAGACAGCGGCAGGCGGAAATCGCTACGGATTTGCCCCGGCGACGGGAAACCTGATGTACTGTATGCCGCAGAAGGGAACAAAAACATCATTATATATAGGAAATGGAAATGAGGCGCAGGGAATAGCGACAGGGTGTATCCGTACTAATGGAAGCACCTGTGAGGGGACTACCATAGAAAGCAATGGCGGGCTTGTTCTGATGGCAAAAGAAGGAATCCGGCTGGAGAGCATGACAGGGATTGCCATGCAGGGAATATCAGCCAGTAAGTATACGGGGTATCCGCCCTATGATGATGCACCTAAGGAGGGTGAATTTGACTGGGAAGGATTTACGAGAAACCTTGCAATCGGTCTTGGAGTAGTTGCAGTATGTGCCATTGGTGCCGCAATTAGTATAGCAACGCTTGGTGCTGGAAGTATTTTAGCCGGGGCGTTTATAGGTGCGGGTATTGGTGCA
>ERZ832973.1237-NODE-1237-length-21358-cov-3.037788_pt1 | contig 21358 bp, 21 predicted proteins | sample MGYA00519950_ERZ832973 | MGnify/ENA primary metagenome ERZ832973 (study PRJEB31850, sample SAMEA3708734) | human gut metagenome | biome: human gut; feature: human-associated habitat; material: faeces | place: China | collected 2014 ... | reverse complement strand
AAGAGCGTCGGAAAAAATGCATTGAAAGGTATCCATAAAAAATGTGCGATTAAAGTTCCGAAAACAAAGTTAACAGCTTATAAGCGACTGCTGAAGAAAAAAGGCCAGAAAGCAAGCGTAAAGATTATAAAATAAGAACAGTTGCTTACTGCATATAGAGAAAGAATCTTTGCCGGTTGAAACAAAACTTTGATTATCAAAATATTTTTCTTGACAAATGATTTTTCTTGCATTATACTTTGAAAGTCAAAATATTTGAGACGCATAATAAAATACAAGATGTCAGGGAAATAATCTTATCTTGTGGGCAAGAAGGATGCTTTGTATGCAAGTCCCTGGCATGATGCAAATAAAACCATGAAAAATAAAGGAGAAATCAAAATGTTTGAAAAAATGAAAGAATTAATCGCAGAACAGTTAAATTGTCCGGCAGAGGAGATTAAAATGGAAAGTTCTTTTAAAGAGGATCTGGGTGCAGATTCCCTGGATTTGTTTGAACTTGTGATGTCCCTGGAAGATACTTACGGTGTGGAAATTCCATCTGAAGAACTGGAACAGCTGACGACGGTTGAAAGTGTTGTGGATTACCTGAAACAGAAGGGCGTAGAAGCGTAAGCATAAATAGCAGGAAAAGCATAAAAGCCTGTTTTGGAATCCGTAACAACAGATGGAGGAGTATAACATGAAATCAGAAGTGACAGAACTTCTTGGAATAAAATATCCGATCATTCAGGGCGGTATGGCATGGGTGGCAGAACATAATCTTGCGGCAGCGGTGTCAAATGCCGGAGGGTTTGGTATTATCGGAGCTGCAAATGCACCGGCCGAATGGGTGCGTGATGAGATCCGCAAGGCAAAAGAACTGACGGACAAACCGTTTGGTGTCAATGTCATGCTGCTGAGTCAGCATGCGGATGAAGTGGCACAGGCAGTTGCAGAAGAAGGCGTAAAAGCGGTTACGACCGGTGCCGGAAGTCCGGAAAAATATATGAAGATGTGGAAAGAGGCGGGTATTCTCGTCATTCCGGTGGTAGCTTCCGTGGCACTTGCAAGAAGAATGGAACGCGTCGGAGCCGATGCACTGGTTGCAGAAGGAATGGAATCCGGCGGACACATCGGTGCTCAGACGACGATGACACTGGTTCCGCAGATTGTGGATGCGGTAAACATTCCAGTTATCGCAGCCGGAGGCATCGCTGATGGCAGAGGATTTGCAGCAGCAAGGATGCTTGGAGCAGATGCCGTTCAGATGGGGACACGTTTTATCGTTTCAAAAGAATCCATTGTTCACGAAGCTTATAAAGAACGTGTGCTGAAAGCAAGAGATATCGATTCGGAAGTTACCGGCATGAGCACCGGACATCCTGTCCGCTGTCTGAGAAATCAGATGACCAGAGAATATCTGAAACTGGAAAAAGAAGGGGCTTCGTTTGAAGAACTGGAGCTGATGACGCTCGGCACACTGCGTAAGGCAGTTGTGGAGGGAGATGTGACAAGAGGAACCGTTATGGCAGGGCAGAGTGCAGGTCTGGTGAAACAGGAACAGACTTGCAGTGAGATGATCGAAGAGATCATGGATCAGGCAAAAAAACTTCTGAAAGAGGCATAGAAGATGGGCAAAATTGCATTTGTATTCCCGGGGCAGGGTGCACAGCATGCCGGCATGGGAAAAGAATTTTATGAGAGAAGTGAAAAGGCAAGAGAGATTTTTGACCTCGCTTCGAAAGCGACCGGGCTGGACATTCCGGCACTCTGTTTTGAAGAAAATGAAAAACTGAACGAAACGCAGTACACGCAGATCGCAATTCTCGCCTGTGAAGCAGCAATCCTTGGAGCAGTGCGGGAAGCAGGGCTTGCTGCGGATGTCAGTGCGGGGCTCAGCCTCGGAGAATATGGTGCACTGATCACGAGCGGTGTGCTGGATATGGAAACAGCATTTCGCGTGGTGCGTCAGAGAGGCATTTTTATGCAGGAAGCAGTTCCGACAGGCGGAGCGATGGCGGCTGTGATCGGTATGGATGGAGAACAGATCCGGAAAATCTGTCAGGAAACAGAAGGCAGAGTTTCGGTGGCGAATTATAACTGTCCGGGGCAGGTCGTGATCACAGGAGAAGATACTGCTGTTGAGAGAGCGGGCATGGCTTTAAAAGAAGCCGGTGCAAGAAGGGTGCTGCCGCTCAAGGTCAGCGGTCCGTTTCATTCTCCAATGCTGGAAGGGGCAGGAAAAAAACTGGCAGAAGTCTTAAAAACGGTAACAGTACAGGCACCGGTGATCCCATATGTGACAAATGTCACAGCAGAATATGTGACAGAAGAGGAAGCAATCAAAGAACTTCTTGCAAAGCAGGTAGCATCTTCTGTGTTATGGCAGCAGAGTGTGGAGCGTATGATCGCAGATGACGTTGATACATTTGTGGAGATCGGACCTGGGAAAACGCTAACTGGTTTTCTTCGAAAGATCGACTGCAGTGTCAAGGGATTTTCCATTGAAAAACCGGAAGATCTGGAAAAAGTACTGGAAAGCAGAGGTAATCGATAATGGAAGAAAAAATCGCACTGGTGACCGGTGCATCCAGAGGGATCGGTTCTCAGATCGCAAAAACACTGGCAAAGAAAAATATTTTTGTTGTGGTAAATTACAGCGGTTCAAAAGAGAAAGCAGATCAGACGGCAGAAGAGATCATAAATGCGGGAGGAAAAGCCGTGGTTTATGGCTGTGATATTTCACCATTTTGCGGATACGAAGGATGAACCAGTTAGCGCAAAACCTAATAAAGTAGTTTATCTGACATTTGATGATGGACCAAGTAAAAACACAAAAGCAGTATTAAGAATATTAAAACATTATGATGTCCATGCGACATTCTTTGTGACAGGTCAATTTCCAGAATATGAGTCTTTGATTAAAGATGAATTTAAACAAGGCAATGCGATTGGTGTACATACCTATTGTCATGATTATGCGACTATTTACGCAAGTAGTGAAGCATATTTTAAGGATATTGATAAAGCCAATGAAATGATTAAACGGCAAACGGGGATGACTTCTCCACTACTTCGTTTTCCAGGTGGCACAAGTAATACAGTATCAAGGAAATATTGCGATGGTATCATGTCAACTTTATCAAAAGAAGCGATTGAAAAGGGTTATCAATACTATGATTGGAATGCAGAAAATGGTGATGGAAATTCATCTCTGGATAAGGATACATTGATTCATACGGCATTAAAAGAAGTAGAAGGAAAAGACAGTGTTATGATGTTGATGCATGATGGCGGTGGAAATGAGGCAACTGTAAAGGCACTACCAGCGATTATTAAGAATTTAAAGAAACAAGGATATGAATTTAAAGTGATTGATGCGACAACTCCGGTATTTCATCACCACATCGCAAATTAATAATCATGAGTGTTTAGGCTATTGATATAGCCTTTTTTATTATGAATGTGGTACAATAACACTTGATAACGAGGTGAAGCATATGTTACAGGATACCATAGCAGCAATATCTACAGCGGCAGTCGATGGGGCTATTTCCATTATTCGTATGAGTGGGGATGATGCCATCAGAATCGCAAATATCTTATGTAGTATTGATTTAACAAAGAAAGAAAGTCATACAATATCGTATGCATTTATCATAGATCCTTTCACAAAGGAAGCAGTTGATGAAGTATTAGTTTCTGTATTCAAAGCGCCAAAGACGTATACAATGGAGGATATTGTAGAGATCAATTGTCATGGCGGTCGTTTTATCACAAAGAAAATTTTACAGTTATGTTTGATGCAGGGGGCCCGCCTTGCTGAACCAGGGGAATTTACAAGACGTGCCTTCCTGCATGGCAGAATTGATTTAACCCAGGCAGAAGCCGTGAATGATATGATACAAGCCACAACCAATGAAAACAGCAGACTTGCAATACGTGGAATCAAAGGCAGTGTCAAGAAACTGTTGGATCCATTAATTGAAAACATCTTAGATATTATTGCGAATATTGAGGTAAATATTGATTATCCTGAATATGATGATGTAGAGCAGTTAACCAATGAAGTTGTTTTACCAAAAGCAGCCGCATGGATGGGAAAAATTGATGAGATACTTGATCGTGCACAAAGTGGGCAGATCATGAAGGAAGGTATCAAAACAGCAATTGTTGGAAAACCTAATGTTGGGAAAAGCAGTCTGTTAAACGCTTTATTGGAAGAAGATAAGGCGATTGTGACAGATGTCGCAGGGACTACCCGGGATATTGTGGAAGGTCATATTCATCTAGAAGGACTTACCTTGAATTTGATTGATACAGCAGGTATAAGGGAAACCGAGGATGTTGTGGAGAAGATTGGTATCAAGCGAAGTATTCAGGCAATTGAACAGGCACAACTGGTGATTCTTGTATTGGATGCATCAAGAGGATTGGATGAACAGGATCAAGAACTTTTATCAATGACAAAAGATAAAACCAGAATTATCGTTTATAATAAGACAGATTTAAAACAAGTAGAAAATCATTTAGCAATCAGCGCAGAGAAAAAAGATATAGAACCGCTTGTGAAAGAAATTCATCGTTTATTTGATAAACATCAGATTGCGATGGAAGTACCAACACTTGCCAATGAGCGCCAGATATCCTTAATGTTACGTGCAAAACAAAGTATGGCACAGGCAATAGAAGCATTAAATGCAGGTATGGAATTGGATATGGTGGAAATTGATATACAGGATGCATATACGTCTTTAAAAGAGATATTAGGAGAAGTGCATCGAGAAGATTTATTAGATACGTTATTCTCAAACTTTTGTTTGGGTAAATAGTTATTTTAGATATCAATATTGATACTTCTAATCAAGAGTATTATGGTTTCGCTAAGAGAATATCGAAAGATATAAGAATGGGAATGGTGGTGAGGCTCCATTCCTTTTTTATACATTAACTTCATGTACAAAGTAGTGATAGAATAACTGTTATTTAAACATTTCTAAAATGTTGGTATTCAAATTGATGTTGTATCCTTGCAATGGTATAATGAAGGCGAAAAGATACATTCTAAATAAAAGAAAGAAGGGATATCCTATGAATTATTCATTAATAGATACACATTGTCATATTACCTGTGATGAATTATATAGTCATATTTATGAAGTTTTAATGAATGCAAAATATCATCATGTGGAACGAATGTTGATTGTCTGCATTGATTGGAAAAGTTTTGAACGAGCAAAAGAATTAAAACAAAGAGAAGATATTTTTGATATCGCAATGGGGTTTCATCCAAGTGACTTATATGATTTTACTGAACATGATTATGAACGTTTGGAACAGGTGCTCGCAAATGATGAAGTTGTGGCATTAGGTGAAATTGGATTAGATTATCATTGGGATACAGTGAAAAAAGAAGATCAAAAGAAAGGTTTTATTCGCCAAATTGAACTCGCTAATAAATATAAAAAGCCAATTCTTATACATATGCGTGATGCGACACAAGATACACTTGAAATTTTACAGGAGTATGCGAAAACACCATTTTTAATGCATTGTTTTAGTGGTAGTAAAGAAACTGCAAAAATCATTATGCGTATGGGCGGCTATATTTCTTTCGCAGGACCGATTACTTTCAAAAATGCCAATGGTTTATTAGAGGTTCCTGCAGTATGCGATGTACACAAAATATTTGTGGAAACAGATTGTCCATATTTAACACCACATCCACACCGTGGGAAACAGAATGAACCAATGTATGTACAATATACTTTTGAAAAGGTTTGTGAATTGTTGGGTATGGATGAAAAAGATTTAAGTGAACAGATGAAACGAAATTATCAGGAGTTGTTTCATTCAAAGAGATAAGGTTAAAAAAAACAGATGATTTTTATAGATCATCTGTTTTTTGAATGAATAGATTTACTTGCAAGAAGTAAACAAGAAGCCAAGATTTTCTGCTATGGCGATACAGTTTTTATAAATGAATGCTTTTAGACGTGCAAATGCTACTTTGATTTTCATATCAAGCACCTCTTTTATGGCTGAAATATCATGCCTGTTATCTTCACTTATATCGTAACATAAGAAGTAGTTTAAAGCTATAGATACATAAAAAAAGTTACAGAGTATATTTGTAACTTTTTTAGATATGATAAAGCTTATTCTTTGTCTTTATCAGGAAGCTCTTTTGTTACGATTTTGGATAACTGAGTTAAGATATCTTCATTTCCATTCAACGTAATACTTTCGACATTTTCTGAAATCTTTTCTAAATACTCTAATTCTTTTAAATGAGATAGTGCTTTACTATCTTCCATCATTTTGGCAGTATCCATCAATGTTTTTGTGGACGCAACATCTGCTTTCTGGGAAATGATAGATGCTTCTGCTTTTTTCTCCGCTATCAAAACAGTATTCATGATATCACGTATTTCATTTGGCAACGTAATATTTGTGATTCCAGCATCACTGATCTCAATAAATAAAGAAGCTCCTTTTTCTTTTAAACGTTTCGCAAATAAATGGTTAATATTTTCTTTCTCATCTATGAATTCTTCAATACGATAGTTCCCAATGAGTTCACGCAGATTTAATTGAATCAATGAGTATAACTGATGCACATAATTGTCAATTTCTGTATAAACTTGAATATAGTCAATTAGACGATAACGACATACAATATCCAAAGAAATGGTAACTTTGTCTTTGGTCAAAACTTCTTCATCATTGATACGCAGCTGTTTTAAACGTATATCAAAAATATCGACATGTACTTTTGTCTTAGTATTCCAAAAATAATAGGTACCTGCATCCAAAATACAGATAAGTTTATTATCATAGAATAAGCGTGCTTTTTCAAATTGAGATACTTCTATTTTCTGATACAGCGTATCTGGAATTGTATGGAAGATATAGCGTGGTACATCATCACTTACAAGTGGATGTGATATATCAATAATGGTAAAGGTATGTTTTTCCAAGACATTCCAAAATGCATGTTTTCCTGTAGACAGACAGTCTTTGAAAATTCCATCAATGTAATGCAAGGCCAATTCTTCATCTTTCACTTCCACAATTGTGATAAATGGCATCACTTTTTCGTTTTTTATCAATAATTCCATTGGGCAATGGGCAGAAAACACTGGACGTTTCATCCATTGTACCTCTAAATCTACACGTGTCTTTGATTTCCAGAAATAATAAGTACCTGTGTCCAATAATGCCTCAAATACGTTATCGTAAAATAAGAAGGCTTTTTCATCCTGTGATATTTCTTCTTTTTGATAAAGTGATGGATCTAGCAAATCAAAGATATAGCGTGGAATATCATTTGTTGCCATAGGATTTGAGGTATCCACCAGTGTAAATTCATGATGATCAAGCGTATTCCAGAATGCATATTTCCCTGTCGTCAGACATTCTCTAAAAACACCATCCACAAAATGTAATGCAAGTTGTTCATCCTTGACTTCCACCATTGATATATAAGGCGCAAGTTTCTCATTTTTCACAAGCAGTTCTAATGGACAGTTGATGGATTCAACTGGTAGTTTCATGGATAGAATTTCTAAATCAATATTGACTTTCGATTTCCAGAAATAATAGGTGCCGGCATCTAAAATATCCGTTAAGACATGGTCATAAAACAACAACCCTTTTTCATCCTGGTGGATGTCACCTTTGTGAAAAAACTTTTGATCCATTTGATCAAAGATATAGCGTGGGATATCATTTGCGACCATTGGTGTTGAGGTATCCACAATCGTAAATTCATGGAAATCAATGCAGTTCCAATATGCGTATTTTCCAGTTGTTAAACATTCTTTAAATGCACCATTGATAAAATGTAGTGCCAACTGTTCATCCTTTACTTCCACAACGGATGCCTGTGCTTGCAGTTCTGGATCCTTCAATAAGATATCCAAAGAACAGTTTTCTGAGTGAATTGGCTGGTCTAAAGATACGACTTCAATATCGTTATTGCCAAAGATATGATGATTGCCACTTTCCAGCAGTCTTGTAAATTTATTGTTTTTGAATAAAAAACCTTTCTGATTTTCATTAATGATGACTTTCATAAAATTCCTCCCATCATGATTTCTATATGTAGGATTATACTAGAAATTAGAAATGAAAACACGTATATTTTAAAAGTTCCTGTGAAATATGGAAATGGGTTGTAAAAACAAGGCGAATTGTACAGATTTGACTAGTGATTTATGGAAGAAAAAACAGGTGGAATACACCTGTTAAGATGATGCTTTGAAATTATACAAAGGATGGATCGTTTTTATAATATCTACGGTATCTGCGATATTTTTTGTGATATCTTCCATGGATTTATAAGCCATAGGGCATTCATCCAGCGTATCAGAATTAATAGATGTAGAGAATATTCCATCCATTGTATTCGCAAATTCATCTACCGTAAACAATTCTTTTGCTTTACCACGGCTATATAAACGTCCGGCACCATGAGGCGCAGAACAATTCCATTCATCATTGCCTTTACCAACACATATCAAAGAGCCATCACGCATATTGATAGGAATCAATAAGATTTCACCTTCTTTTGCGGAAACTGCACCTTTTCGTATCATATTATTTTCATGATCAATATAATTGTGTATTGTTTCAAAGTGATCAAAATCATCCAGTTTCATATCAAACATATGCTGGATTATGGTTTCCGCAATCATTCGACGATTTAATTTCGCAAATTCCTGGGCAATATTCATATCATGTAAGTAATCATCACGATAACTTCCTTCCAAGTAACAAAGCTCTTTTGGTGTTTTGATTTCCTTTGCTTCAAAGCTGTTTGCCAGTGCAACAAGGGCAGCTTGTATTTCTGATTTACGACCAGCTTCTTTATATTCTTTGATAATCTGTTCACGCTGTTCAAATAATTTATCTTTCCCACGCATAAGATCATAAGCAAGATTCTGGTAGTAATCTGCGATTTGTTTACCTAAATTACGGCTTCCTGTATGAATCACAAGATAGTGATTTTCATCATCATCTATATCAATTTCGATAAAGTGATTTCCACCACCAAGTGTCCCAATACTACGTTCAAAACGTCGTGTATCTTTTAATGAACGATAACAGCGAAGTTCTTGAATTGCTGGGAAACGTGTAATTCTTCCTGGATGTACATCAAAGCCATTAGGGACATATTTACGAATAACTTCATCCAGCTTCACAAAGTCAATAGGGGATTTTCCCAGATTGACACATAACATACCACAACCAATATCCACACCAACAATATTAGGGATAACACGTTGATTTAAATCGGCAGTAAAACCAATGACACAGCCAGCACCTGCATGTACATCTGGCATGATTCTGATTTTACAATCTTCCACAAAGCTTTGATCACAAAGGGTTTTTATTTGCTCCAACGCAGTATCTTCCACAACATCTGTGTATACAATGGCATTGGTATATGTTCCTTTAATTTCTATCATGATAATACCTCCTGTTTCTGTATAAATGCTGCTAATTGTGTAAGGATATCACTATTCCCATTTAAGGTGATATTTCCTACATTTTCGCAGATTCTTTCTAAATATTCTAATTCTTTTAAGCGATATAAAGTTTTGTTCTCATCTAATAATTTAGCGGTATTCAATAAAGAACGTGTTGACGCAACTTCTTCCCTTCGTGTAATGACATTGGCCTGTGCGCGTTTTTCTGCGATTAAAACCGTATTCATAATCTCACGCATATCACCTGGTAAAATGATATCTTTGATACCAGCATCTGTGATATCAATGTAAAGAGAAGCAGCCCGCTGTTTTAATTGTTCAAAAACATACGTACCGATTTCTTCCTTGTTTTCTAACAGTTCCTCCATCTTATAGTTGCCAATATATTCACGTAATACCAACTGTGCCATGACATATAATTGTGTTAAATAATCATCAATTTCAGTAAGAATTGCGACACAATCAGTAACACGATAATGAGCAACCATATTGATACGTAATGTGACTTTATCTTTTGTCAATACTTCCTGTCCTATGACATCTAACTGTTTCAATCGCATATCTACAATATCCACATCAACCATTGTTTTTGTATTCCAGAAATAATAAATACCAGCATCTAAAACAGTTATGAACTTCTGATCATAAAACAAGCGACCTTTTTCATATTGCGCAATGTTTACTTGTTGATAATAAGAACGTGGAATGTTCGCAAAGATATAGCGTGGAATATCATCCTCTACCATTGGTTCTTTTACATCTATATATTGTACTTTATGATTGTTTTCTATGTTCCAGTAAGCATACAAACCAGTAGGCAGACATTGTGAAAATTTACCATCGATATAGTGTAATGCATATTGTTCATCACCAACATCTATAATGGTAGCGTTCTTCTTGATTTCAGGAAACTGAATAAGTTTCTCCAAGGAACAATACATGGATGAAATTGGCTGGTTGATAGATAATAATTCTACTTTATCATTTGCGAAACAGTGATATGTTCCTGCATATAATAACTTAACAAATTTACTTTTCCGATATAATAAACCTATTTGATTTTCATTAATTTTAATTTTCATATTTTTCTCCTTTTATTTGATGATATGCATTCGTTTCAGCGGCAAAATCATTAAGATTATGAATGTATCCTGCGAGTAAAAACTGGCAGAATAGATGCATAATCGATATCCTAACTTTGGCAAGGCTGAAACAAATGAGATCTGTGAAAGCATCCAATCATCTTTTACTTAATAATTAGTCCCAAACTAATTGCAGGAGTCGAACCTGCGTAACGCTATGTTAAACCATTTTTTTAATAAGCGGATAGTTTCCGAAATACACACAAGTAAAGTTACTAGTGCATCGTTGTGGGATGAGAACCACTTCCTTGACCGCAAGGTTATTATAGGAAATATCAGGAAATAAATCGTGAAAAAAAAGTTGCGAACGATAAATATATGAAATTTTTTACCGATTATACTCGAAAACGACAGATTAGACTCAAGGCATTGACAAATAGCTTTGATTATGAAAAACTCAAATGAAAAAATACCGTTGACAACCATAGAAAGCCCGTTTAGAACCAGCCTATTGACAAAGATATAAAATAGTGAATGAATAAATTCATATTCCTGTTTACCAATTAACCTCAAAAGCTAACCAGTTATCCCTTTTCTATTGACATAGAAGGAAATACTTGATTGAAATATATATAAACAGAATACAGATTATCCTCGAAAATTACAGATTAGACTCAAGCTATTGACAAAAAGGGTCACACATGATTTCTATATACAGATACTTTAAAACATTATTTACACATAAAAAACCTTGGAACTAACCAAGGCTTATACATAGTGATTCATTATTTTATAGATAATGCTTTTTGTGACAATAAACGCCTTTTAATCTGATTAATAAAATGATTTGGTTCTATGACTTTCACAAATGGACCAAAAGATAAAACGCGAATCAATAGTTCAGATTCATCTTCTCCATCATAAAACACTTTGACTTGATAATGGTTTTCATCTAACCGTTTCGCTTCTTTTTCAAAATGCGCAAAGTGTAACATCACACGCTCTAACGCATTACGCTCATCTACTAATTCCATCACAAAGTATTTCTTTTCTTCTGTACGCACATCTTTTGGATAATGGAATGCTTCTTTGATTTCTACCTCTAATATACGAGAAATATTAATTGTATATTTTTTATGATGATATGCGATAATCAAACGGAACTTATCATCTTTTTGTGAATATTCTAATTGAAGTGGCATGCCATGAATGTTAGCACGTTTGCCTTTTCCTGTCACAAAATAGACGGATACAGAGGATTGATCATGCAAGGCTTTGCGAATTGTCTTAAAGTTTTTAATATAAGCGGGATCAAAGTAATCATCATGATCATGGTACTGATCAAAATAGACAATGTCATCCATTTGATAAAGTGGCATAATATCATCCAAGCCTTTAATAGACACATCAAATAATTGAATACGAGGATCAAGCAAAATAGCTTTTAACCAGCGTTTTTCTATGAGTGTAAGCGGCATAGTAGAAGGGTGTTTTACAGGTGTATGCATATCATCACATAAAAGCGGCCATTGATGATTCTTTAGCGCAGGCTCTATCGTTAAAAAGCTTTCAGAGAAGGCTGTTTCCTGAATGATGGAATGCATGATTTTCTCATTCAGGGTTCCTTTTATGGCTTGATCAATGATGCGAGCAACACTTTCATAGTAGCATCCATATATCTCATGAAATAACATTATGCATCACCTCCAATATCATATAATTCATACATTGCTTTTAAGTCAGCGCGAAACTGATTTTCAACAGTACGGTTTGAAAAATCCAATTGTTTTATACGACAGATAAAGGTACGAATCCAGGGAATCATTTCGTTTGTATCAAAAACATCAGCACGGAAAACTGCGGTATTTTTATCTAATCGTTCCACTTCACCAATCCGCTTTTCACGAACTAAGCGCTGATAGATAAATTCTTCATAATCAGAAAAGTAAATCTGAAATTCTACATGCTCGAGATGAATATTATGACTGCTGCAGCGAACACCCCACATATGTTTCTGTAGAGAAGATAAAAGTTCACGTTTTTTATCAAATTGTGAGGAAGGTTCTAATAAGGTCACATGATCCATATAATCCATACGATAAGAAGAAATACGATGATAATGTTTATGATATGCGAATAAGTATTGTCGACCATTTTGTGTACTCACAAAGATTTTTAAGGGAATCAAATCCCACAAGATATTTTTTTGATGCTGCTTATGATGAATACGCACTTCACGTTTCTCCTGGATTGCGCACAAGAGTTGATATAAAATTTCACTGTCTAATGCGTGTGCGATATAGTAATGTTTAAAAGTAAAAATGGAATCTTGAACAGATAATTGATGCATCAGATAATTACCAATAACACCCACCATTCCCATCTGTGCAAAGAAGCAAATAGCATCATGACAGGAAGAAAGATCTAGCGTATCGGCTCTGTGGTAGGATAATTGTTTACCTGTTTTTTCACTGACAATCAATCCAAGCTGTGTATACTCCTTTAACTTTTTTCGTACTGTAGCTTTATCAATCATCAAAGGATCCACAAAGCAGGAGAGGTGGTCCTGATCGATTTGATCTATGATTTCATTTAATGTATAGCATTGCTCTGGATCATAAAGGATATCTAATAAATAAAAATGCAGTGTGATATCAATATCTGTAAATGATTTGGCAAGAAATGCCTGATACAAAGGATTTTGTGTAGTATGACGGCTGTCTATGGATAAGAATACATTTTTTCCTTCTTCACTCTGAGTAAATCGCATATAATCTTTTAGATAACTTTCAATTCTTCTTCGTTCGTTATCATAAGAGCGCAAACTTTTCTGATCAAAATCCTGTCTACTTTTAAAACCATATACATAAAAATCAATCATATATGTTCTGATTTTCTCAAAGTTTTTTATTAGTTCTTGATATGCCATATCTATCCCTCGCAATCTTTTCTAATCATAGCAAATAACCAAAAGAAAAGAAAGCACTCTTATGCTTTCCTTTATGATTATCTACGATAATTTTCCATTTTCTCAAAAGTTTCATCACTGATGACATGTTCGATATGACAAGCATCCTCATCTGCATTTTCTGCGCTGACACCTAGCACATCCTGTAAGAAATTGGAAATTGTCTGATGACGATGATAAACACTTTTAGCGAGTTCTCTACCAGCGTCTGTCAAATGGATATCCCCATAACTTTCCTGTAAGACATACCCTTTTTCTTTTAATACATTCATTGCTTTATTTACAGAGGGTTTACTGACACTCATACGATTAGCGACATCCACACATCGAATTTTACCGGTACCTTCTAAAATCAGCAATGTTTCTAAATAATCTTCTAAAGATTCACCTAATAACACATTGATCACCTCAAATTTGTATACGTTTACTATAGCATAAATTTAGGCTTCTGCCCATAAGTTATCATAATTCTTTTCCTGAAAACCTACTAGAACGATATCACCATCAATTAAAATGGGGCGTTTGATTAACATACCATGATGACTTAAGAGAACAAGTTGTTCCTCTTCACTCATTGATGATAGTTTATCTTTTAGCTGCATTTCTTTATATAGATTACCACTTGTGTTAAAAAATTTCTTTAAGGGCAGTCCACTTTTTTTCCATAACATTGTTAATTCTTCCACACTTGGTGTTTCTGTGACAATATCACGAAAAGTTACTTCTATACCATGATTTTTAACGTATTTTACCGCATTGCGACAAGTACTGCATTTTGGATATCCTATGATTTCTACCTTTTTCATTTTCATCACCTGTGTATCATGATATGGTTTTTTGTGTTAAATTGCAATTATTTTGACTGATTCTTTAAATCATTTGCGCAGGCGATATAATAATTTCTGCCACAAGCACTGGTTTCTTGTTTAGATAAGGCCAACAGACAGTCGATTTCCCAGGAAATGATGGTATCATCTATTGTCTTGGTATTATCAAATAATGCACATAACTGTAGCGCATATTGGTATTCTTGTTGGGAAATAGCACGTGGTATTTCATTTCTTAATGTATCCTCAGATATCAGATTCATTAATTTAGAAGCCCATTCTTGATCACTTAATGGGTGCAGGTTGACAGGATTTCCATCAAACCATCCAACGTATCCACTATAAATACCTTTTACAGCCCATTCCAGACTGCCATAAAATTCTTGAAGATAAGGCAGTGAAGATAAATGTTCAGGTAATGTAACATGTGATACTGTTTCAGAAACAGACATACCCAAATTCATACAATGCAGGGTTTCATGCAGGATATAAGAGAGTGCTTCTTTATATTGGGAAAGTGTTTCCTGTATGTTTTTATGTGTAAAGATTGGTTTCATATGTCCAGGCAACAGGACTTCTGCAGGATAAGACATCAGAACTTCTAAAGAATGTATCCATTGCGCAATATCACGATACTGGCTTCCTCTTAATGCATAAAGATTAGGGAAGCAGGCATAAAAGTTATCTCCACAACATAATACACCATCATCTGGCAGCCAGATGAGCATTTGATCATCGGTTTCACCAGGTACACGGACAAGCTCCATTTTTATACCATCGATTGTGCGTGTGGTATCTTCTGTATATAAGGTAGTGATTGGCATAAAATCATAGCTGCCATCATTTACATATACACCTTCGCGCATACCAAGACCCTGACAGATACACTCATCATTGGTTAATCCACGCCCGAATTGTCTGGCAGTACGTTTCATTAAAACATCGTTTATTTCATTATATCCCTGTAAAGCAGGCGTTGCGGAAGCAAACATGATTGTTTCTTCTACACTGTCTTTAAATGCACCACTTCCTCCACGATGATCTGGATGACTGTGTGTGAATATGATTGTTTTTATCGGTTTATCTGTGTTTTCTGATAAAACGCTTTTTAAGCGTTCTCCACGGGCATTACTATCTAATGCATCAATCAGTACCGTAGACTTATCCCCTTCGATGACAACGCAGTTACTGTGTCCATAGCCACAATAATAAGTGATACGATCATTGATTTTATAAGTTTCTTTCTGAAACATTTCATCATGAAATTGTTTAAGTTGTTTTTCTCCATCATTTTTTAACATATATTCGACCTTCTTTCTTATCTATTATAATACGAATATGGTAAAAAGAGTATAAGGCACCTTTTGGTAACTATGGAAATATGAAGGCAATGCATAACGAAAAATAAGAGATTTCATAAATGACGGTGTATTCATCATTTTGAAATCTCTTGTTGTTAATCTATTAAATCTAAGCGCATATAGATCGAAGAGGCCATTGGGCTGTCATTATAAGGTTCACATTCAAAGAAACCATATTTACGATATAAATGAATTGCTTCTTTCAGGTAAGGAAGTGTATCCAAATACATTGTATGATAGCCGATGGACTTTGCTTCCTTCAGAATGGCTTCCATTAAGCGATCAGAGAGATGCTGTCCACGATAAGCTTCTTTTACATATAAACGTTTTAATTCACAGTGGCCACCTTCCATATGTTTTAAGCCAACACAGCCAACGATTTCATTATCCACTTTGACCACAAGGAAGCGACCAAGTGGCAAGCCATATATTTCTTCTAAATGCTCACGTTCATAATCATAATTTTGTTGAAGCAGGTATTGTGCTGCTGTTTCGTCTTGCTGAATCAGCATATTGGTATAATCTTCTAATAGTTCTAAGATACCATCATCCTGATATGCTAATTGGATTTCTGTCATAATGCACGCTCCTTTCAATGAGAAAACCAGGGCATTGTCAGCCCTGGCAATTCATTAATTTTTAGTAGATTTCATCCATTCATCAAATTCTTTATCTGTTGCTAGAACATAGTGTGTACCATCCACCAGATGTTCACTGCCGGCATGGTAATCCACGCCTGCTTCTTTATAATCGTAAGTAAAGGATTTACGTTTCTTTTCCAAAACTGGATTTGGGGATGGAATAGCACTTAATAAGCTTTTTGTATACGGATGAATAGGATTTGTAAAGATTTCTTCTGTAGTACCTGTTTCCACAAGATGACCTAGATGTAAAACACCGATACGATCAGAAATATATTTGACCATACTTAAGTCATGGGCTATAAATAAGATACTTGTACCAGTTTTTTGCTGGATTTTTTTCATTAAATTGACAACCTGTGCCTGAATAGAAACATCCAAAGCAGAGATTGCTTCATCTGCGATGATTAAATCAGGATTCATAATCAATGCACGGGCAATGCCGATACGTTGACGCTGTCCACCAGAGAATTGATGTGGATAACGGTTGGCATGCTCCTTAGAAAGGCCTACAAGCTCTAACATATCATAAACTTTCTGGTTACGTTCTTCTTTAGTCTTATATTCATGATGAATATCAAGCCCTTGTGCAATGATATCTAAAACTTTTTCTCTAGGATTTAAACAAGCCATAGGATCCTGGAAAATCATCTGCATTTTTGTACGTAGTAATTTTAAATCAGCATTGCTCATTTTCCCAGAAATATCTTTTCCCTGAAAAATTACTTTTCCATCTGTAGGTGTATATAATCGTATAATACTTCTACCCGTGGTGGATTTACCACTACCAGATTCACCTACAAGACCATATGTTTCCCCAGGATAAATTTTAAAAGAAATGCCATCTACTGCTTTAACAGTATATTTACGGCTGACTTTAAAGTGTTGTTTCAGATTATCAACAACCAGGATTGGTTCTGCATTAGTTTCCACTTTCTTCAGCCTCCTTTTTCATTTTCAAAATACGTTTTTTCAATTGTTCTGGCATTTCCACTTTTGGTGCTTTTTCATGACACAGCCAGCTGGCACATCGATGTGTACCTCCTAAATAAAACATTGGCGGATCTAAGCGTAAATCAATATTCAATGCATATTGATTACGTGGCGCAAAGGCATCTCCTTTGACCTCCACTGTCAGGTTAGGCGGCGTACCAGGGATAGTATACAATTCAGTATCATCAGTATCCAAATCAGGCATAGCGCTTAATAATCCCCATGTATAAGGATGACGAGGATCATAGAATATTTCATTCACACTGCCGACTTCTACAATTTTTCCAGCATACATGACATTCACAAAGTCCGCAACTTTCGCTACAACCCCTAAATCATGTGTAATATAGATTACAGACAGGTTTTTCTTTTTCTGAATATCCTGTATAAGCTCTAGAATCTTTGCCTGAATGGTAACATCCAATGCCGTTGTTGGTTCATCACAAATTAAAATATAAGGATCACAAGATAGTGCAATTGCGATAACAACACGTTGACGCATACCACCAGATAATTGGTGTGGATAGTTTTTCATACGTTTTTCTGCATCGGTAATTCCTACCAGATTCAATAATTCAACAGCTTCTTTATAAGCTTCTTCTTTAGATTTGTGATAATGATAAATCATTGGCTCCATAATTTGTTTACCAATGGTCATGGTTGGGTTTAAAGAAGTCATTGGATCCTGGAATACCATTGCGATTTTACGTCCACGAATCTCTTTTTGTTTCATTTTTTCGGACATTTTTACAATATCCTCTGTATGTTTTTCACCTGTGAATTCATCATACCATGTATATTCAATAGAACCACTTTCGATGGTACCATTATTCGCAAGGATACCCATAATCGCTTTTGTTGTGACAGATTTACCTGAACCACTTTCACCAACAATAGCAAGTGTTTCACCTTTATATAAGTCCATGTTTACACCACGAATTGCGTTTACATGGCCACTTTCGGTTTTAAATGATATAGATAAATCACGGATTCTTAATATTCTTTCTCTTTTTTCATTCATATGATTCACCTACATTTCTTTCATCTTTGGATCAAATGCATCACGAAGTCCATCGGCCATCAGGTTGAAAGACAACATTAAGATTGCCAGTACGACAACAGGAATAACCAATAGGAATGGTGTAACAAGGAATGATTTGAATCCATCATTAATTAATGTACCCAAAGAAGCCTGAGGACCTGGAATACCTAAACCAATCATTGCCAGTGTTGCTTCATAGAAGATTGCATTTGGAATAGACATCATTGCCATAATAATAATTTGTCCGAAGATATTTGGCAGTACTTCTTTGAATATAATGAAAAAGCTGCTGGCACCCAGTGTTTTTGAAGCAAGAATAAATTCTTGTTCCTTTATTTTCAGAACTTGTGCACGTGTAATACGTGCCATACCAACCCATTCAGTTAATGCAAGGGCGATAATAATTGTATAAAGGCTGGGCTTCATCAATAACAATAATAATGTCAAAATAACAAGTGTAGGAATAGAGTTTACGATTTCTTGGAAACGCTGCATCAGATTATCAACTTTTCCACCAAAATAGCCGGATACCATACCATAAATCATACCAATGAATACATTGATTAATACTGCGGCAGCAGCAACGAACAATGAAATACGACAGCCACTCCATACACGTACCCATAAATCACGTCCTAAGTGATCAGTACCGAAAAAGTGGTAGGCATTGGCATAAATACCTTCATAGGTGTTAACACCAGATTTTCCATTGAAGATACCAATATTTTCGATAAATGGGATACGAGGCCCTAAGAACTGACGTGGGGCATCTACACCATCATACGTATATTGGGATAACATTGGGAAAATAATTGCACAGATAATGATAATCAAAACGATAATACCACCAATAATGGAGCCTTTATTCGCTTTAAAGCGTGTCCATACATCTCTTAGAAAAGATGTTGCGGGTGTTACGGCTTCACTACTGATTTTTTCAATATCACCAATAAATTCAAAATCATTTGGCTCAAAAACGATATTTTCTAATTCTTTATTTTCCATGATTGCCATGATTAATTATCCCCCTTTCCTAAACGAATACGAGGATCGATAATACCATATAGAACATCAATCACAAGCATGATTACGATATACATAACACTATATAAGAAAGATACTGCCATGATAACATTATAATCACGTACTTCTATTGCTTTAACAAGTAAAGAACCAAGACCAGGCACAGCACAAACACTTTCTACAACCATACTACCAGTCATTAAACCGACAATTAATGGTCCAAGAACTGTAATCACAGGTATCAATGAGTTACGTAGTGCATGTCTGAAAATAAGCGTTCTTTTATCCAAGCCTTTTGCTTGTGCAAGCAACATATAATCACTACCCAGTACTTCAATCATTTCCGTACGTGTAAAACGTGCCACGTTTGCGATAACGCCCATAGATAGGGCAACCATCGGCAAGAATCCGGTTTTGATAGGATCACTGGAATTAAAGACGATAGGGAAAATAGGAATTTCCACACCGAATATAATTAATAAGAAAAATAAGAAAACGAATGATGGAATACTGACACCTATAACAGAGAGCACTGTCGCAAAACTGTCCCAGAAAGTGTTTCTCTTTAGAGCTGCCAATATACCTAAAGCAATACCAACTACAGCACCAATGATTACGGCGCCAATACCTAGCCCAAAGGAAATTGGAATTGCAGGTTTTACAAGGTCTACAACGTTCATGTTTCTTGCGATACCAAAGGAAACTCCGAAGTCACCTTTTACCATGTTTTGTAAATATATAAAGAATTGTTGCCACATCGGCTTATCAAACCCGTACTTATGATAAATCATGGCTTTTTGCGTTTCTGTTAGCTTTTCATCATTGAATGGAGTACCAGGCATGAAACGAATCATTAAAAACAGTACCAATACGATGATGAATAAGGTCACGATTGAAATCAGTAGTCGCTTGCCGATATACTTCAATGTTGACTTATCCATATTTTTCCTCCTTATGAAAATGAAAGAGGCTGTTATAGAGAATGTCTAAGGTTAGTCATTCTAGTACAGCCCCTCATGTATATTCTTAACCTATTCTGCTTTATCTAAGTTTTTATAGATAAATGGTACACCAACTGTGTGATTTTCAATACCAGTTACTTTTGGATTGATCAATGATGCGCCACCTGTCTGGAATACAGGTGATACTGCTGCATCGTCCAGAAGGATTTTTTCTGCTTCCTGTAATGCTGTCCAACGAGCTTTTGCATCAGCTGCATTAGCAGCATCCTGCATTTTAGCGTTATAAGCTTCACTTACATAGTCACCATAGTTATAAGAGTTGCCTTTTAACATTAAGTTCAAGTAAGTAGTTGGATCTGCATAGTCAGGTCCCCAACGTGTTAATGTAATATCTGTTTCACGTTTTTTCTGCATTTCAATACGATTGTTCTTTTCCTGTTGAACCATTTCAATTGTTAAACCAGGAAGATTTTTCTGTAACTGAGATTGTAAGTATAGAAATGCCTGTAGGGGCATTTACCGGATGTAAAGTAAAACCAACCTGCGGTTTATGGTCTCTCAATGGAGTTGTAGGAAATGAAGATATGGAACAGTGTTTCTACTATCCCGAGAAATCAAAAGCAGGAATTCTCTGGACTTCTGCAGGTTATGTAGAATATAAGTTTCCTAATGAGGTTCCCAAAAAAAAGACTCCCCAAAAAATTTGCTTTTTAGCAGAAATTTGCTCAGAAGCTCCTGGATATAGAGAAGATTGGAAGTCAGATATAACTGTATGGATTAATGAAAAGGAATGTGGAACCTGGACAAGTCCTGGCGATTTTGGTGCAAAAAGAGGAAGACTGAATTCTTCTATTTGGCCTGACGGAAGCAGTCAGTACGGATTATGGACGACATGGGAAGTGGATAAAAACGGATGCTATGTTAACGGAGAGAAAGTTGCCAATCGGACAATTGATGAATTGGATTTAATGTCTAATGTATTT
>ERZ832973.1201-NODE-1201-length-21924-cov-27.639993_pt1 | contig 21924 bp, 24 predicted proteins | sample MGYA00519950_ERZ832973 | MGnify/ENA primary metagenome ERZ832973 (study PRJEB31850, sample SAMEA3708734) | human gut metagenome | biome: human gut; feature: human-associated habitat; material: faeces | place: China | collected 2014 ... | reverse complement strand
TACCCCTCATGAGTGAGGGGCAGGGGAGTTGAAGTGTCGAAGACACTTTTTTATGAAAATTTTTCGTCAATATGCACAACGCCAAAAAAACGGGTATACATCAATTGACAGTGATATTACTGTAGAATATAATTTGCACTATATTAATCGTTTCGTATTGGCCAGTAATCAGACGATAGTAAAAACTTACAGGAAGGCAGCAAGGAGAAAAAGTTTATGAAAACAAAATTGCAGAAATATTTTCCGGATTTAATTCGAAGCAGAGAAGCGGTGGAACATGAAATTGCTCAAAGAACAGGATTGACCTTGATTTATAATAGCTGGACAAAAGAGCGACAGCAGGAATTTTTAGACTTTTGCACAGGAGTCAAAGGAATTAATGTAATGTATGATTTTGTGAGTAAATCTGTTTTAAATCCTGATGCGGCACCGGAACGTTTGAATGATCTGTTATCTGTTTTATTGAAACAAAAAGTCAGAATTAAAAGTGTTCTTCCATTGGAGGGAGGACATATCGCAGATGATCAGACACTTGTCATTATGGACTTGTTGGTAGAACTGGAAGATGGAAGACTGGCTGATTTTGAAATTCAGAAAATAGGATATAAATTTCCGGGAGAGCGTGCTGCATGCTATGTAGCTGATTTATTACTGCGTCAGTATAAGAGAATTCGTAGTCAGAGTAAAAAGAATATTTTGAATTATCATGATATTAAGGATGTATATGCGATTGTTTTATTTGAAAGAAGTTCAAAGGAATTTCATGAATTTCCAAATGTTTATCTACATCGTTTTAAACAAAAATCTGACAGTGGATTAGAATTAAATCTTTTACAGAATTTTATTTTTATTCCGCTTGACATCTATCAGAAAATTCAGCACAATAAAGGTGGAAATAACAACAAGTTAATTGAAACTCGGTTGGATGCATGGCTGAATTTTTTTAGTAGTGATGATCCGGAAATTATCATAGAAATATGTGAAAAATATCCGGATTTTAAGGAAATGTATCAGGAAATCTATGTGATCTGCCGGAATCTGGAGGGCGTGATGACAATGTATTCAGAAGAATTGAGACAGTTGGATAAGAATACAGTACGTTTGATGATTGATGATCTGCAAAATGAGTTAGATCAGGCGCAGGGAATGTTGGATTTGACGCAGGAAGAACTGGATCAGAAAAAAGAAGAACTGAATCAGAAAAAAGAAGAACTGAATCAGAAAAAAGAAGAACTGGATCAGAAAAAAGAAGAACTGAATCAGACAAACAAAGAATTAGATCAGGCAAAAAGAGAAGCTGAACAGAGTGCAAAGCGCGGAGAATTAACGACTCTGATAAGACAATGCGTTAAAAAATTACAAAAGGGTATTTCTGCGGCAGACATTGCAGACACGTTGGAAGAGGATTTTTCCGTAATTCAGAGTATCTGCAATATAGCAGAAAAATATGCACCGGAGTACGAAGTTAAAAAAATATGTAACGAAGTGGAAAAAATGCTGTGAAATCAATGTTTTGTGGAGCCTGAGGCATTCGAGGATTGCATAAAAGTGTAGCAGTGGAGCAATCCTGATATGTGAATAAGTATTTATGTGTTGACGTGTGAAAAAATATGGTAAGTGTAATTAGGTGTTAGAAATAACTAAAAAAGAATCCTGAGAAAGGGGGTTCTTTTTTATTAATACAAAGTTGCACATATCTAATCTGAAAGAGATGAATGTATATATGAATGATGTGGCACTGGTTACATTCAGCAGCTTTGATAGCGGACGGCATCCATCGGGAAATACACAGCCAGAGCGATTTTATCATGGATTTGTACTTGGATTGCTGGCAGAACTTCGGGACCGGTATGTGTTGAAATCGAACCGGGAAAGTGGATTGTGAATGTCCGCTTTACGGAAAAATAGTATTGAAATGGCGTTGGACAGTTGTCCGACGGTATTGCGGCATTGCGCACCGGAAGTGATCAGCTTGCAGGCAGCGGGGTCAGCCTTGTGCAGGGCTGCGAAGCTCTGACCGAAGGCTTGCAGGCGTTGCAGAAAGGCATGATCAGCTTTGACGAGGAAGGTATTCAGAAGATTGCTGATCTGGCAGGAGACGATCTTCAGAACGTTCTGGCACAGATCCGGGCACTGAAAGAGGCCGACGGTGCTTACCAGAGTTTTTCCGGGGTAAAGGACGGACAGAGCGGAAGCGTGCGGTTTATCATTGAAACGGATGAAATCAGTAAATAAAAAAATAAAAAGAATAAAATCCTTGTATCGGTAATGATATAGCTGAAAAATGTGCTATTTATAGCTTTTCTTATGAAAGTTATGATAGCACATTTTGATATTTTACTATAGGACATATTTTGCTATGTGCCGTTGTGTTTCTGGAAACGCAATGTTATACTGATAATAATACAGAAAGGCAGGTGCAGCACTGAGATGACAAAAACAGTCAGTATAGGAAAACAGGATTTTGCGAGTCTGAGAGAACAGAACAGTTTTTATATTGATAAAACGGACTTGATTCGGGCATGGTGGGAATCACAGGATGATATTACATTGATCACACGTCCGCGACGTTTTGGAAAAACTCTGAATATGGATATGCTGAAATGTTTTTTCTCAAATCAGTATTCTGACAGAGGAGATTTGTTTGAAGGTCTTTCTATCTGGACCGAAGAAAAATGGAGGAGGTTGCAGGGCACGTATCCGGTACTTTTCCTGAGTTTTGCGGCAGTGAAAGCAGATCAGTTATCAGATGTGAAAAAACAGATCAATATGCAGATCGCACGGTTATATGAGGAACACCGCTATCTTTTGGATGGAGATCTGCTCAGTGAAAATGAGAAAGCAATGTATCGAAACGTATCGATGTATATGGAAGATGCGGAAAGTTCATTTTCAATCAATTTATTGTGCCAGTATTTGTATCGCTATTACGGAAAAAAAGTGATCGTACTGTTAGATGAATATGATACGCCCATGCAGGAGGCATATGTACACGGATATTGGAATGCGTTTACGTCTTTTTTGAGAAGTCTTTTCAATGCGACATTCAAATCAAATCCATATCTGGAACGTGCAGTTTTGACAGGAATTACACGGGTATCAAAGCAGTCTATTTTTTCTGATCTGAATAATTTGAATGTGATCACGACAACGTCGGATGAATATGCCACTTATTTTGGTTTCACAGAACAGGAAGTATTTCAGGCATTGGAAGAATTTGGCCTGGCAGATAAAAAAGAACTGGTGAAACAGTGGTATGATGGATTTACATTTGGTAATCATACGGATATTTATAATCCATGGTCAATCACAAATTATCTGGATAAAAAGAAAATCGGGGCGTACTGGGCGGCGACCAGTTCCAACACGCTGATCAACAGCCTGATTCAGCAATCAGCAACCGATATGAAAGAAAAAATGGAAATTCTTTTGCAGGAAAAAGAGATTTTGGTTACCTTTGATGAACAGATTGTTTTCGAACAGTTACAGCAGGATAAAAATGCAATTTGGAGTCTGCTGCTTGCCAGTGGATATCTGAAAGTGTTGGAAGTGGAACAACGTGGCATTTTGCTGGAACCGTGGTATCATCTGAAAATCACAAATCTGGAAACACTTGGAATGTTTACCGGAATGTTTAAAAGCTGGTTTTCGGCTTCAGATTGTAATTATAATGCATTTGCATTTGAGGGAAAAATAGTATTGATCGGGGGACGATAAAGAATGAATATAAAAATCATAGACGAAAAAGAACAATTTGCACAGTGTGAAACATTTGAAATCACACATCTTTTATGGAAAACAAAAGCAATTCCAAAAACATATGGAAAAATTGCCTGTTGGAAAGATCATGGATTTCTGGTGGAAATGACCTGTGAAGAAGCAGATCCGCTCCGGACCTATATCAAAATGAACGATCCGGTGAGCCTGGACAGTGGAATGGAAGCATTTCTTGGTTTCTGGTCAGAAGAGACACCTTTGTATGTCAATGTGGAGATGAATGCAAACGGAGCCACATTGATACAGTATGGAACAGCGCGCACGGATCGGACATTTTTCACAGAAGAGCAAATCAAAATTTGTCAGCCGCAGGCGGTCATTGAAAAGAATTGCTGGAAAACCTGTTTCTTTCTGCCGTTAGAACTACTGGAAGAAATTGGTGGTCCGATTCCACAAATTGCCGGTACAAAAATTGCCTGTAACTTTTACAAAGTGTGTGAAGGCGGTAATGCCGAACAGATTCATTATGCAAGTTATTCGCCGGTAGATGTGCTGGAACCGGATTTTCACAGGCCGGAATTTTTTGAAACCGGAGAATTGCAATAGATTTGCATGGAAGAACAGTAAATTCAGATTGAAAAAATAAGGTGGACAGCGATGAAGAGATTGCCAATAGGAATTGAAGATTTTGAAAAAATCCGACAGGAAGATTATTACTATGTGGATAAAACAGGTATGATTGGGGATATTATCCGAAATGGCGCAGAGGTGACATTGTTTACAAGACCACGCAGATTTGGTAAATCATTGAATATGAGCATGTTGGAACAATTTTTTTCCCTGAACGGAAGACCAGAATTGTTTGAAGGACTTCAGATCATGGGAGAACCAGAATTGTGTCAAAAATATATGGGACAGTATCCGGTGATATCACTGAGTTTAAAAGGAATCAATGCCGTTTCTTATGAAACTGCTTTTAAAATTGCTGTACGGGGAATCAATGAGAGTACAGCTATGGTTGATTATCTGGAACAAAGTGAAAGATTAACAAAAAATGATAAAGAATCTTATCGCGAATTATTAAAACGTGACATGGACGAGGCAGAATTTTATGTCAGTCTGAGAGAATTGTCAAGGCTGCTGGCAAAGCATTTTGATAAAAAAGTTATTATTTTAATCGATGAATATGATGTGCCGCTGGCGAAGGCATATGAAAACGGATATTATGATCAGATGATCTTTACGATGCGGAATTTTCTGGAACAGGCATTAAAAACAAACAGAAATCTTCAGTTTGCGGTTTTAACCGGATGTATGAGGATTTCCCGGGAAAGCATTTTTACCGGTCTGAATAATTTTCAGGTTCTGTCCATATCGGATGTAGGATTTGATGAGTATTTTGGCTTTACGGATAATGAGGTCAGACAGTTACTGTGCTATTATAGACAGGAGCAGTCATATGGGAGCATTCGAGAATGGTATGACGGATATCGTTTTGGAAATGTGGATGTATATTGCCCGTGGGATGTGTTGAACCATTGCCAGAAATTGCTGGCAGATCCATCGGTACAACCACAGAATTACTGGATTAATACAAGCAGTAATGATGTGGTGCGCAGATTTATTGAAAAGTCGGACAGTGGAATGACGAGACAGGAAATAGAGGCACTGATTGCCGGAGAAGAGATAGAAAAAGAAATCTGTCAGGAACTGACCTATCAGGATATGTATGCCAATATTGAAAATATATGGAGTGTGCTGTTTATGACAGGTTACCTGACTTACCATGGGAAACCGGAAAATAACCGGTTTTGTCTTGCAATTCCGAATCTTGAAATTCGAAATATTTTTACAACACAGATTATGGATTATTTTCGGAAAAATGTACAGGCAGATGGGAAAACACTGAAAAGTTTTTGTGATGCACTGGAGCAAGGTGATGACGAAACAGTGGAAGAAATTCTACAACAGTATCTGAAAAAAACGATTAGTATCCGTGATACATTTGTACAAAAGCAGATGAAAGAAAACTTTTACCATGGCATTCTGCTTGGAATTCTTGGTATTAAAGAACGATGGGCGGTTTCATCGAATCGGGAAAGCGGTGATGGATACAGCGATATTGTTGTAGAGACGGAAAATTCGGAGAAAGGAATGATTCTGGAACTGAAGTATGCTCAGGATGGAAATCTGGAGCAGGCCTGCAGGAAAGCACTTGCTCAGACCACAGAGGTTCATTATGCAGAAATATTAGAAGATCAGGGGATTAATGAGATTTTGTGTTACGGAATTGCTTTTTATAAAAAACGCTGTATGGTAATGTGTAAAAAGCAGAAATCGACTGTATTTATGAGCAAGTAGCGAAAGCGGATTGCGAATGTCCGCTTTACAATGTAAGTTCACCAGATGGTTAAGTGAAGTCAGAAGCACAGAATCTTCTTGCGAAAAAAATACTTATATAGTAAAATATATCAGAAATGCGCAGGAGACATACAGTAATTTTCTGTATGAAGGTAAATCAGAAGAGGGATAAAGAATGAATAAAAAATTATACAAATCAGAGGACAATAAAGTATTGTGTGGCGTATGCGGCGGTCTTGGAGAGTTTCTTGGTATCGATCCGACGATCATCCGACTGATCTGGGTGGTACTTGCATTTGCAGCAGGAAGCGGATTACTGATCTATCTTCTGGCAGCGGTTATTATTCCGAGAAGACCACTGGACTAAGATATGCTGTTTTCGTTCGTGCATTGATATGATGATGCTGCAGAAAAAATAGCAGGCAACATGCATGAAAAGTGTATGAAAATTAAAAAATATGAGCAGTGAGAGGACAAAAGTCTTTTCACTGCTCTTTGCGTTTACTGGAAAACCAAGAAAAACGCTAGGATATAAAAACCAAAATCCGATATGGGAATAAAAAATTCCGAAAAAGACGGAATGGAATGATTAAAAAAACAGAAAGAGAGAAACAAGATGCTGGAATTGAAAAATGTGTCTTTTGAAGTATCAGACGAAAAAGCACAAAAAGAGATTATCAGAGGAATTAATCTGAAAATTGACGACAACAAGTTTGTAGTCATTACAGGACCGAACGGCGGTGGAAAATCCACCCTGGCAAAATTAATTGTTGGTATCGAGAAACCAACTTCCGGTCAGATTTTATTTAACGGTGAGGACATTACAGAAAAAAGTATTACGGAACGAGCAAAAATGGGTATCAGTTTTGCTTTTCAGCAGCCGGTACGATTCAAAGGAATTCAGGTGCTGGATCTGATCCGTATGGCAGCAGGACGCAGAATGAGCGCAGCAGATGCCTGTCAGTATCTGTCTGAAGTAGGACTCTGTGCGAAGGATTACATTAACCGTGAAGTAAATGCGAGCCTTTCCGGCGGTGAGTTAAAACGTATCGAAATTGCTACGGTACTGGCAAGAGGTACACAGCTTTCCGTATTTGATGAGCCGGAAGCCGGTATTGATCTGTGGAGCTTCCAGAATCTGATTCAGGTATTTGAGCGCATGCAGGAAAAAACAAAAGACGGTTCTATCCTGATCATTTCTCATCAGGAGCGTATCCTTGATATTGCAGATGAGATCGTAGTGATCTCTGCAGGACAGATCATCAATCACGGTCCGAAGGATGAGATACTTCCGCAGTTGCTGGGAACATCTTCCGCAGTGAATATGTGTGATAAATTTAACAAGTAGAAATCTATATTGTGAATAAAGGACTAACACTGTTAGTTGAAAAGAGAAACCCTAATGGTATTAGGAATAAGAAGTGATCAAAAATGAATAACGAATGGTGTTAGTTGAAATTTAGCCAATCTATGAATATATAGGAAAGAACGAGGATTAGATAGATATGATGGATGAGATTCAGAAAAGACTTCTGGCGGAAGTCGCTGATCTGCATGGAGTTCCGGAGGGAGCTTACAACATCCGTGCAAACGGTCAGATGGCAGCCAGAAACACAACGGCAAATATTGATATTGTATCCAAGACAGATGTCAGCGGTATCGACATCTATATCAAACCGGGTACTGTAAACGAGAGTGTACACATTCCGGTTGTATTGAGCCAGAGCGGCATGAAAGAGATGGTTTATAATGATTTCCATATCGGAGAAGGCAGTGACGTTGTCATTGTAGCTGGCTGTGGTATCGACAACTGTGGGGATCAGGATGCAGAGCACGATGGTATCCACCGTTTCTTCATCGAGAAAAATGCAAAAGTAAAATATGTGGAAAAACATTACGGTGCAGGTGACGGAAAAGGAAAACGTATCCTGAATCCGGGCACGGAAGTGTACATGGAAGAAGGAAGCTACATGGAGATGGAAATGGTCCAGATCAAAGGTGTGGATTCTACGGAGCGTGATACGAAGGCAGAGCTGGCAGCAGGAGCCAAGCTGGTAGTCCGTGAGCGTCTGATGACACATGGTGACCAGTATGCAGTCAGTGGATATTCTGTCAGCCTGAATGGTGAGGGAGCCAGTGCAGATGTCATTTCACGTTCCGTGGCAAAAGATACCTCCTATCAGAAATTTGATTCCAGGATCATCGGAAATGCACCATGCAGCGGTCATACCGAGTGTGATGCCATTATTATGGACAAAGCACGGATCCTTGCGATTCCGCAGCTGGAGGCCAATGATCTGGACGCAGCGCTGATCCATGAGGCAGCCATCGGAAAAATCGCCGGTGAGCAGATCATCAAACTTATGACATTGGGTCTGACAGAGGAAGAGGCAGAAGAGCAGATTGTCAACGGTTTCCTGAGATAAACACTCCGCGAAGATGTGCGGTGATTCTGAGATAAATATGTCAACTTATGTATTAAAACAGGTACAAAAAGTCAGTAATCCACTTTTTGCATAACAAAAATGGAATACAGCTGATTTTTCGTGAAAATTTGTTAAAAAATATACGCGTTATAAGAGCCCCTGGAGAATTCCCGGGGCTTTTTGATGCAAAATGTACATTTGACTAAAAAATAAGATAAATTTATAATAAAAATACACAAAGAAAAGCAAGATTGTGATATAATACGAGTAACTGGTCAGCTGGTAAAACCAGAACGGTTACAAACATTTGCTGTGCACGAAAACAGGCGATGAAATATAGAAATAGGATAGGATTTTGACACATAGGTTTGGTTTCATCATAAGAGTGACAATAAGAGTAATGTTGCATGATGCTGCAGAAATATGACATCCGTTTCGTGAGGAAAATGCAAATGTATTTTTACAATATGGGAGAACGTATTATATTTAAATCAAATGTATGCAGGTAAATTAAAGGAGGACAAGTATGAAAATTTTAGGTGTTTCACTTGGAACAAAAAACGGTAACAATGACACAATGTGTCGTGTGGCTCTGGAAGCAGCAAAAGAAAAAGGTGCAGAGATCGAATTTATCCACCTTCTTGACTGGGATATCCAGTACTGCTCCGGTTGTGTTGCCTGTTCCCGTGGCCTTGTAATGGGCAAAGGAATGATCTGCTCCCGTCAGGATGATTTCAAAGCTTTCTATGAGAAAGTTGTCGAGGCAGATGGAGTTCTCTTCGTAGATCCGATTTTTGAGTCCGGTGCAACCGGTTTATATCATTCCATCACAGATCGTATGGGACCGGGACATGATACAGGTATGATGAAAATGCTCGATGGAAAACTCAAAGAAGCTGGAAAAGAAGGTCTGAACCCAAGATACTTCCGTCAGAAAGCACTTTCTTTCGTAGGAATCGGTGGATCTGACTGGGCAGTTCGTTGTGAGACAGATCATGCAATGTTCGCTTTAAGTCCGGGATGGAAAGTAGTAAACAACGAGTTCTTCTCCTGGTGTAAAGACGTTATCATGCAGGATGACAAAGTTGAGCGTATGAAAGAAATCGGACGTAACCTTGCAGATGCTGCACAGCAGATCATTGATGAAGATATGCAGATCGAAGGATCCGAGAAAACTTCTCTCTGGAAAGGAAAAGAAGGCGCCTGCCCACATTGCCAGGGTAACAATTTCTACATTTATCCGGGTACAACACACTGTGTATGTGAACTGTGTGGTCTTGAGGGAACACTGGAGATCGTTGACGGAGCATTCAAATTCAAATATGATCCGGCTACAGAGCATCATGCACATGACATTCTTTCCGGTAAATTCTTACATGGACAGGATATCTTTGAGAATGAGGGTCGTCTGATGAACCTTTACAAAGATCCTGAGTTCAAAAAACGTAAAGAGCATTATACAGCAGTATGCGAGCCGACACCAGCTCCATCCAAACAGAAATAAATTCCATAAAGTTTATAACAGGCGGGGACAAAAAATGGTTCCCGTCTGATATAAGTTATAGAAATAAGAGAAAAGAGGGTATTTAGAAATGGCAGATTTCAAATTCGAACCAATGAGAAGTCTTATCTACGTTGACTGCGTAAGCGAAGACTACAGACCAAAACTTCAGAGATGGCTTTATAAAGTACATGTTCCGGACAGCATCTCTCAATTTGAGCCGTATGTTACCAAATATGCATTTTATCCGTCCTTCCCGATTCCGCCACAGGGTGATCGTTTCGGATACGCAAGAATGCAGCTGACAGAGCATCACTGGTTAGTAAGCGACCTTGATCCTCGTCTTGAGATTAAAGCAATCGCTGAGACATTCCCGATGGACGTACTTGTATGGCAGGGACAGATCCCGGCAGCAGCTCATACAGACGCTCAGATTGATTCTGACGGAGATGCAGGAAATGCAGCCCGTAAATCCAACAATGCAGAAGGAAATCCATTTATCTTTGCATTCCTTCCGATGTGGTGGGAGAAAGACCTGAAAGGAAAAGGACGTACGATCGAGGATGGCGCAAACTATCGTTTCAATATGACCATCGGTTTCCCGGAAGGTGTAGACAAAGCAGAGGGCGAGAAATGGTTATTTGAGAAAGTAGTTCCGATTCTTCAGGCAGCTCCGGAGTGTACACGTGTACTTGCAAGTGCCGTAAAGAAAGACATCAACGGATGCGTCATGGATTGGGTACTTGAAATCTGGTTTGAGAATCAGTCCGGATGGTACAAAGTAATGGTAGATGATATGAAAGCACTTGAGAAACCGTCATGGGCTCAGCAGGATGCTTTCCCGTTCCTGAAACCATACCACAATGTTTGCAGTGCAGCAGTTGCTGATTATACACCAAGCAACAATCTTGCAAATTATCGTGGATACATCACCATGAGATAAGGAATTCCCGGGTGGATAAACCATAAGGTTGTGTTGGGCCGGAGGCTCAGAAAAGAATACCGCAGACGAAAACGTCCGCTTGTATGATTTTCTGAGTCCTCCGGTCCTTTTTTTCATTGCAGATAGCAGAAGGTCATTTATCCACCCTTGTGGAAGCGCAGGTGGACTCAGACCTTTTGTATATCGTGACATAAGTGTATTCGTGTGGTATACTGAAAGACAGGGAAATGCAATACAGGAATCAGATAACAGAGGAGTACAATACATGAATGTAGGAATTATTACAGCCAGTGACAAGGGGTATCTGGGAGAGCGGGAAGATCGTAGCGGAGCCAGAATCGCAGAGATTATGGAAGCCCAGGGCTATACCGTCAGAAAGAAAGTAATCCTGCCGGATGATCAGCAGATGCTGCAGGATGAGATGATCGACATGTGCAATGACGATATCCAGCTGATCCTGACCACAGGCGGAACCGGTTTTTCCAAACGGGATGTGACACCGGAGGCAACAAAGGCAGTGATCGAGCGGGAAGTGCCGGGGATTCCCATGGCAATCCTGCAATATTCACTGACGATCACAGAGCGGGCGATGCTGTCGAGAGCGGCGGCGGGCATCCGTGGAGAGACACTGATCGTCAATCTGCCGGGCAGTCCGAAGGCTGTGGATGAAGCATTGAGTTATATTCTGCCCTCCTTAAAGCATGGGCTGGATATTCTGCTTGGTAACGATGCCGAGTGCGCAAGAAAGTAATACAAGAATGTAATACAAGAAAGTAATAGAAAACAAAACCATAGGTATAAGTATAAGTTTATTCAGAGCAAAGGCATGTATGAATGGTAAAAAAAAGGTGACAGGAGAGACAGGATATTATGAAACTGATAAAAACAGAAGATGCGGTAGGGCATGTACTCTGCCATGATATTACTCAGATCATCCGGGGGGTGACCAAAGATGCAGTATTCCGCAAAGGACATATTGTGACCGCGGAGGACATTCCGGTGCTGCTTTCTGTAGGAAAAGAGCATCTGTATGTATGGGAAAAGGATGACACGATGTGGCATGAAAATGAAGCAGCGGAGATTCTGTATGAAATCTGTGCCGGTGAGCATATGCATCCTTCCGATATCAAAGAAGGAAAGATCGAACTCATTGCGGATACAGACGGATTACTGAAAATCAACCGTGAAGCGCTGGTTGCAGTCAACAGTCTGGGGGAGATGATGATCGCCTCCCGGCATGGCGATTTCCCGGTGCGTGCCGGGGATAAACTGGCAGGAACGAGAATCATTCCGCTGATCATTGAAAAAGAAAAAATGGAACGTGCAAAAGAAGCAGGCGGCACGGAACCGATTTTTACGATCAGACCATATAAAAAGAAAAAGTATGCGATTGTGACCACCGGAAGTGAAGTGTTCAAAGGACGCATCAAAGATACGTTCAGTCCGGTCATCCGGGAAAAACTGGCAGCTTTTCCATCCGAAGAAATCGGTCAGATCTATGTGGATGATGAGAAGACACATATTCTGGAAGCTATTCAAAAGCAGATTGCGGCAGGCGCAGACCTGATCATCTGTACCGGTGGCATGAGCGTGGATCCGGACGATTGTACCCCGGGTGCCATCATGGCAACCGGAGCAAGGATTGTCAGCTACGGTGCACCGGTGCTTCCGGGAGCGATGATGCTTGTTTCCTACTATACGAACGAAGCAGATGGAAGAGTAATTCCAATCCTCGGTCTGCCGGGATGCGTCATGTATGCAAAACGCACAATCTTTGATCTGGTGCTGCCAAGAGTGATGGCAGAGGATGAGATTACCGCGGAAGATATTGCAAGACTGGGTGAGGGCGGTCTGTGCCTGAACTGTGAGGTCTGTACGTTCCCAAACTGTGGATTTGGAAAATAATATTATCGTAAGCGATTCGAATGATACTAAAATGCAAGGAGAAAAAAATGGCAGAATTAACACATATCAATGAGCAGGGCAGAGCCAAAATGGTGGATGTCTCAGAAAAAGCAGATACAAAGCGGATCGGCGTGGCTTCCGGCCGGATCTGTATGCAGCCGGAGACTTTTGCGCTGATCACAGACGGCAAAATTAAAAAAGGAGATGTGCTCGCCGTAGCGCAGGTAGCAGGTGTCATGGCAGCGAAAAAGACCTGGGAGATCATTCCGATGTGTCATCCGCTGCTGCTGACCGGTGTGGATATTCATTTTGAACTGTATCCGGAAGATGCAGAGATCGAAGCCATCGCATCTGTGCGGACTACCGGAAAGACCGGGATCGAGATGGAAGCATTGCACGCCGTATCCGCAGCATTGCTGACCATCTATGACATGTGCAAAGCAGTAGATCGCGGCATGGTGATCAAAGATATTTTACTTCTGGAAAAAGACGGCGGAAAATCCGGACACTATATCAGAGGTTGATAAAAACAAAGAAACAAAATGAAAAAATATAATCATTAACCCTCTTGACGAAACAAGAGGGTTAATTTATACTAACCACATAAGAAATTTGAGCGGATAACCAGGCAATCCGCTTTCTTTTAAAAATCGTGGTTAGGAAATGCTAATAAAAGATGAAGGAGGCTAACATGAGTATCGTAATTATCGGAGGACACGAAAGAATGGAAACACAGTATAAACAGATCTGCAAACAGTACAAATGTAAGGCAAAAGTATTTACGAAAATGAAAACAGATCTGAAAAACAAAATCGGAAGTCCGGATCTGCTGATTCTCTTTACCTCCACAGTTTCTCATAAGATGGTACATTGTGCAGTGGCAGAAGCAGAACGCAAAAACATCATAGTGGAACGTTCCCATAGCAGCAGCGCCAACGCATTAAACGGAATATTAGAACAATATGCATAATTTCAGAGCCAAGCAGATTTACATTCAAAAATGTGAATCATGCTTGCATGAAGGAGCATGTTTGAATGAAAATCTATTTGGCGAGAAGCCACATCGAGATGAAGCGTAGCGGAATCGAGATGGCTGGCTCTGAAATTAAGAAGAGCCAAGCAGATTTACATTCAAAAATATGAATCATGCTTGCATGAATGAGCAAGAGGAGGACAGCAAATGCCAACTGAAGCCGTATTGAACCAGCTTTCCAGCAGGAAAGTCACAGAAAGCCTCATGATGCAGATCATTCTGCATTGTGCACCGGTTTTAAAAGATGTAAAAATGTCAAGTATGTTTACCGTTCCGGCGGCTTACCTGAGATTTGTACGCTCCGCATTTCGAGGTACCGGGATCCGGGTCAAATGTCTGTGCCAGGGAGCAGGACGTGCAGTGGTGTATGTATACCGGGAAGCAGAGGTGCAGCAGTGTCTGGAAGATCCGCAGGTAGCTGCATTTTTACAGCAGTACGGATATGAAAGTACGCAGGCAGAAGCATGTCTGAATCATCTTGGGGCACGCGTTTCCCTGTCGGCCCGGGGGATGGAGCATTATCCCCATGAAATGGGCATATTTCTCGGCTATCCGTTGGAGGATGTCAGAGGATTTATCCGGCATGAGGGAAAGGAAAGCCGCTATACCGGATATTGGAAAGTCTATGGTGATGTGACACAGGCGAAGCAGATTTTTCAGGCATATGATGATGCCAAAGAATGTGCTGTGATGGAATATATGGCAGGAAAACACATGAGTGAGATTGCCTGCTGATAATAAGATCATGCAATTACCATAAATGGAATACATACATAAAAGTGTGGTTAATATAACTAAAAAAAGAATAAAAATGCTTCAAACTGTATATCGATTCCAAAGCAGTCATACAAGTGTGAAAGAGCGGAATCTGTATACAGAAAAAATAAAAAAATATAACATCAAGGAGACAAAAAATGGCAGAAGTTAAAATTATTTATTGGAGTGGTACAGGAAATACAGCAGCAATGGCTCAGAGCGTAGCGGATGGTGTCACAGCAGCAGGTGCAGAGGCAAAAATCATTCCGGTTGAAAACGCAGGCGTAGCAGATATCGCAGATGTAAAAGCATTTGCACTTGGCTGCCCGTCCATGGGAGCAGAGCAGCTGGAAGAATCCAGTATGGAACCGTTTGTAGAAGAAATCCTCGGCAGCGTATCCGGCAAAAAGATCCTGTTATTCGGATCCTATGGCTGGGGAGATGGCGAATGGATGCGCAACTGGGTGGAACAGATGACAGGCGCAGGTGCGGAGATGATCGAAGCAGAAGGCATCATTGCCAACGAAGCTCCGGATGCAGATGCACAGGCAGCTTGTGAGGCAGCAGGAAAAGAACTCGCATCAAATGCATAAAGCTTAAAAATCCCCCATTTATGTCGGTTGTACCTGACCGGCATAGATGGGGTTTTTTATGATCTGACCGCCGTTTTCAGAGAATGGTCAAGAGAATGGTTCCGCGCTTTTCAAAGAATAGTTCTTGCATTTCCATGGAAACTAGGCTATGATAGACAAAGATTTTCAATGCGTTATACTTGGAAAAATGAGTTGAGAACCTATGCGGCAGGAGGAAAAAGTGATGAATTTAGAAGAGTTAAAAGTAGTTGATGCAGACGTAGCAGCAGCGATCGAAGCGGAGATGGACCGTCAGAACAGCCATATCGAGCTGATCGCATCCGAGAACTGGGTCAGTGATGCAGTTATGGAAGCACAGGGAAGCATCATGACAAATAAATATGCAGAAGGATATCCGGGAAAACGTTATTACGGCGGATGTCAGTGTGTAGATATCGTAGAGAATCTTGCAATCGAGCGTGCAAAAGAGTTATTTGACGCAGAGTATGTCAACGTACAGCCGCACTCCGGTGCACAGGCAAATATGGCAGTACAGTTTGCACTGCTTCAGCCGGGTGACACTGTGATGGGTATGAACCTGGATCACGGCGGACATCTGACACACGGAAGCCCGGTCAACTTTTCCGGTACTTATTTCCACATCGTACCTTATGGGGTCAACGATGAAGGATTCATTGATTATGACAAAGTAGAAGAGATCGCGATGGAGTGCAAACCGAAAATGATCATTGCCGGTGCAAGTGCTTATGCGAGAACCATTGATTTTCCACGTTTCCGTGAGATCGCAGATAAATGCGGCGCATACCTGATGGTAGATATGGCACATATCGCAGGTCTGGTGGCAGCAGGACTTCATCCAAGCCCGATCCACTATGCAGACGTCGTTACCACTACGACACACAAAACACTGCGCGGACCGAGAGGCGGTATGATCCTGGTATCCAAAGAATCCATGGAGAAAAATAACTTCAACTTCAACAAAGCCGTATTCCCGGGTATTCAGGGTGGACCGCTGATGCATGTCATCGCAGCAAAAGCCGTATGCTTCAAAGAGGCATTGCAGGACAGCTTCAAGACATATCAGCAGGGTATTGTAGATAACGCGCAGGCATTGTGCAACGGTCTGAAGAACCGTGGCATCAAGATCGTATCCGATGGTACAGACAACCATCTGATGCTGGTAGACCTGACACCATTTGACCTGACCGGAAAAGCCATCGAGAAACTTCTGGATGAGGCTCATATTACAGCTAATAAAAATACGATCCCGAACGATCCGAAATCTCCGTTTGTCACAAGCGGTATCCGTCTCGGAACACCATCTGTTACATCCAGAGGCATGAATACAGAGGATATGGACAAGATCGCAGAAGCAATTTCCATCGTCATCAAAGAAGGCGATGAGGGCGTAGCAAAAGCACGTGCGATCGTAGATGAACTGACCGCGAAATATCCGCTGAAAAAATAAAACACAGACAATATATCCATTGACATCATTGTAGAACAGAAAGAATCCCGTTATATTGCAGTTTGAATATAACGGGGTTCTGTTTGCGTAAAAAAATATTTTATCTCAGTCGAGAAGATTCACACTTCTGCAAGTGGTAAGTAATAATATAATACCGCATAAGGATAAATGTGCATAAAAATCATTACATATGAAACAAAAAAATGTGAAAAACAGAAGTCATTAATTTCACCGTTGACAAAAACTGGTAATGCGAGTTACCATAACTTTGTATGTATATAAGGAAAATGGATAAAAAGAGACAAAAAAGGAGCAAATAGCACATGACAGGATACTGGGATATACATAATCATATACTTCCAGGTGTGGATGACGGTTCCGGATGCATGCGTGAAACGATGGAGATGCTGGAAGAAGAATACCGGCAGGGCGTGCGCCATATCGTTTTTACACCACATTACCGTCGTGACATGTTTGCGATACCGAGAGAAGAAATACAGGCGGTCTATGCGCGCGTCTGCGAAATGGCAGCAGACCGGTTTCCGGAGATGGAATTTTATCTGGGATGTGAGTATTACGTTCACAAAGAGGATATCAGTCTTATATCCAGTGACGAAAATTATCGGATGCCCGGGAAAAAAAGTGTATTATTGGAATTTGGCTATGAAAAGCCGTTTCAGAGTATATGTGAAATTGTAAAAAAAGCGGTACAGGAAGGTGTCGTGCCGGTATTGGCACATATAGAACGCTATGAATGCCTGTATGGAAATTTGAAAAATGTTGCATTGCTTCGTGAGGAAGGCGCAAAAATACAGATTAATGCGGATAGCCTGTTGGGTCAGCAGGGATTTGGCATAAAAAGGTTCTGTACAAAGCTGATGAAAGAATCATTTGTTGATTTTATTGCCAGCGATGCGCATGATACCGTAAATAGAACTGTGAAAATGAAAACTGTAATTGAGCTGGTTCGTAAAAAATATGGAGAAGAAAAAGTAGAATATATTTTCAGGATTGAACCGGAGCAATTATTTAGATAAAGGAGAGGAAGAGATTAATGCAGGAATTGATTTTGGAGGAAAAAATAACCTTATCCCCCGTTATGAAAGAAATATATCGAAGACTTCGAACAAATCTGGAGTTTACCGGTATAGACAATAAAGTGATTTGCCTGACGAGCTGTATGGCAAATGATGGAAAGTCCAGTGTGTCATTTAATCTGGCGAAGATTCTGGCAGAGAATGATAAAAGAGTATTATACATTGATGCAGATATGAGAAATTCTGTGTTGGCAAAAAGAACAGGAATTTCATCTAATTTAAAAGGACTGAGCCATTATCTGGCAGGCAAAAATTCTGCTTCTGAGATTATATACAGTACAAATTATAAAAATTTGTATCTGATACCGACGGGACGTTTTCCGAAGAACCCGACAGAATTACTGAACAAAGAGTGTTACAACGTACTGATTGATGGTATGAAACAGACTTTTGATTACGTGATCATTGATACACCGCCACTCGGCAGTGTGGTTGATGCAGCATTAATTGCTAAAACTGCAGATGCGTCAATCCTGATTGTTTCCGCGAATTCAGTAAGCCGGAGAGTAGTCAAAAATGTAAAAGAACAGCTGGTAAATGCAAATCCGAACTTCCTTGGTGTTATTTTGAATAAGGCTGATGAGGGAACAAAGCGATATGGCTATGATTATGGTAAGAAATATGGCTATGGTTATGGATACGGTTACGGATATGGCTATGGAAGATATGGTCATGATACAGAAGAGTAGAAAGAAGCAATAAGCAGATAAAGGAATAGAAAACATATGGAAAATAATAGTGTACGGGAAGAAAAAGAAATGGAAATAGACCTTGTCAGTCTTTTTTTCTATCTGATCGGTAAGTGGAAGATTTTGCTGTTGGGTGGAATCATTGGTGGTATACTGGCAGGGGCAATCGTGTTTTTTCAGACACCAATGTATGAATCAAACTCAACATTGTACGTATTGTCAAAGACGACAAGTATTACATCTATGGCTGATTTACAGCTTGGAACGGAACTGACATCGGATTTTGCTGTGATCGCAACCAGTAAGCCGGTTATTGATGGTGCAATTGATGAATTAAAATCTAAAAAGAAAATTAAGATGACCCGTGAGGAAATTCAGAAAATGCTCACGGTTGCCAATAAAACAGATACGCGTATGCTGTCGATCACAGTTACAAGTGATGACGCGGAACTGTCCTGTGCCGTGGCAGATGCCGTGACAGATGCGGCTGTTTCTCAGATGGCAAGTATTACTCAGACAGATCCACCAACAATCGTAGAACGTCCGGAAGTGGCTGATAAGCCGGTAGACAATGGGCTGGTGAAAAAAGCAGCTTTAGGTGTTCTGCTTGGAATTGTTCTGCTTGGAATTATTCTGACCGTTCGTTATATGATGAATGATAAGATTCAGACAGAAGAAGACATTCAGACATATCTGGATGCAACTGTTCTGGGAATCATTCCGGTGGACAAGGAACTTGCTTATTACAGCAAACAGGAAGAAAAGACAGAAAAAAGCAGACATTCACATAAAAAGAAAAAGCATTCATAATACATCGGATGTCAAAGGAGATGAAATAAGAACGTGAAGTTGAGAAAAGTATTATTTCGCATATTTCTTGCCGTGTTTATTGTAGCAGTAGCTTGTATTATAGGAATATTGGTACGTGATCATAAACAGAATGTAAAAGACCAGAATCTGCGAGACAAGGCTGCTGTGACATCCGAAAATGATACAGAGATGTCTGTGGATGCAGAAGAAAATACAACGATACAGATCCCCGTTGATTTTGCAACATTACAGGAAGAAAATCCGGATATTTATGCATGGATCCGTATTGCAGACACGCCGATAGATTATCCGATATTACAAAGTAAAATAGATGATGATTACTATATGGATCATACCGTGGATGATAAAGAAGGACTGCCGGGAGCGATTATGACAGAATATAGTTATAATCCGGATGCATTTGAATCTGATGCTGTGACGGTGGTCTATGGCCACAATATGCTGAATGATTCTTTCTTCAGCAGACTGAAAGATTATCAGAATGAAACTTTTCGGAACGAACATCCATATATCGAGATCTACACGCCGGAGCATATTTATCAATACCGTGTGTTTGCGGCGGTTACATATGATAACAGACATATATTATACAATTATAATTGCAGGACAAAGGAAGGATATCAGGCATTCCTGGATTCACTGTCAGAAGTACGTCTCATGCCGACCTGGATCGAAGATCCGCTGCCGGTGACGACGGATGACAGAATGATCGTCTTATCTACCTGCAATGGCAATCATGACCAGCGCTTCTTGATCTGCGCGGTTCTGACAGAGGAACAATAGTTTTATGGAAAAAAAATCAAAAAGACATATGTTGTCCACGGTTGTGGTTATACTGGCAGCAGTGGCAGCTGTGATCGTTCTGTTCGTGCTACATCACAGACAGCAGCAACAACAGGTCCGTCAGCCGGAGGAATCTGTTTCTCAGGCAGAAAGTAACACGGTTGAGTGGAATGGAAAGAAATATACATATAATAATAATCTGATTAACATACTGTTCCTTGGAATTGATAAGGATATGGATTTAGATACCAGTTATATGCCCAGCGATGCCGGGCAGGCAGACTGTATTATGCTTCTGTCACTGGATAAAGAGACAAAAGAAGGAAGAATCCTTCAGATTAACCGGAATACCATGACACAGATTGATACGTATGATTCAAACGGAAGTGTTTTTGGTACGGTAAATGCTCAGCTTGCAACACAGTATGCGTACTGCATCGGTGGAAGTCGCAGCTGCTGGGCAACAGAAAAAGCAGTCAGAGAATTACTTTACAATTTGCCCATCAATGGATATTTTTCTTTATCTGTTGATGGAATAGCACAGATCAACGATGCACTTGGCGGAGTGACCGTAGAAATGACAGAGGAGGATACAGAAATCAATCCGGAATTTCAGGCTGGTCAGGAAATCTGTCTGAAAGGCGAAGATGCTGAAAAATATGTACGTTACCGTGATACGAGTGAATTTAACAGTAATGAAAAACGTATGCAGCGTCAGGTGAAATATGTGACCGCGTTGATCAAAAATGCCAGATTTCATGGAGGGAGTGCCCTGTACAATATTATTTCTCCGTTTTTGGACAAATACATTGTGACAGATCTGGACGGGGAGCAGATAGATGCTCTTAGCAGTTATACCTATCTCGCAGATGAGATACAGTATTTGCCGGGAGAGACCGTAATGGGGGATAAGTATGAAGAATTTCATGTGGACGAAGAGAAGCTGCAGGAAGAGATTATACAGACCTACTACAAGGAAAAACAATAACCGGCATCAATGAGGAAGCTGTAAATACAGTGTGACGCATGTTGCGCTGTTTTACAAATATATACGAAGGGAGAAAAACCATGAAGAAAATTGTTGCTTTATTAATGACCGCTGTAATGACAATCGGTATGGCAACCGTTGCGTTTGCTGCACCAAGCCCACAGCCATCAACAGGCAACATTGTTGCTGCAAAAGGTGCAAATGGACAGGATGTAGATTTATCCAAAGTAACTACATCTGATAATTTTGCACCTGCTGATCAGCCGGGTGTGGATGCAATCAAATCAAATCCGCAGAACGTGCTGAAAGATGCAGTAGGTGCTCCAAATGCAAATGGCTATGGTCTTGCATATGTAACTAACATTACAGCTGACGATGATGTTCAGTTTCCATTGACACTGACATTCAAAGTGGACGGTGTTACCAGCACAAGCAAAGTTCTTGTACTTCGCTATGTAAATGGACAGTGGGTACCGATCGATGCTGTTGTTGGCGAGGGAACAGTAACAGTAACTGTTGACGGTCCTTCACCGATTGCAATTTATGTATTAAATGCAAATGCGGCAGGTGGTAACAACGGTACAAATGGTGCTAACGGAACAGACGGCTCTAAAGTTGTTTCTCCAAAAACCGGTAGTGCGCCAGTTATGATGTGCGTTGTTGCAGTAGCAGTAGCTGCAGCCGCTGGTATGTGTGCAACATCCAGAAGAAAACATGCTTAATCAAAAAGTAGATTAAGTGAAAAATCAGAAGAATCCTGCTTGCAGGATTCTTCTGATTTCAGACTGTAGACAAAGCCCTGCTTTTGCAGGGTTTTGCTATTGTTGGAACCG
>ERZ832973.1192-NODE-1192-length-22081-cov-103.549759_pt1 | contig 22081 bp, 16 predicted proteins | sample MGYA00519950_ERZ832973 | MGnify/ENA primary metagenome ERZ832973 (study PRJEB31850, sample SAMEA3708734) | human gut metagenome | biome: human gut; feature: human-associated habitat; material: faeces | place: China | collected 2014 ... | reverse complement strand
AGAATAATATTATCAGGAGGCGGACATGGGTAAATCTGAAGAAGAAAAAACAGATAATGATTATAAAGATGGTGCTGTCACGAAAAATGCTCTTCAGGTGATAACAATTATTGGAGAGATAGAAGGGCACGATAATCTTCCTGCAACAAGCAAAGCAACCAAGTATGAACATATGCTTCCTAAGCTAGCGGAGATTGAGATGGATAAAGATATTAAAGGTGTACTTTTTATTATGAATACAGTTGGTGGGGATGTCAGTGCAGGACTGGCACTGGCAGAGATGATTGCTTCAATGAAAAAGCCAACAGTTTCACTAATTATAGGCGATTCACATAGTATAGGTGTGCCGCTTGCTGTGAGTACAGATTATTCATTTATTGTGCCTACAGCTACCATGATAATACATCCTGTGAGGATGAACGGAACACTTATCGGAGTTCAGCAGACATATGATTATTTTGAACGGATATCTGACAGGATAACATCATTTATTGCGGCTCACAGCAGTGTAAGCAAAGAAAGAGTAGAGGAAATGATGGTTGACACCACACAGCTCTCTAAAGACTTAGGAACAGTGCTGGTGGGTAGACAGGCTGTTGAAGAAGGTTTAATATGTGAAGTAGGAGGAATCAGCGATGCACTTGCAAAGCTGGACTCGTTGATTGATAAACAATAACGCAATAAGGGGAAATTATGAAATGTAATATATGCCCAAGAGCCTGCAATGTCGACAGGAGTGTTAACAAAGGCTTTTGCGGAATGACTAATGATATATATGCGGCAAGAGCCGCTCTACATATGTGGGAAGAACCATGCATATCAGGTGAACATGGAAGTGGGGCAGTGTTCTTTTCAGGGTGTACATTAAGGTGCATATTCTGTCAGAATTCTGAGATCGCTGCGGCACAGGTTGGAAAGAAGATAACAGTGGAGAGGCTTTGTGACATTTTTCTTGAACTTCAAGACAAATGCGCCAACAATATCAATCTCGTAACTGCAACACATTTTGTGCCACAAGTAGCAGAGGCACTTGTCAAGGCAAAGAATAAGGGGCTTGTCATACCAGTTGTGTACAATTCAAGTGCATACGAGAATGTCAGCACGCTTAAGATACTTGACGGGCTTGTGGATGTGTATCTTCCAGATATGAAAAAATCTCTGCTGTCCAGTCAATACCAAGAATTTTATAAAGCTTTATTCTTGTATCTTTGTCCAGAAGCTTGATTGCCTCTGCTATATCATTCTCATGATACTTTGATAACTTCTTGCGGATTACTTCATCAGATTTGCTGCTTTTAAGAATTCTAACAATATCCTTGCTATAATCCTTATGCATAACTACATTGGATAGAATCTTATTCATCATTATTCTCCTTTCATTCTGACAAGAACAATGACTAAGATTAGAAAAAATGTGACTTTAACAGACTATTGCACACGCCCTTTTAAGAAACGCAGACAATAGCTTTGTCGGCTTATAATCTATGTCATTGTTCCCTATTTGAGGACTATCATGCCCGTCCATTACCGTCACCTCACTTTTATTTTTATATACTGCATAATATCAGCAGCCGTATATAATACTCTTACGGCGGTTTTATTTTATAATCTGTAATTTATTATGTCAACTAAAATCAATGTAAAATCAGAACTAAAATCTAATAATTACTCTTAACAATAATCAAATAATAAAATTTATCAGCTTTGATTAAAATCAAAAAATGACAGCCCACCACACTTATGTGAATGAACTGTCATCTTTGAATTTTTAATTAATCTGCATTTATTTTATTACATATTCTTTTTTCTTCTTTGTAATAAAACACCTGTTACGCCTGAACCTATAACAAACATTAACCATACTAACACTACCGGATACATTGTATCTGCTGTAGCAACATCATTATCAACTGTCTCTGATGAACCTTCTGATATAGCATTTGTTTTATCAGAATTACTAGAGGCTGTACTTCCATTATCTGTAATACCTGTTGATGAATTATCCTTTGTTGCGGCTTCATTATTATCTGTTGTTGGTTTGTTATTATCTGTAGTTGGTTTGTTATCGCCTGTTGTTGGCTTATTATCACCCGTTGTTGGCTTGTTATTATCCGTTGTTGGCTTATTGTCATCTGTAGTTGGCTTGTTATTATCTTCCGTGCTCTTTACTGTATCACTGTATACAATAGCATATGTTGAAAATCTGTCTGTTGCAAATGTGATAGTATTATCTTCTGCATTGTATGTAGCATCTATATTTTCTGATACTCCGTTATGAATTCTTATTACACCATACTCTCTTTGTATTGCTGCATCCTTATTGACAATACTATCTGGAACTGCAACCTTAAGAGTTATAGCTGAATTTAATTCATGAACACTATTTGTATTACCATCTACAGTTTTATTAAGTGCGATGTCAAGTATTGTACCAATCTTTTCACCAGCTTTAAGCTTATCGTCAATCAGCCTCTTATCACTGTCGGTTACTGTCTTTTCGATATTGCTTATATCAAATGAAACTTCTACTTTAGCACCATCATTAACAGCTTTAATTTCATCTTCTGTAAGAACACTGTTAATCACTTCATCTTTTGAACCTTCAATGCTTGTATCTGGTGTGTCTTCTTTCTTTACAACCTCGACCTTAATATCTACCTTAACTTCTTCCTTAATCATAGGAATTATTGTAATGTCTGCCCTATCTCCACATACTGTACAATGATGTGACTTGCTTCCTGTTTCTGTAGTTGTAGCTTCCTTATCTATAGTCCATTCTACACTGTAATGATGTCCAAGGGCTTCTACTGCTTCTGTCTTTGTAACATTACATCTTGTACATGTATATGTCTTCTCACCAGTTTCTGTACATGTTGGGGCTTTTGTTATCTTTCCTTTATCCCAGCTATGTCCTAATGCGGCTATTTCTGTTACATCTGTCTTGCTGTTACAGCCTTCTGCTGTACAGTGATGTGATTTACTTCCGGCTTCTTCGCAAGTTGCTTCCTTATCTACTGTCCATTCTACACTATATGCATGACCTAATGCTGCTATCGCTTCTGTCTTTGTTGCATTACATCTTGTACATGTGTATGTCTTCTCTCCAGCTTCAGTACATGTTGGTGCCTTTGTTTCTTTTCCTTCACCCCATTCATGTCCTAATGCTTCTATAACAGTTACATCTGTCTTGCTTTCACAACCTGGTCTTGTACAGTGATGTGACTTACTTCCGGCTTCCTCGCAGGTTGCTTCTTTATCTACTGTCCATTCTTCACTATAAGCATGACCTAAGGCTGCTATCGCTTCTGTCTTTGTTGCATTACATCTTGTACATGTGTATGTTTTTTCTCCGGCTTCAGTACATGTTGGTGCTTTAGTTTCTTTTACTTCGCCCCACTCATGGCCTAAGGCTTCTATAACTGTTATATCTGACTTACTATCACAGCCTGATCTTGTACAGTGATGTGACTTACTTCCTGCTTCTTCACAGGTTGCTTCTTTATCTACTGTCCATTCTTCACTATAAGCATGACCTAAGGCTGCTACGACTTCTGTCTTTGTTGCATTACATCTTGTACATGTGTATGTCTTCTCACCGGCTTCTGTACATGTTGGTGCTTTTGTTTCTTTTCCTTCGCCCCATTCGTGTCCTAATGCTGCTATTTCTGTCACTTCTGACTTACTATCACAGCCTGGTCTTGTACAGTGATGTGACTTGCTTCCTGCTTCTTCACAGGTTGCTTCTTTATCTACTGTCCATTCCTCACTATAGGCATGTCCTAAGGCTGCTACCTCTTCTGTCTTTGTTGCATTACATCTTGTACATGTATATGTCTTCTCACCAGCTTCTGTACATGTTGGGGCTTTTGTTATCTTTCCTTCATCCCAGCTATGTCCTAATGCAGCTATTTCTGTTACATCAGTCTTACTGTTACAGCCTTCTGCTGTACAGTGATGTGACTTGCTTCCTGCTTCTTCACAGGTTGCTTTTTTATCTACTGTCCATTCCTCGCTGTAGCTGTGTCCATGTGCCTTGATTACTTCTGTCTTTGTAGTATTACACTCTTTACATGTGTATAATATCTCACCATCAGTATCACAAGTTGCTTCTTTTGTTACCTTTCCTTCATCCCATGTATGTTCAAGAACATTTATAGTTTCTTTCTTAGTTTCTCCGCATACTTTACATGTATATATCTTTAAGCCTGCTTCAGTACATGTAGAATCTTTTGATATTTCTCCATCATTCCATACATGTTCTTTATGCACAATTGGCGAATCATTATAAGATGTTCTTTCCCACTGTAATGTTGTAAGGTCTTTTAACTTTCCAGCACCTGTATATGGCTGAACCTCTGTACTCAGACTGTCTGCTGCATATAATACATAATCACTATATGGCAGTGCATTCTTGAATTCTTCTCTATCCTGAACAAGTGCTACCTCACCTGCCTTATCTGTGTTAAGTGCTACCTTTAACTCTGCCTGCTTGCCATCAAGCATATATATAGAATTAAATGCATTGATATATCCGGCTGCACTGCTTCCATTACCACTTATAAGTACATTAGTCATACCTGACATATAACAGTTCTCAAGCAGCATATGTGCTCCACAGTTAGATGAAGCACCATTACTTACTATCTTCTTTGCATACTCTGAACCTGCTGTTTTTTCTATATCCAGACGATAATTCCTAAGATTCTGTGCATCCATAATACAATTATACACATGTGCTGTACCGAATCTTAATCTAGGCATTCTGTCCATAGAATCCTTATAGTAGTTATTAGCAAATGTTACTGTTATATTCTTAGATGATGTATCCTCATCGCTCTGTCCAAGAAGATGTGTTTTCTTCTGTCCATATGCATAATTACATATCTGTTCATGTGTCATTCCAGATTCAAGCAAATGCTTATAATATGCATATCCATCCGGATTAGCCTTCATAGCATTCATCATATTATCAAAGAATGTTCCACCATCACTTGCTGGAAGGAATTCACACCATGATATTGTTATGTTGCTCTTATCTGTTGGTGTCTTAATATCTATAACGCCATCATATGCCTTATAAAAAGTACAGTGGTCAATCCATATATTAGAGCTTCCCTTTTCTATAGTCATATAATCCCAGTCGTTACGGTCATATCCACCTTCTGTTTCATCATCCCATTCCCAGAGTTCATCAAACTTAATGTTTCTTATAATTATGTTGTCAGAACCTGTTATATCTATACATGTATGTGTAATCTTAGCACCATTCTTAGAATAGATTGTAAGATTGCTCATACCTGCAAGCTTTAACATCGATATACCTGACTCAATAAGGTCTGGGTGTGTAAGTGGGTAGTTCTTATGTGCAGTTATAAATGACTTATATTCTGAATAGCCTTCAACTTCCTTATCGCCAAGTGCTATATCCGCTGTAAGTTCTATAACTGATGCACGTCCACTGGCTTTAACACTCTTTATCGCATCTAAGAATTCTTCGGCACTTCCTGCCTTATAATAATTCTTTGACTCTTCAAGAAGATTGCCACCACCAGTTACACCGGCACTTGCTGCATAACCTTCAACATTATACTTGTAAAGTCCTGTATCATCACCATCATTTTCATTGTAGGTATCTGATACATATTCTTTTGTTACATACTTCTGTTCTGCTTTGGTTGTTACATTTCCTGCATAATTAATACCAACAGCACTAAATACTGTATAAGGGTCCCATCCAAGATAATTAATCTTAATCATCTCATCTGCCTTATTCTTAGATATCTGTCTTCTGTTAGCATTAATAACATATCCTGGTCCAAAGCTTCCATACTCATAAAATCTTGCTGCGGCGGCTGAATTACCACTCATATCTGTATATGGATTAGCTGCATTTGCACGTATAATCTTACCCATATAGCAGTCTATCCATGTTATATAAGCATCTGCACCCCAAGGTCGTGCAAGATAATACTTATTACCTGAGCATCCATCATCTGAAAGAACCTGGCACTTATAAAATGTAAGTCCATATGCTGCATCCGCAGAAGTCTTAGGTGCACATACATAACCTGAATTCTTGTTAGCATTATAACGGAATACAAGCTTACAGTCGTTGAATAATGCCCTTGGCTCATTACCATATATAAAGTCTACATTACCTGCTATGTAACACTTGTAATAATACTGTGTACCCTTGTTAGCACATAATGTATCCTGATAACCAAGTATTCTTACATTAATATATGAAGCGTTATCAGCATCATTGCTTAATGCATCTGCTGACTCATTACTCTTACTGCCATCTCCAAGATATTTATATGTATTCTCGAACGTAAGATTCTCTGCCGTAAAGTTGTGTGCTGTGTTTACAATACGTACTGCACAACGCACACCCATGTCACCTCCGGCAAACTCAGCTACATCATAATATATTCTTGTCTTTTCACTATCTTCACCTATAAGAGATATATAAGGTGATGATACAACAAGATGTTCATTATAATCGCCTTCCTTAACAAGAATAACTACTCTTGTTTCATTAGACTTGTCAACTGAATTTACTGCTGCCTGAACTGTCTTATATGTAGGAATACCATTAACTTTATCGCCATCTGTTCCTTTATATGAGGCATCAACTACCTTATTATAGTTAGTAAGATATACATAATTAAATGTTTCTCTTGTTACATTGCCATCTTTATCTGTTATAAGTAATTCAACATCATTTCTTCCCGCTGAAAGTTCTTCATCTGTAAATGTAAATGTTCCCTTAACGCCTACTGCCTGTTCATCAGCAACATTTCCATTAATCTTTAATGTAACTGTTGACTGCTTCTCAACAACACCTTCAAGTGTAAGCTTTCCATCATATACTGTGTTATATGACCTTTTAGTTATAGTAAGTCCTGCTGATGAGTCTTCGTATACATACTCACCAGTATGTCCGGCACTTGGTACTGCCCATACTGCCTCAGATGGATTACTATTATTATCAACTTTGCCATCTTTATGTGAATATGCTATAGCATAGTAATAGTATGGCATCTCAGCTTCAACATCACTATCTTCATAAGCACAATCGCTTACTGTTGCTATAAGCTTAGCATTATCACTTGTTTCATCATATGAATAACGATACACCTCATATGTATCTGCTCCATCAACCTTATCCCATGCAAGGTTAATCTTCTCACTTGTTGATGATATACTAAGTACTGGCTTATCAAGTGCAGGCAATATGTATACATCATCTGATTCAACGTATGAATTAATCTCACCGTCAACACCAAGCTTTCCGCTTACCCTGAACTTGTAATTGCCAGCTTCTTTTAATACATATCTGTATGAAGTATCTGTGAGTGCAGACTCAACCTTACTCCATGTACTTCCATTATCCTGTGATACTTCGAGCACATATAAGCCATCTCCGTCTGCCTCTACTTTATTAGTCCAGCTTACATCTATATATTCTCTTGTGTCTGAACCTATAGCTGTAACTGTATCTATTTCCGGTGCTGTTCCTTCTGCCTTGTAACATTTATTCTGGTCATAAAGAACTGTTCCATCAGCGGCTTCATACTTCATATTCTTAATAGTCGCCTCAACTCCGGCTAATACGAAACCATAAGATACTGCTGTAGCATCTTTATCTGTCTTAAACAGTTCTGTACTTGTATACTTATACACTAACTGTTGTTCTGTCTGTCCTTTTGGTGTAACAGATATAGCCAGACCCTCGTCTGTCTTTACCATCTCAAAATGCACCATTGTACCAACAGCTACAGTTCCTGATAAAGCACTTCCTGCACCAACTGGTTCACTTGTTCCTTTGTAATATATCTGCTTTAATTCTGTTGACTTTCTTATACCAACTGTAGCTATCTTGCTGCTGTCATAAGCACCAAAGAATAAACCGTTGCTTGAGCTATTTCCACATGAATTAATAATTATATCTGCTGATAATTTATTAATATCTGCTGTTTCTTCAAAACCATAGTAACTTACTGTTGAACTTATAGCTGTTTTGTCACTGGCATCTGCTGAAAGTGTACCGCCTGTCTGTGTCAGCTTAAGTCTCTGACCTTCCGGCTGTACCACAAGATTACCTGTATTGCCTGTTATCACTGGCATCTTTGGCTGCTTGACATATTCAACTTCCTTGGCATCGTATACTACTGATATTGACTTGATATAGGCATTATTACTTATAGATACTACCTCTACTGTACCTGCCTCTTTTGAGTCATATCTGTAAGTTGTAACTGCTGTTGTTGTACTTGCTGCTTTGCCACCTATTGTATACAAAGCATAAGCTGCCTGATATGCCTCTACTGATATAGTACATTTTCCACTTACTGGTATGATAATCTTAGTTCCTTCATTTAACTGGGCTGAATTACCATTAGCCCTTATCCTTCCATTAGTAGTGTCTAATGTAAGACCATCGTAATATGCAACTTCATTCTGTATTGTATCCTTGAATTCAGATGCGAAAGACCAGCTTGTTATCTGTTCAAATGTAATCTTCTGTGTCACTGCCTCTGACTTAACTGTTATATCAGCTCCTGACTTAATCTTATATGGCTGTGCCATAAAGTCGCCGCTAAGAGTAAGTGTATAAGAACCCTCTCTTAACTTAATGCTGTCCTGTGAGCTAAAATTATATACATACTTTTCATTATTCTTATCTGTATATGTATAAGTTACATTTTTATCTGTAAGGTCTGGTTCGTCAGGAAGATTAAGTGTAACAGCATATGTTGGCTTAAGCCCAGCTGTTATATCTAATGTTCCGTCTTCTGTATAGCTTATTCCACTGTGTGCAGATGTTATCTCATAATCATCTACGCCTGTGAGTGCAACGCTATATGTTACTTCCTCTTCAACCTTTGCAGAATATGACTTCTTATCATCTGCTATAGTAACCTCTGGTACATACTCTGTATCTTCATCTGTTGAAAATATTATTCCAAGCTCTGATACATCATAGTCATCTGCAAAGCCTGTTATAGCACCACTTACTGTCTTAGTTGAAAGCTTCATGATTGTAATATCCGCTGTCACCTCACTTGAAGCTTCCTTGCTAATCTTTGCTGAAGTTATGCCATCAGTTATAATATAAGCAGGATTGCTTATAGATAACTCATATTCCATCTCTGTATCTTCTACTGGAACTTCTACTGAATATGTACCAGACTTTCCATCTGATGCCATTGTTACATCAGATGTATAAGTAAGACCTGTGGTCTTATTCGTTGCTATAACCTGCATACCATCAGAAAACTCTATGTTTGAGGTTATAGTTCCCTTAATCTGCTTCTTTACAGCTTCACTACAAGAGATGCCTATTGATTTGATATATGTGTTAGCAAGAGTATTTAATGTAATCTCACCCTCATCACCTGTAAGATAAGCTTCAATAGTAATCTTTCTATAAGCTTTATCTGTATCTTCTACATTTTCAATACATTCTGCCTTTCTTAATACCTTACCACTAATCTCAAAGTAGCTAGTTAATACATTATCTGTTACCTCTTTTATGTTATTCTTATTGACAAGTAATGTAATTACAGCCTTATCCCCCTTAGCTGGAAGAACCATCTTAGTGCCTTTATTAACCTGAATTCTAAGCTTATCAGATGCTGTCTGAGGCTCAAACTTTCCTGATGGAGATGCATCCACATACATCACATCACCAGACTTATTAGTATAAGTTCCTGTGACCTTCTGTATTGATGAACTAGAATTACCTGCAGCAACTATACCTGTATAATCCCATACAGCCTCAGATACTCCTTCTGAAAATAAGGCTGAGGTTACAGCATAACTTGTTGATGACTCGATTGCAACAGACTTAAAGTACTTCTGCCCACCAAGTGTTAAAGAAATACTGTTCTGTTTCTTATCAACATCACCTGTTATAGTGTATGTATCCCAGTTACCCTTACCTGTTGTGTTCTTAATCTCAACATTAGACATACCAGAAACAACTATACTGTCTCCTATTGTGATATCATCATATGAAACTAAGGTTACTGTACATCTCTTAGCTCCACTTACAACAGGAAGTTCCATAACAGTCTTTGCGTTTACTAAGAAATCACAATTACCACCGCTATTTCTTACTCTGAACTGTCCTTCTCCTGTTATATTTATTATATTACCTTCTTCATTCGTTAATTTTCCATTAACTACGCCTCCATCTGAAGTAGTTTTATCTACTCCAGAAGCATCTGTTAATGTTGAATTCGTTGGCGACCATGTAGCCGACAACTTTTCTGCTGCCTTAGCCGTTACACTAAACAGCCCATCCGGTATATAGAGCCCCGACAGGATTAAAGCCACAGCCATAATCACAGCCGATATTCTCTTAAACCATCCTTTCTTCCTTACTGATTTCTTCATCTTTTCTCCCTTTCCATGCATAAGAAACCTATAATTACTATCATTAATTGTTTTTATATGCACCGTCTTTTTTGTTGACTTTGGACAAAATTTGTCCACCTGTTTTAACTAAAGAATACAACCTGCACTAATTTTATACAACTAATATTTTTTTAGTTTATATATCAACCACTGAATTTTTTAGCTTTTATTCGTCTTTTTTTAGTACATTAGTACTATATATTCAGGTGTTATCCACAATAAAATTCATCACACGAAAGATAAAAAAATACAAAGAAACACCGTGTCAGCCTTTCAGCCACCACGGTGTCTCTTTGTATAATATTAGGAAAAAAGTTTTATATAAATGTGAAGGGTATTCCACATTTGTATCATTATGTAATTATTTAATCCACATAAATCAGCTTTTATATCTGACCTGCGGCATTATTTATTTATCAAGTTTATCAAAAACAATCAATTTATTTATGAGATATTAATTATACCAGTCCAAGTATATGTGGAAGGAACATTGATATCTGAGGAATATATGTTACAAGTAACAATGCTATAAGGATTACTCCGAAGTAAGGAAGCAGTGTCTTTATAACGCTCTCGATTGTTGTTCCACCAACACGGCATCCTGTGAAAAGGATTGTTCCTACAGGAGGTGTTATTGTACCAATTGATAAGTTGAAGCAGAGTAAGATACCAAAGTGGATAGCATCCATACCAAGTGACTTACAGATTGGTAAAAGGATTGGTGTAAATATAAGTATCGCTGGTGTTACATCCATAAATGTACCAACTACAAGTAATAATACATTTATAAGAAGTAATATAAGGAACTTATTAGTTGTAAGACCAAGTATTGCCTTAGCTATCATATCTGGAATTCCTGTAAATGCCATAGCCCATGACATAATAGATGAAAGACCGATCATGAATGTGATAATACCTGTTGTCTTAGCTGCCTCAAGGACAATTCTAGGAATGTCTTTAATCTTAAATGCTCTGTATATAAGTGATAATACTGTTGCATATACTACTGCGATAGCAGAACCTTCTGTTGCTGTGAAGATACCTCCAAGGATACCTCCGATTACGATTACGATAAGTAAAAGGCTTGGGATTGCCTGCCAGAATGTCTTAAGAGCAACCTTAAGAGGAACTCTTGATTCTGCCTGATATCCACGCTTCTTAGCCATGATACCTGCAAGCACCATAACTGCACCACCCCAGAGAATACCTGGAATATAACCTGCCATAAAAAGTGCTGCTATAGAAACACTGCCTGCAACGCTTGAATAAACGATCATTGTGTTACTTGGTGGGATAAGCATACCTACTGGAGCAGATGCTACATTAACTGCTGTACTGTAGTTCTTATCATAACCTTCCTTTTCCTCAAGTGGTCCGATTGTACCACCCATGGCAGCGGCTGCTGCTGCACCTGAGCCTGAGATTGCTCCGAATAACATATTTGCTACTACATTTGACTGTGCAAGAGCACCCGGCATACGTCCGCTGATTACCTTGGCACAGTTTACAAGTCTCTGTGCGATACCACCATTATTCATTATGTTACCTGCAAGAATGAAAAATGGAATAGCTATAAGTGAAAACGAGTTAGAACCCGCAAATATTCTCTGTGCAGAAGTTGCGAAAGAAACATCTGCTGGAATCATACATATCATTGAAACTGCTGATGACATACCTATGGCTACACCGATTGGAGCACCGATAACAAGCAGTACTACCAGTATTGTAACCATTACTAAGGCTACCTGTAATGCTATACTCATATTTACCTCCTATTCTGCCTCTTTCTTAAGCTCAAGAGTGATATTATATACGCTGTAGAATATAATAATCACGCCGCATATTGGGATGATTGAATATATAATACCTGTTGGAATGTGTAATATTGAATCGAACTGTACAAAGTTCATATGTGTTATCCTGAAACCACCAAATACCATTACAAGTCCTGAAAATGCTATTGTTACACACTCGATTATAATATTGACTACTGTCTTTGCTTTTCCTGGAAGCTTATCCTTTACAACACCTATGTTGATATGTTCTCTCTGTCCGAACATATATGTTGCTGATATGATTATTAACCATACAAATGCATATCTTGTAAGAATTTCTGTCACGCTGCTTGGCGCAGAGAAGATATATCTTGCAATTACCTGATAAGTTACCATAAGCACCATCATTATAAATATGAATACGCTTGCATACGAGGTTATCTTATCCAATATATTTTTAACTGTCTTCATATTAAGTACACCTCCTCATTAGTTCTCGTCACGTAAAGCTTCTACCTTATTATATATATCCTTTGTCATATCTGACTGATTAGCGATACTGTCAAGTAATGGCTGGCATTTCTCTCTGAATTCGTTAGTATCTGGATATACAAATATTGCTCCGTGTGCTTCTGCTTCTTCCTTACCTTTTTCAACAGCTTCCTTAAATGTGTCAAATTCGTATTCTGTTGACTCCATTACAAGCTCGTCAAATATTGCTCTGTCTTCTGCTGACATACTGTCAAGAAAGTTAGTACTTGCTACTACTACGTCTGGATGTACGATATGTCTTGTATATGAATAATACTTTGCTACTTCATAATGCTTGAAGTCTGAGTATACAAGCTCACTGTTTTCACCTGCATCAATAACACCCTGCTGAAGTGCTGTATATACCTCTGACTGAGACATTGCTGTACCTGTACCACCCATATACTTAACCATGTTAAGATATGTAGTACTGTCATTAACTCTGACAATCATACCCTTAAGGTCATCTGCTGAGTTAACAGGCTTAGCTGCATATATGTTTCTCTCGCCGGCTGTATATATTGTAAGAACCTCAAAATTATATTTCCTTGTTGACTTAAAAAGGTCTGTGAATACACCAGTTTCTGTTGCTCTTCTTAAGTGGTCCATATCCTTGTAAAGATAAGGGGCACCTACGATAGCAAAGTCTGAATCATATCCTTCTGGCACTGAACATGGAACGATAGCCATATCAAGAGCACCTGTTCTTATGAACTCTGCCATAGAACCCTGCTCACCAAGCACACCATTGGCATATATATTCATCTTGTATCTTCCATTAGTTGCCTGCTCGAACTTTTCACCAAGTTCCTTCATAGCCTTGTACTGTGGATGATTTTCATTCTGGTTGAATGCTACTCTTATGATTTTTACTTCCTGACCGTCCGCACTGTTAGTTGAACATCCTGTAAGTGTAAGACTGGCCAGCATTGTTACGCATAATATCAATGCTATTAGTTTCTTGCCCATAAATTCCTCCATATCCGATACATCCCCGCTGACAGCCATAACCCTGATAAATGTCTGCCAGCAGCCTGTATGTATCTACGTGATTACTTTAAAAGGTCTACGCTTACCTTTACTACAACTTTTCTTACTTTAATAGGTTCTCCATCTGCAACCTGTGGTCTGTGCACATCTGTTGGAAAGAATACACAGAAGCATCCTGGTGTAGATGTGATGAAACCTTCATTTTCAACTTCCTTATAGAATATAAGGTCTCTCTCGTCAAATCTTTCAGCTACTTCATAGTTGCCTGTATCTGGTGTAAAACCTAACTTTTCTCTTCCTGTTACAAGGAACTGTACATCTAAGTACTTCTCATGAACCTCTGGCTTTCTGTCTGCAAGTGGTTCTGTCATAGCATCAAATACCTGTGCATATAACTGCTTTCCTTCTATTTCGTATACGCCTGGCTCCATCTTTGTGAAATCATTGCTCTTTAAGTATTCGATTGCTCTTTGTACTGCCTTTGGATAATTAGAATAATCATCCTTTGTGTGAATTGATGAAAATATCATTTTGTTGCTCCTTTTCGTCTGTATTCCGTTAGCAGACATTCCTTAATTTTAATTATTTTTATTATTCTCTATATTTAGTTTCTGTCTGTTCTCGCTGATATTATATTAATACATGCTAATATTTTTATTTACCAGCAATCTATTCAATAATTCTATATCTTTTACTGGACGTTATTCTTACTCTTATCTTCCATGGCGTGAACCATATTAACTATCATCTTATGTGAAGGAACTGGCACACCAAGTCTGTCTCCTGCCTTCACAACTGCACCACTTATTGTATTAACTTCTGTAAGTCTGCCTGCCTTTAAGTCTGCGTAAATAGATGTTCTTCCTTCTGGTGAATTGATTGAAGTATTTCTTACTCTCTCAATCATTTCATCCTCATCAAACTCAAGTCCCATAGCCTTTGCTACCTGCATTGCTTCTTTTATAAGTGTAACTGTCATATTCCATGCATATTCATCCTCTGCGATGAACCCGATAGGTACCTGAAGTACTCCTGTTAATGCACTAAGTGAGACATTCGTAAAGAGCTTATCCCATATAAGCTGCTGTATATTATCGTAAATGTGTGTATCAAAACCACATCCATCAAGACAGACCTTTACTTTCTCAAGCATATTATTCTTGTCTTCTACAAGCATACCTATATTAGTCTTTCCCTTGCCGCCTCTTATAACATATCCGTTATCAAGAATAGCTCCATTATCTTCTGTTGTTCCTATAATAATTCTTTCCTTAGGAACGAACTCTTCAATAATATCTTCGTGTCCGGCACCATTCTGAAGAGTTAAAACATAAGTATTATCACCGATTATAGCCTTATTTTCCATAAGCGCAGCTCTTGAGTATAATGCCTTGACAAATATAATAACAAGATCAACCTCACCTATTCCTTCGCTGCTAAGTAATGCCTTTGGATGGTATACAACATCTTTATCATTTTCATATAACTTTAATCCGTCTGCACTAATCTTCTCAACAAGGTCTTCCTTCTTATCTATCATGTAAACATCATTATTCATAGAAAGATGTCCACCATATATAGAACCCATAGCACCAGCTCCAAGTACTGCTATCTTCATAGTAATCCTCCATTTCTGAACCGTAATATTTCTTATCATACAATATACTTTATATATAGCATACTTTAAAATCCAGCCGGTAATATTATCACCTGTTTAAAAGCCTCTATAATAATCATAGTCATCAGCTTTTACAGACTTACCGGCTGATTATCAACCGTAATGCTTTTCTATATTATCTCGTAAATTCAGCAAGTCCTTCGATTGCATATGCTCTGATAGGGCATGAATCTAATCCATAGATTGGAAGTGGTGAATATGACATGAAGAATGTATCCTGTGAAAGCTTATCAAGATTCTTTAATACCTCAAGGAATACTATGTTTTCTGCCATACAGATATCGTGGAAAGGCTTAACATCTTCGTTGCAGTTCTCAATTGAAACTCCATCACCAAAGCCTACACACTTAATCTTGTGGTCTACACACCACTGTGCTGTTTCACCATTAACTAATAATCTCTGATCCTTATCTGTATTAGTATCAGGTGTGAATGGATCAATCTTATAAGAAGAATCTATGATAAGAATATCTCCTTCCTTAACCCAGCCCTCTGTTGCCTTATCAAGGTCTGCTGCACTGATGTGCTTTCTATGAGGAAGTGTATCCTTGAAATCTACATATATTGCTCTTCCCATAAATGTTGTAAGTGGAAGCTCTGCAACTGATGGCCAGTTATCATCATGATGATAAGGACACTCACAATGTGTTCCAAGATGGCTTGTAAGATCCATAGCTGTATGGAAATCAGGGATTGGTCCACCTGTATTATATCTGATAAGATGGCATCTTCTTGACTCTGTCTTTGGGTCTAATGGCTTTGTAAGGTCAATCACCTTTAATCCGTTTCCTAAATCAAATGTTGTATTCATAATATGTTTCCTCCTTAAACTTTGTTATTGATTGTGTTTTAAAATGTTTGTTAACTTTTTGTCTTTCCTTTCGACACTTGCAGTATACCAGTATACCGGTGTATAATCAATTATCAAATTTTTATAAATTTATTGGGTGTTTTTTATGCATTTTAAACAACTCAACGTCGTTTTAAAGATACTTTATATAAATAGTTGCTTGGATTTTTATATAAGTTTGATAAATAAATATCAATGTCATATCATAATATCCTACATAGAACAAAAGAAAAGAATCACAGGAATAGAATAACGGAATTTAAAAATTTGCACTTTTGACACTTTATTTTATATGGTGTAATATATGATATTGCTTTTATTTTTAAGTCATGTAACATAACATCTGGATTAAATAGATTTAATTTTACAAAAATGGAGATATAATATTTATGAACACTTCTACATCATACTGGCTGAAAAAAGGCATACACAATGGTATGCCAATAGCTCTTGGATATCTTGCTGTGTCCTTTACTCTTGGAATAGCTGCCAAAAATGCCGGATTAACAGCACTGCAGGCTGCCCTGGCAAGTATAACCTGCCACGCCTCTGCCGGAGAATTCGCCGGATTCACGCTTATAGCCGCACTCGCCACATATGCAGAAATAGCTGTCATGGAGCTTATAATCAATGCACGATACTTTCTTATGTCGTGTGCGTTAAGCCAGAAGCTTGACAACAAAATGCCTTTTTTTCACAGACTGATCATGGGCCTTTTTGTTACTGATGAAATATTTGGATTATGTGTATCTGTTCCTGAAAAGCTCAATCCTGCTTATATGTATGGCATGGTGCTTGTTGCATCCCCTGCCTGGGTTCTTGGAACCTACTTTGGTGTACTTTTTGGAAACATACTTCCAGCAAGCATCGTAAGTGCGCTAAGTGTCGGACTATATGGAATGTTTATTGCTATCATCATTCCACCAGCAAGAAAGAACAAAATTGTAGCTTGCGTTGTTGCTATATCTATGATTATAAGCTGCATATTCTCTTATGCACCTGTTGTCAGTTCGATATCATCTGGAACACGTATTATTATCCTTACAGTAGTTATTTCACTTGCGGCTGCTGTATTGTTTCCTGTTAAAGAAAACGACAATTCCGCTGATACAAGCCATGATACTGAATAAATTATCAAACTAAAGGAGCTAAAATAAATGCTTTTGCATAATACTTATATATACATACTTATAATGGCATTGGTAACATACCTTATCCGAACACTGCCACTTACACTTATCAGAAAAGAAATCAAGAATACAACTATCAAGTCTTTCCTGTATTATGTACCTTATGTAACACTGGCAGTTATGACATTTCCTGCCATACTTGAATCTACAAACAGTGTTATATCCGCCGCTATTGCATTTGTGATAGCTGTTGTACTTGCCTGGATGGGAAAAAGCCTTTTTCAGGTTGCTATGTTTAGCTGTGCTGCTGTATTCATAGTTGAACTTGTTATGAGATTTATGGCTGGTTAATTGTATACTGCATTACTAATACACGATTAATTGTACATAAAAACACCCCAGCCACATATGCACTAAGCATCTGTGACTGGGGTTTAATAACCTTACCTGTAAAGTATTATTTCTATGAAATCCCAACTAATCTTTTTTCACTAATCCTTTTTCTTATAATTCGCAATTCCGAATATTGCACACAGCATCACCACTGCGAATATCATCCATCCAACAAGATATGATGTTCCAAGCTTTGCAAATGTATCATAATATCCCTTAAGATATACAATTACAATAATCGCCGGAAGTATATAACTCATATAGAACCTGAAACATTCAGGGAACTTTATGCCCTTACCTGTATTAGCTTCCTGTCTGAAGTCTTCCCAGCCCCAGCCATTCTTCTTTGTACAGAATAACACGAATATCATACTTCCAAGTGGAAGAAGATTATACGATACAAGGAAATCTTCAAGATCCATAATACCAGTTCCTGGACCAAGTGGTTCAAAACCTGAAAGCACATTAAAACCTAATACTGCTGGAACTGAAAGCAGCGACATAAATATAATATTCCACAGCACTACCTTTTTTCTTGAATAACCCTTAAGGTCTATGTAAAACGAAATTATATTCTCGAATACAGCTATAACCGTTGAAAGCGCCGCAAACGACATAAATATAAAGAATGCTGTTCCCCATACTCTTCCACCAGCCATGCTGTTAAACACATTCGGAAGTGTCTTAAAAAGCAGCGAAGGACCTGCATCAGGCTGTACTCCAAATGAAAAACATGCTGGTATAATAATAAACCCAGCCATAAGTGCAACGAATGTATCAAGTACTACTATGTTAACAGCTTCGCCACCTATGGTTCTATCCTTCTTCATGTAGCTTCCGAAGATTTCCATAGCACCAATACCTACACTAAGTGTAAAAAATGCATGTGTCATGGCATCGAATATAACAGGGCCTATACCTCTTGTCTTAATAGTATCAAGATTAGGAACAAGATAAAACTTAACACCCTCAGATGCGCCTGGTAAAACAAGCGAATGTATCGCAAGCACAACAATCAGCACTATAAGACATGACATCATTACCTTTGTTATCTTTTCAATACCCTTTTCCAGTCCGAGTGCACATACCCCAAAGGACAACAATATCGCTATCATCATCCATACAATCATGACTCCAGGATTACCTAACATATTTCCAAACTCTGCGGTTATCTGCTCTGAACTGACACCTGTAAGTGAGCCGCTTGCTTCCTTGAAAGCATAATAAAGCATCCATCCTGCTACCATAGTATAGAAAGCCATAAGAATATAACTTCCAACTACTGATACCCACTTAAAGTAATGCCACTTACTTCCCTTTTTCTCTAGTACCTCAAACGCTCTGGCTGCACCCTTTCCGCTTCCTCGTCCTATCGTAAACTCAGCACACACAATAGGAAAACCAAGAATAGCAAGGAACACAAGATATATCAGTACAAATGCTGCTCCTCCGTTAATTCCACATATGTATGGAAACTTCCATACATTGCCAAGCCCTACTGCACATCCGGCTGACACAAGGATAAACCCTAAACGCGAGCCAAACTTTTCTCTTTCTTTCAAAACTCAACCTCCAATATTTCACTGTTGTATATTTTTACAATATTCTGCATAACTAATTGCATACAGCTAACGTGCCATAGCCGCCTTAACAAGATGCTTTGCAAGCACAGATGTAGTAACTGAACCAACTCCACCAGGAACAGGAGTTGCTGCTGCTGCGATATCGCTTATAGCATCAAAATCAACATCACCACATAAATTGCCCTCGTCATCTACATTAATACCTACATCAATGACAACTGCTCCATCTGCTACATATTCCTTCTTAATCATACGTGCAGAACCTGCTGCCGCAACAAGTATCTCAGCGTTCTTACATGTACCTGCCATGTCAACTGTCTTTGTATGACATACTGTAACTGTTGCATTGCGCTTCATAAGAAGCATAGAAACAGGTTTGCCTATAACAAGACTTCTTCCTACAACTGTTACCCTTTTACCCTTTATATCAATACCAGCATAATCTAACATCTCAATGACTGCCTCTGCTGTACATGGTGCATATCCACTCTCATCACCGGCATATACCTTAGCTAAGTTAAGAGGTGATATACCATCAAGATCCTTTCTTGGATCTATTTTGTTTTCAATCTGCTTTTCATCAAGCTGCTTTGGAAGTGGTCTTAACATAAGAATACCATCTATGTCAGGATTCTCGTTAATCTTATCGAACTCAGCCTGAAAGGTATCATTATCTATATCAGCATCAAATGTATATGTTGTACATCTGACTCCTACCTTATCCATCTTTTTAACAGCTCCTCTTTCATATGAGCAGTCATCTGGTCTTTCACCAACCCTGATAATAGCAAGGTGTGGAAGTGGACCTTCTATACTTTTAACCTGTTCCATAAGCTTTTCATTAATGGCATTAGCTACTGGAAGTCCTTTTAATATCTCCATTATCTATATATCTCCATATTTGTTATTTAAATATATTTTATTTTGTTGTGATTTTTATCATAATTACAACTACACATATATGTCTGGCTATCTCACACAATCCATAACTCTGTCATACACCTCATCTGCCATCTGATTACCTCTGATGATGAGCTCATCTGCCCTTGTATTCATATCATCTGCCACATCAGTGTCCTTCATAAGCTTTGTATTTATGTATACATTAAGTGAAGCTCCGTTGAGTGCTGCCTTACACATCTGTACACCTACTCCCGCATCACTTATAGCTAATCTGCTGCCAATAACAGATATCCTGTCTATAAGTCCAATAGCTTCAACTATAACCTCCATCATGGAAAGTGGTGCTTCACTTGCTGCTATAAGCGCTTTTTCCATAACCTCTTCACGGTGCTTTAACTGCTCATCAGTATCTTTAGGAAGACCATACGCCTCCGATAAAGGCTTGAAAGCTTTGGCATCCTTATCCATACATTCTGCCAGTTCTTTAGTCAGGTCATTTGCACGTACTATAAGCTTTTCAATTTCATCCTGATATTCGGCATATTTTTTCTTTCCTGTTGTAAGTGCAAGAACCATGTTACCAAGTGACATGCCAACTGCTGCAACATAACCACATGCACCGCCTCCACCTGGAACTGGTTCCTTTGATGAAAGCACATTAAGGAATTCATTCATATTCATATCTGTCATCATATCTCTTTCTCCTTTACATACCATTATTCTGCCAGTATCTGAAATGCTGTATTTTATTTAACTATAATTCAATCTCTCCTGTAAACACGGTAGCTGCCGGACCTTCCATATATACATCCCCGCTTTCTTCATCCCATGTTATCTTAAGATCTCCTCCTAGAAGGTGAACTGTTACATCCTTACTGTCACACATGCCATTAAGAACTGTAGCAACAACTGTCGCACATGTTCCTGTTCCACATGCGAATGTCTCACCAGAACCTCTCTCCCACACTCTCATGTTAAGAGTTTTTCTGTCTAATACCTGTACGAACTCTGTATTGATTCTTTCTGGAAATGCCTTATGATTCTCAAAGTATGGTCCAACCTTTTCTATATCGAATTTTGTTATATCTATATCGTTATCAAGATATACAATATCATGTGGGTTACCCATAGATACACCTGTTATATCATATGATTTTCCATCCACCAGTATTGCTTCATTAATAACTGCATTTTCCACATTATCAAGTGCTTTAACAGCAAGCGGACACAGTGTGGCATCATTCTTATATGTATTCCTGTAAGCTGCCTTATATTCTACTAAAGCATTAACATCTACAGGTACCTTTGAAGCCTCAAGTTCCGGTTTTCCCATATTAACTACTACAGAAGCTACCTTGCCATCATCTCCAACATTTAACTTAAGTATCTTAATACCTGCCAATGTCTCTACATTGACTGTTGTCTTATCCGTAAGACCATTGTCATATACGTACTTTCCTACACATCTTATTCCATTTCCACACATCTGTCCCTGTGAACCATCTGCGTTATACATCTCCATAAAAAAGTCTGCCTTATCAGACGGCTTTATAAGTATAAGTCCATCAGAACCTATTCCAAAATGTCTGTCACTCACCCTTACAGCCACCTCTGATGGGTTTGCCAGAGGTAACTTAGTGCAATCCACATATACATAATCATTGCCTGCACCCTGCATCTTTGTAAACTTCATATCAATCTCCATTTCTTTATGTGAAAATGATTATTCTATTGAATATAATTATTCTCACACTTAATATTCTATATTATGATACCAGGGTCAAAAGGTCTAAACCCACATGAGCTTGCTCATAGGTGGGTGA
>ERZ832973.1173-NODE-1173-length-22431-cov-62.739230_pt1 | contig 22431 bp, 23 predicted proteins | sample MGYA00519950_ERZ832973 | MGnify/ENA primary metagenome ERZ832973 (study PRJEB31850, sample SAMEA3708734) | human gut metagenome | biome: human gut; feature: human-associated habitat; material: faeces | place: China | collected 2014 ... | reverse complement strand
GAATTTCTGATATAATTGTTTGACGGATTTATCTTATTATTTTAAATTAGATAACTGATTTTATTACCAGGAGGTATTTATCATGGCATTCGACGGATTTGTCATTTCAAATATTATATCAGAACTTAATAAACAGATCATCGGTGGCAGAATCTATAAGATTTATCAGCCAGAGGCCGACGAGATCACGCTTGTGATCAAAAAAGAGAGATTGACAACAAGACTTCATCTCTCAGCCAGTGCTTCTCTTCCTCTTGTCTATTTATCGAAAGAAGGAAAAGCAAACCCTATGCAGGCTCCAAACTTCTGCATGCTGCTTCGTAAACATATCAGCAGTGGAAGGATCATTTCGATCACACAGCCTGACTTTGAGCGTATTATCGAAATTAAGATTGAGCATCTGGATGAGCTTGGAGATGTCTGTCAGAAACGTCTGATCGTTGAGATCATGGGAAAACACAGTAATATCATTTTTGTAAACAGTGATGATGTGATCTTAGATAGTATCAAGCACATCTCTGCAAATATCAGTTCTGTCAGAGAGGTTTTACCTGGACGTACTTACACATTTCCACCGTCTAAAGGGAAACATCCTTTAGCAAGTCTGACTACGGAGAATTTTTATCAGCATATCATCACCAAACCACTGAATCTTTGTAAAGCACTTTATACTTCCATCACAGGTATGAGTCCTTTGATCGCAAATGAACTTTGTTATCGTGCAGGGCTCGATGGGAATGCATCTACTGATTCTTTGACCGATGATAGTGCTGCTGGATTATATGGCCAGCTTGTAAAATTAAATGCTCTTGTAGAAGATGAGGCATATCAGCCAAATATCATTTATTCTGGGGAAGAACCTAAGGAATTTTCTTGTATTCCTTTAACTTCTTATCCTGACTGTACAGAGAAAACATATGATTCTATTTTTGACGTGCTGATCGGGTATTATTCTGAGAAGGAAAAATATACAAGAATGAAGCAGAAATCTTCTGACCTTCGTAAGATCGTGCAGACTGCTCTTGAGAGGACAAGCAAGAAATATGATCTGCAGCTTCGTCAGTTAAAGGATACCGAGAAACGTGAGAAATTCAAAGTTTATGGAGAACTTACACAGACATATGGATATGGACTAGAGCCAAATGCAAAATCTTTAACTTGCATGAATTATTACACAAACGAAGAGATTACGATCCCTCTTGATCCAACAAAGACTCCTTTGGAGAATTCCAAAAAGTTTTTTGCAAAATATAATAAGCTAAAACGTACTTATGAAGCTCTTTCTGAGCTTGTCGTGGAGACAAAAGCTGATCTTGATCATCTCGATTCGATCTCTACTGCTCTTTCTTTATCCGAAGATGAGAAAGACCTGCAGCTGATCAAAGATGAACTTTCTGATTATGGTTATATTAAGAGCCACGGAAAGAAAAAAGGAAAGAAACAGGCAAAATCCAAACCATTACATTTTGTCTCTTCTGATGGTTTCCATATGTATGTTGGAAAAAATAACTATCAGAATGATGAATTAAGTTTTAAGTTTGCAAATGGCGGGGACTGGTGGTTCCATGCAAAGAATATGGCTGGGTCCCATGTTATTGTACGAAAGGAACAAGCGGAGACTCTTCCAGATGCTACCTTTGAAGAAGCTGGCCGCCTTGCAGCTTATTATTCCAAGGGGCGTCAGGCACCGAAGGTTGAGATTGATTATGTTCAGAGAAAAGAACTAAGAAAGCCGCCAAAGGCAAAACCTGGATTTGTCATTTATCATACAAACTATTCTATGATGTGTGTTCCGAATATTGATGGAATTGAAATTGTTGAATAAACAGTTTTTGTTTCCTACTTTCCATAGTTTCTTTATATGATTTATATAATTCCCTTATGCCAAAAAAGCGACCGAAACATTTGGCAACGCCTGATAAGGAAGTATTTATGTAGAATACGGTGTAACTCAGTAAAATGGGTTACACCGTATTCTTTTGTCATTATGCTACAAAGCGGAAGTTCTGCGGGTTCGTCTGTATTTCCTCCATCATAGCAAGAATTTTCTGTTCGGTTGGAATATCTATCATACCAACCGCAGTAAAGTAAATATCTACCTTTACATAACAATGACCGCTTGATTTGTCGTTGTTATGGACTTCAATACGCTCAATCAGAGAATTTACAAGTGTCGGCGTGAGTTCGTTAATTTCGGTCATTTCACGCAGAGTACGGAGTAAAAGCCTTAAATCCGTTGCTTTCTGCTTGGCTTCCTCTAAGGTCTGCCTGCTGTCGGCAACCTCCTGTGTTAATGCTTTTTGCTCTTTCTCATAGCTTTGAAGCATTTTAGAAAAGCGTTCGTCGGAGAGTATGCCGCTTGCGTTTTGTTCGAAAACCTTTTCAATAAGCCTGTCGATTTCGGCAATTTTCTTTGTGCCTTGTTCAACCGCCAGCTCCAGCCTTTTGTGTTCTTTCTGACGCATAGCATTGGTTTTCTTTGCAAGCATATACAGAAATACTGACTCGTGACATTTCACAAAATCCGCTAAACTGCTGATTGCTTCAAACACGATTTTTTCAAGCACTACATCTCGGATATAATGAACGGTACACTCGCCACGCCCCGACTTATAGTTGGAACAACGGAAGTGTTCTTGATTTCGAGTCAAACTTTTTGCGGCAGCAAAGTGCATTTTTGCACCGCAGTCTGCACAGTATACCAATCCCGAAAACAGGCTTGTTCTTCCGGTTGCTGTCGGTCTTCGGCGGTGTTTACGAAGTTCCTGCACCCTCAGCCATTGTTCTTCGGATATAATCGGCTCCTGCATATTCGGTATGATTTGGTAATCTTCTTTAGCATTATGGATTTTCTTGTGAACCTTGTAGCTGACGGTGGTTGATTTGAAATTAACCGCACAACCGGTATATTGTCTGTTTTCAAGAATACCCACAACCGTTTTCTGATCCCATTTGCAATAATCACTTGGTACTTTTTGAGCGTGAGTTCTGCCTACACTTTCGTAATAGGCAGATGGTACTAATATGTTTTCTTTTTCCAACTGCTTTGCAATCTGTAATGGACCTCGCCCGGCAAGACATAAAGCATAGATTTTGCGAACCACTTCGGCGGCAGGCTCGTCGATCAGCCATTTTTCTTTATCATTAGGGTCTTTCACATATCCAAAAGGAACAGTTGGTGAGACACGCTTTCCGTTTTCTGCTCTCGACTGCCATACCGCACGGATTTTCTTAGAGGTTTGTGCCGCATACCATTCGTTGAATATGTTGTAAAACGGCAGCATTTCCATACCCTCGCCGATAGTGCTGTTTACATTCTCGTGGAGTGAGATAAAAGTAACACCCAAGGAAGGATATACAATCTGAGTCAGTCTGCCTGCTTCAACCATTTCTCGACCGAAACGGGAGAGGTCTTTAACGATAACCCTGCATATCTTGCCTTCCTCCACCATTTTCTGCATCTGCTGAAAGCCGCCTCACTCAAAACTTGTGCCGGAAATACCGTCATCTACAAAAAACATCGTGTTTGTAAAGCCCTGCTTTTGGCAGTAATCTAACAGTATTTGCTTTTGATTGGTTATGGAATTTGACTCGGCGTCTTTCTTTTCATCATCAACCGATAGTCTACAGTACAACGCTGTAATTTTTTCTTCTGTCTGTCCTTTAATATTGTTTGCTGTTGTCATAAATCATTTCTCCTTTCCGACAACAGAGCATAGCAAAGGCACAATTATTGTAGTATGCCCTGTTGTCTTTTTCTATGGTGCGATTATCAAATTAAATGTTCGGACAGTATCAATTCTTTGAACTGTTCCAAAAAACACAGTCTGCCATTTGGATTAAAATGTGTGGATACTTCATAGGTCGTTCCACCGATTTTCATTGTGAAATTATCTTCACCGAAACAGCGTACCTTGGTATAGTCAAATATGCACTCATTACTTCTCGGTATCAGATAATCTACAATGCATATTTCTTCGGTTTCATCTATCTGTTCCGGCGGAGTTACATAAACTACTTCATTGTTTGGAAACATATCTATTTTCTTCATATCGTCACCTTACCTTTCGTCACGGCTGTTACGCTTTCGTTCATTTTTCCTGTGATAGTCATACAGCAATTTTAAGATGGTTTCGGTCATCTGCTTTTGAGTATAGTTTTTGGGGAAGAAACTACACAAATCCTGTACTTTAAAACTGATATGCTCGGTCTGATTGGCTTTTTCCTCTGACATGATTTCATAGACACTGTCCGAAGAAAGAGTACCTTGCTGTGCCGATTTCTTCATACGGATACTTTGGGCGTGGGAGGGAGTACAGTCGTTCATGCTCATAGCGTCAAGCAATACTTTTTGCTGTTCTTCGGATAAGTAGGACAGTTCAACAGCAGGACTTAAAGCGATAGCACCCTCGTCAACTTTTTGAAGAATTTCAGGGATAAGGTTTGTAAGACGGATATAACGGAACACTTGGTCACGGCTCTCGTTCTGTGCTTTGCCGATTTCGGCGGCGGTATCCGACTTTGTCGCAACTTGCGATAAAGTTAAATCCGTTCTTTTACCTTGTTCTTTCATCGCTTCCATTTTCATTTTGTATGCGAAGGCTTTTTCGCTGGGCAGTATCTGTTCTCTGTGGATATTACTGTCTACCACCGCAATAATTGCCGCATTGCGGTCAAGGGGATATATTAAAGCAGGTACTTCCGTAAGCCCTGCTTTCACAGAAGCGTACAACCTGCGGTGTCCCGATATGACCTCATATTCATCGGGTTTGTTTTCCATCGGTCTTACAATAAGCGGCGAGAGTATTCCTTGCTGACGGATACTTTCCGTTAGAATCTCCATTTCCTCATTATCAAGGACTTTGAACGGATGTCCGTTAAAGGTATGGAGCTTTTCAATGGGTATGTTCGCCGCCTTTTTCTTCGGTGGGGATAAGATTTCATTTACCAATTGTTCTGTATTTTTCATCGTGTATAACCTCTTTCTTTCGTTTTGTAGATGACAGCGTTTTCTGTCTGCCTTTCGATTTCAAGCAGTTCTTTTAGTTTCGGTATTTTTTCAAGAACCGCTTTTGCTACGGATAATTCTTCACGCAACGGTTTGATTTTTGATGTGATTTCTCTTGCCTGTGCGTTTAGCTCTTTGCTTTTCTTGTGACGGTTGCGGTTATAGACAGACTGCCTTTCTTTTTCTAAAACATCTATCTGTTCACGCTTCTCGCGGATAAAAGAAACAAGCTCCTGTGGGGAATCAATATGATTCTCACATAGGAACTTGTATTCTTTCAGCGTTTTATCGAGTTTTACAACCTCTTGTCTCATTTCGGGAGACAGCGGTCTCGGAGTCTGCTGCGTAATATTATTACCTGTAATCAATTTGCAGAGCTCAATCACAAGTTGGAACATTACCTGTATGCCGTCCATCTTCTTTACTTTTCGGTATTCGATTTCAAACATAATAAGCGGCGCATACTTAGGCTTTTGAAACGGAACATAACCGATATGGCGCTGATTATCAAGCAACCTTTCACGGATGGCGGCAGGTGAATATTCCTTTCCTAGTCTGTCTAAACGGATTGCCCTCTGCCAACTGGCTGCTTTGACGGAATAGTGGGCATATTCCTCGCCACGCCGTATGATATATCCTATATCCTTTAAGCGAATTTCAAAGGCTTTAAAATTGGTTGACTGTGAAATGGCGGTATCAATATCTGATTTCAATAGTTCTCGGTGGGTCATATTGCCTTCCTTTTTCAGCCAGTATTCTTTTTTATCGCCGCCGTAAAAGTTTGCTTCTTTAAGTACGCTTTTACCATAATCCAAACATACGGCATCCGAGATTTCACGAAGTCTGTAATGGTCGGAAATATGGTTTTCAAACTTTCTGCCGGTCTTAAAGGATACGGAATTAACAACAAAATGATTATGGACATTGTCTGTATTAAGGTGAGTGGTAACAACAATTTCGTAACTCTTGCCCCACATACGCCTTGCGGTTTCCATACCGATTTTGTGTGCTTCCTCAGGTGTAACCTCACCCGATTGAAAGCTCTGATACCCGTGATACGCTACATTGCCTCCTGTTTTGCCAAAGCGTTTTTTAGTTGCCGTCATACGCTCATAGGCTCGCTTAGCGTTGCAGTTGATACCCGACACATACATACGCTTGTCAGTTTTGTTATCATCTGCCGCATACTGCAAGGCGGCGTATAGGTCGCTGTCCACATACTTTTTGTCTATGGTTTTGTCGGGATTTTCCGCATAATCAATTACTTCTTTGAGCCTGCTTTTGACAGGCCAAAATCCGGTTGTTGCCATTAAATCACCAGCCTTTCACGCTTCGGCAGTATCAGTTCTTCGGTAATACTGTCTACCAATGCGATAATTTTATCTTCCGTATCCGATGAGATTTTGCCCTCACAAGCAACGCAGAGTTCATCTAACTTGTCATTAAAAGAAAAGAACACTTCGGGAAGAACTGCTCTCGGCATATATCCCAAAGCACGCTGGCGGAGATATTCCGACACGGAAAGCCCACACTTTTCAGCATTTAGTTCGATGACATTTTTCTCTTTTTGACTTACACGGATAAACAGATTTTTGTTCTTAATTTCATTCATAACATCAGTCCTTTCTTTGATTTTTTAGGGGATTGGGGTATTCCCCAAAGAGTAATCGACACACGCTGTCGATTTGAGCGGAAACTGTCAATACAGTTTCCCTGCTCGTTACGGTATGCGACATCCGTATTGCCGCTACCGTTATGATATTTGCCGTTCTACCTAAATGCAGTTCCTGCCCCGGAGTCTTACCGCAGCGTTGTTTCGCTCGCTCTGTTCACACAAGAGGTTTTGGCAAAATCATATCCCATTCAGCCGGTCATTCAGTTGTAACCGACTTTTGGGCAACAAAAAAGCCGGTACATCAACGCATACCGACCGATGCAAAAGGATAGAGTTATCCCTTGCGGTTTTGGTATCACATTAATGTAACCGGCTTTGAAAATCAAAGACAGGACTGTTTATTCGCTTTCCGCCTGCCAACAGTACCAAAGCGTTGACGGAAGCGGCGATATTTTCGCTTAGTATATCGCAGACATTATCCGACTTTTAGTCGTCCCATAAAATTGTGATTTCTTATATTCAGTTGTACCTCTCCGTAGAGAGCATTTCATTATACATCGTAGAACATATGTTTGTCAATACTTTCCGAAAAACATTTTGAATATTTTTCAGCAGGCGAGGTATACTGTTTAGTTATACATGAAATCATTAAATACTTTTTCCCATCTGATATGCCTCTTGCATAGTTGGATTATGCTGAATATCTCCAAGCTGCCAAGCGCCTGCGCCATAGATAACGCCCATCTCTTGTGCGCCCGGCAGGCATTCTAAATAGCCACGAAGTCCATCAACCGTTCTTTCCATCGCTGCTTTTCCGTCGGCAGCGGTAGCAATCAGATAAAATTCTTTATTTTCCAGTCCCGGTTGCTGAGCAATGCCCAAGGTGCGGTCAATCATCGTTTTCATTTGTGCATTCATTGTATAAAAGTAAACGGGAGTTGCAAGAACGATCACATCTGCTATCCGCATTTTCTCTGCTATCAGCGTCATATCGTCCTGTTTCACGCAATGCCCTATCCTTTTGCAGGCATAGCAAGCAGAGCAGTATTCAATTTTCAGTTCTGACAAGCGAATTTTCTCTACCTTATTTCCCGCTTCCTCCGCACCTTTTTTGAACTGTTCGCAAAGCGTGTCAGAATTGCCGCCCTTGCGGGGACTGGCAGAAATAATCAATACATTTTTTCTCATTTTTTCCTATTCTCCTTTTTCAATTAATAATTCTATACGCACTGTGCCTTCTTCATTTGCCATTGTTTCGGCCCCCAAATCTGCGTGGCCTAACGGAATTACCTCCACAATGGTCTGCTCGTAAATATCATCATAGAAGATTGCAAGGTCGGGACCGGCGTTCCAATAGCCGAAATCTCCGATTTCATATTCTCTTGTTGTAGCTTCTTCGGATGAAAGCTGCTACGGTAGGGTCATACCCTTTGCAAAGCTGTTCCTTTCAATCAGCGTTAATTCCAGTGGCAGCATTTTTACTAAATCGGCAGCCGCCTTTGAATTGTTTAATGTAATGACCACTTCTGTGTTGTCTGTAATCATTTTAATTTTTGTGCCTTCCACGCTCTCGTAGCTACTGCTTTCAGAAGAACCGATTGCCTCTGTGTTCGGCTCATTAGTCGTCCCGCAAGCTGACAGGGAAAAGAGTAAGGATAAGCATAAAATAGCCGTCCATATTTTACGAGCCATACGATACCTCCGTTTTAATTTTTATGGGATTCCAAATATTCCAGCGTCCAAGCGATTGTCTGCTCTGCGTCGCTGCCGTGGAATCCATGTCCTGCTCCGGGCAGCACTTCTAACCGAGCAGAATCATAAACCTCGACGGCTTTTTGAGAATAGGAAAGTGGGACAATCGAATCCGCATCGCCGTGAATCAGTAATACATCTTTATCATAAGCGGAAATTGCTTCGTAAATATCATAATCCAGCAGCTTTTCCGCATACGCCCGTCCTACGGTCATCCACATCAGATGATAGGTATCGGGAATCTCGTCTACACTTGAAAACTGCTCTTTTGTATTATCCACCAGCACAAATGCCGGGTACAAAAGAACTGCGCCTTGGATTTCCTCTTTGTTAGCAGCGGCAGTAATTGCCGATACAGCCCCGCCTTGACTGCTTCCCATCAGAAAAATATTTTCTTTATCTACATAGGACTGCTGCTGTATCATCTGTATCACGGCTTCCAAGTCTGCCTGCTCGGTAAAAATAGACATTTCCAAAGTCGAGCCGTCGCTCCTGCTGCCCGTACTTCCACCGCAGAAGTCAAAGCAGTAGACTACATACCCCTTTTTAGCTAAAGCCTCGGCATACCCGGCTCCCACCTGATAATTCCCTCCAAAGCCATGAGAAAAGATAACGGTCGGCATTCTTTCTCCTGCATTTTGCGGAATATAAACGACACCAAAAATTTGGTTATCATCTCTCTTGGCAAAAAGCTCCTGCGTTTCAAATTCATAGGTACTCATATTGGACGCCTGTTCATTTTCTTCCGTCGATTGCTCAGGAATCAAATTGTCTGACGGATAAACGGCGGACTCTGTATTATTTTGCTGCGTACATCCGCTAAAAAGCATAATGCAAAGCAGCAGAATCAAACTAATTTTTTTCATCTTTGCATTTCCTCCGACTGTTTCTGCCGATCAAGAGCTTCTTTCCGTAATGTGCTATTGCTATAAAAGGAACGGACAATGCAGCGGATTCTACAAAATAGGGTAAGAGAGTTTTGGAATAATCGTATTCTTTCTGATAGTCAATCAGATGGAACAGTTCTTCCCAAAACCGTCTGTCTGCAAACTGATATATACCATACGCAAATAAAACGGCTACGAATACACAGCAAACAATGTGTATTACTTTCTTTACCTTTTCGTCAGCCCTAATTTTCTTTGATATAGCAGAAAATATCGACCAGTGCAGCCCAAGATGAACACTCATAAGTACAAACGCCCATGCTGTTGAAACGAGGTGCAGGTGTCTGCCAAGTTCAATCATTTTTCCGCTACCTATGGCAAAGATATATTGCGAAACAAGGATTCCGCTGAACATACAAAGGAGCATAGCGAGCAGGAGAAGAATGTTTATAATAAGCTGTATGGTTCGCATGGCATTGTATTTGCCCTTTCGGAGCGTTTGATACCATTTGAAATTTAATACATTATGGCAAACGAAAAGGATTCCGACAGCGATACCAAGCCATTCGTGCGTGGCGCCCCGTAAAACGCATTGCCCCATCAGAAGCAGAAACAGAATATACATCGCTGCGTCTATGCTTCGTTTTAGGATTACTTTTGGTTTCATAAGCGCCCCCTTAATTATCGGACTTCAACATACCAATGCTGTCAAGCCAGTCGATAATTTCCTGTTCTGCGCCTTCAATGCTGTTCCTTGAAATACTTTTGCCCTCCAGCATGGTTGCATTCGGTTCCAGCTCGGCAATGGTTTCCTGCGTGCCGGAAAATCCGCTGCCACCGTGGGTATTAAACGGTACGATAGTTTTACCCGAAAAATCATAGGTTTCAAAGAATGTGTAAAGAATGTACGGCATATCGGCATTCCAGTTCGGATAACCCACAAATACCACATCGTATGAATCAAAATCTTCTATTGTACCGTCAATTTCAGGTCTTGCATTTGTTCTGATTTCATTTTGTGCTACTGCCAAAAGTTCGTCGTGATCTGTGGGATATGGATTTTTCGGCAGGATACGGAAGATATTTGCTCCTGTGTTTTCTTGAATTGTATATGCCATATACTGTGTGTTTCCAAGTCGCTCTCCGTTTATTTCTACATAGCTATTATCCCGATTGTCGGGAACAGAAAAATAAACAACAAGTGCCTTTGCGTCCTCATTTACCGGGCGGCTTGAATCGTCTGACGGGTTTTGCAAATTGCTGTCAGATGAGTTCTGCGAACTGCTGTTAGGCGTGTTGGAATTAGATCCTTCGGGCGGTTCTGCTGTTTTATCAGAACACGCTGAAAGAGCAAAGGTCATTACGATTCCCATTACCAATACCATTAAAATTGAAATTGCTTTTTTCATAGTTTAATCCTCTTGATTTTCTGTAATATAAATTAAATGTACTATGTCGTTTTGAAGCTGTGACACGCTTTTTAAGTGAAATAAAGCAGGCTTTGACCTATCAGACTGTTTCATACGCTCGAAAACCGTAGGCGTACTCGGATCACCATCGGCAACAGGTGACAGCAACAGGCTCAATTCATCCACAACACCTTGGTTGAGAAAGCTCCAATTTACCGTACCGCCGCCGCAAATCAACATTTTATTGATCCCGAAAAGTTCTTTTAGCTTCTGTGTGGCAAGCTGACAGTCGAGGGAATCTCTGCCTGCAATGATGTAAGAAACGCCTTGCTTTCTCAAATACGCCCGATATTCCGGCGGCGTTTTTTCGGTTAAAATTTCAATGACATGGGAATCGGGTCTTCCTGTTCTTTTATAGATGCCGGAATCCCAAGCAATCTCGCCGAGCGTATCAATGGAAACATAGTACAAATCCCATCCGTTTTCTGCAATATAATCGCCGTCCGGCACTTTCCCTGACAAGGACGATAAGCTGGGCTTTCTAAATCCTGTAAATTCTTTTGTTGTTGTCGTTCCATAGAGCCACGCTTGCGCTCCAAACGCTTCACGGATTCGTCCGTATTCTTCACTTGCTTTTCGGTTTGCCTCAGTACTCATAAAAGCTCCGGCGATTTTTCCATCCAATGCACTTAAAATATGACATATTATATATGGTCTGTTCATCTTTTTACCTCGTTACTCTGCCAAACCGTTTTCTGCAAGGTATGCGTGAATCCCGTCCGTGTCGGAAGCATTTACAAATAAACCATCATGTACTGTTGCGCCTTTTGCACATTCACGAACAAAGTCCATTGAATTTTCAAATTGCTCGGTATCCATAGAGGCAGACTGTGTAAACGGATAAACTTCCTTTCCCGACAGGTCGAAGCTCTCTAAAAATGTACCGATAATCATAGGAGCCGTATGCCACCAAATAGGATAGCCAATAAAAATTGTGTCATATTCATCAATAGAATCCGGTAAATTAGCAATTTTAGGGCGGGCATTTTCATCACGCTCTACCAAAGCAACATCCGTACATTCCTTGTAATCGGTAGGATAGGCTGTTTCAGGTTGGATTTCCAAAATATCTCCGCCTGTACGCTCTTTGATTGTATTTGCCATTTTTTCTGTGTTGCCAGAGGTAGACCAAGAGAAATATACAATCAGGATTTTTCCACCCTCAGCAGGTACTTCGGGGGCTTCGGAATTATCCGGCGCTTTGGATTCGTCCGATGCTTCGGTGCTTGGCTGCACCGATTCGTTGGTCGATGTATTTGCTTCACTGTTCTCGTTTGTGGTTGATTGTCCACAGGCAGCAAGAGAGAAAATCATCATAAGAACCATTAAAACGCTTATTACTCTTTTTGTCATAACTAACCATTCCTTTCTGACTTTAGCATTATCATTGATTTGTTATTATCATTTCATTTAGTCCGAGTTCCGTAAGCCATTCGTCAAGCTGACTTGTTCCGATGATCCGTCTTTCCCCATATACCGCTAAACCGTCGCAGGAATGAAGAAATGTCGGCATTGTTTCGCTAATATCGCTTTCGCCGCTGGTGCAGAACGGAATAATGAGTTTCCCGGTCAGATTATAGCTTTCCAAAAATGTGTTGATTGGGGCTGGCGTTGCGTGCCACCATACCGGATAGCCAACGAACACAATATCGTACTCGTCCATGTTTTCCACGGTGTCTGTCAATGCAGGGCGTTTATTTCCCCTAATTTCGCTGTTAGATTCCATATACACATTGGAATATCCATCTTGCGGGGTTATCTCAAACAAATCGCCGCCGGTTTTTTCACTGATTGCATTTGCAATATTTTTCGTCGTACCGGAATAGGAAAAATAAGCAACCAACACTTTTACATCGGAATCGGAAAGGATTTCATCTTTCAACGCCTCAACCTGTGAATCATTCAAGGAATTGTCCGATAAGCTCCTGAACATTGCCGGGTAACGATAAATGTTGTAACCTACGAAAGCAAGGGCAACAATAACAATCACTGCGATTGCCGCAATCAAACTCTTTTTTCGCTTCATTGTTCTCCTCCTTTACATACATTCCATAAGAATTTCGTATATTTCATCTCTGCCAAGTTCACGAGGTCCCGACTTGACGATATTGCAAGTATCAGCTACTTGCCGTAATACTTCCGGCGTGATTTCTACTGTGGATTTCAACTGACTCATTTTTGTCGGCAGTCCGCACTCTTTGATAAAGTTTTCCAATGCCTCCACACCAGCTTCTGCGGTATCGGTATTAAAAACCACCTTTGCAAATCGGGCAAATTTTTCCGGCGTATCTTTTGCGATGTGGCGGTAATAGGCGGGGTGGATTACCGCAAGCCCCTGTCCGTGGTTGCAGTCGGTATAAGCTCCTAACTGATGTTCTATCTGATGTGCCTGAAAATCTGTCAGCCTACCGCATTTCAAAATCCCGTTTTCTGCCATAGCGGAATCCCACATTAGATTGCTCCGAGCCTGTATATCGTTTATATCTGTCAGCAGTCGGCGCATATTGACAACAGTATTTTTCATAATAGCCAGTGCCAAATCGTCCGACACATTATCTTTATCCGAAGTTCCAAAATAGGTTTCCATCGCATGGCTCAGGGTGTCAAAAGCACCTGAAAGCACTTGCATAGGCGGAACAGACATTGTGTATGCAGGGTCAAGCACCGCAAATGTTGGAGCAATACCAAAGATGCCACCTTTCCAATTCTTTTCTTCGTGGGTGATTACGCCGCCTGCATTCATTTCCGCACCTGTGCCGGAAACGGTGACAACAGCGCCTATCGGAATACCTGCTTTTGGAAATACTCCTTTTTCATATTCCATGCTCCAAATATCCTCTTGTAACTGTGTCTGTGCGGAAATTACTTTGCAACAGTCAATTACGCTGCCGCCGCCGAGAGCAAGAATGAAATCAACATTGTTTTTCCGTGCCAGCTCCGCACCCTCCTGTACTTTCTGATAGGTAGGGTTCGACATAATGCCGCTAAACTCAATAATGTCTTTTCCGGCTTCTTGAAGCAGCGTTTTGATCTCATCATAGATACCGTTCTTTTTAACCGAACCGCCGCCGTATGCCAGCATAACGGTTTTCCCGAATTTGCCAAGCTCTGCAGCAAAGGCTTTCTTTGCAGCACCCGTTCCGAAATATACTTTTGTGGGATAAAAATAGTTAAATTCATTCATGTTTCTTTGCCTCCTTATGCTTGCTGGCTTTCCATTTTGGCAGCCACTTCATCAATAATATTCATAGCGTTTAAGGTTCTAGGGTAGCCGATATAGGGCATACACTGCTCGACAACGCTATACAATTTTTCCTTATCATTGCCAACGCCAAAGTTGCCTGCGGTGTGTCCTCTAAGCTGGTTTTCGCACCCGCCCTGAGCTAAAATAAAGCAGAAAGTGATTATTTCTCGCTCCTTATCATCCAGCCCGGTGCGGGTGTAGTAGTCGCCGAAGCAGTTATCCGCCAGCCAGCGATTGATATTACGACGCAGATCCGGGCATTCCGTCTGACGCTTCGCCATACCAGCACCAAACAAGGTAACCTGCTTATTAAGACCGGCATCAAAACGTGTGGTCTCATCTGTTGTGGCCTGCGGTGCCAAGGGCAATTTCACACCATGTTGTTTCATGATTTCATTAGCAGCAATCAGAAAATCATAAGTACGCCCGATACCGAGATATGCTGTGGCCTGATAAATCATTTCCTTAATAGCAATCGGGTCAACACCCAAATTCAATGCTGCGTGAAGCATATTCTGAAACTCGCCCATTCCCTGACAGCCTAGCAGAGCCGAAAGAATACAAAGCATCTGTTCCTTTTCAGACAGCTTGTTTGCATGTATTGTTTCGCATTGTGAAAAGTTTGCAATTATTTCTACAAATTCCGGATCACTTTGCTGCAAGGTAGTTGTTATACCCTGAAATAATTTTGATGTTTGCTTTTTTGCTTTTTCGTTCATATTTCCTCCTGTTACAGTTCACTGTACTCCTTGTCAGTAATCGCTTACTTTTGATAGTTTGATTGCATAATTTCCTGCAAGGTGATATGTTCGTTTCGATAGCGGGCATTTGGATTCTTTTCGGGGATTGCAAGCTGAATCGCTTTTTGCGGACAGGCGTGAGCGCAAGCGAGGCAGGTCTGACAGTTTCCCGGAATATGAACTGCTTTTCCGTCCTCTACACGGATAGAAGCAGCAGGACAAACCTTTTCACAGATTCCACACCCAATACAGGCATCCGTTACTTTCAAAAGGTGCTGCCAAGCGTCCGCAGGCATTTGGCTCATACCGGCGAGAAATTGCTGATGGGCGGCTCTGTCCGCATCGGTGACAGGTGAAATCATCTTTTTTCGGGCTTTCAAATCCTCTAAAATAACGGACAGATTTTCGTCAACCTTTTTGTCAATCTTCCTCTGTTCCTCCATATCAAAGCTGGGCAGCCAGTTGTCTACCATCATAATGACATTGATGTACGAAGCCTTTATACCGCATTCGTCACACAGTTTTTTTGCCAATTCCGCAGCACCGCCGTGGCGGTTTCCATAGGTCAGAATCATATAAAAATATTCCGTGTGAAAAACTGCTTTTTTCATAAAGTTCCGAACCATCTGCGGCACTTCATGCCCGTAGACAGGCGCAACAATGCCAATGCTGTCCGCGAAAAAATCTAAATTTTTTCCGTGAATGGCCTGCGGAATGCTGATAGGGTTATCTTCAATCTGCTTTGCAACATAAAGGCTGTTGCCTGTGCCTGTAAAATAAAACACCATACGAATTTCCTCCTTTTTGCTTGCTTTTTCATTGCGAGCGTGCTATAATGTGGTTGTTTCAATCGTTTGTTACAACCGATTATACAATGCGGTTGTAACTATCGGTCAATAGCTTTTTAGAAATTGCTTTGTGAATTTTTTGTGAACAACGGAGGATGCGATAAATGTATACTATGATGCAGGTCTGCCGGGAGCTTGATATGACCTATCAGACTTTGAAATTTTACTGCAACGAGGGACTCGTTCCCAATGTCAAGCGTGACGGAAACAACCGCCGTGTTTTTGACGAAAAGGATGTTAAGTGGATTAAAGACCTTACCTGCCTGAAAAAATGCGGACTAAGTATTCAAGAAATGAAAGAATATCTTGACTTGTGCCTTGCCGGTGAATCTACCATTATTCCACGAAAGGAAATGCTGGCTAAAAAGCAGGAAGCGTTGCGCTCCACAATCAAGGAATTAGAAGATAGTGTTGCTTATATTGATTGGAAACAGAATTTCTATGACGAGGTGCTTTCCGGCAAACGCCCGTATGTAAGCAACCTAATACGGACAGAAGAATAAATATCTATAAACTGAAGCGGCAGATTGCAAAAAATCTGCCGCTTCAGTTTATAGATAAATGATATTGGCTTGGACTACCTCTGTTGCTGTCGCATAAATATTATTCATCCTTTGCACCCATAGTATTTGATTTTCTGATTTGAGTTTTTCGGTCACGCCCTCACAATCTGCCATCTGTTTTACTAACCGAGAAAACATTCCCTCTGCCTGCTTGTCTATCTCGGCAAGATAGCTGTTCAACTTGCCGCTTGTGAGCAGAGTAGTATAGGTTACTCTTTTATGATTACGCAAATAACGTTTGTGTCGCTGTCCCCAAATGCCGATAGGCTTATTTTCTTCGGTTGGCAGTGCAAGGTTAGGCAAGTAGTAATCCCCTTGTAATGTATAAGTACCACCCATTTGTTCAAATATTGTCTTTTCCATAAACTTAATCCTCCGTCTTTTTGATTTTGAATTTCTTAATTGGTGCTTTAGCGAATTTGACAATGAGTTCGTCAACCACATCAGTGTATCTTCCGTCGGCAATAAGTTTGTTTCGCAAACCATTCAGCGCATTTATAATGGTGCTGTATTCATAATCATCAATCGCTAAATAATACTTCTTCTCTCGCATATGCTGAGCCTCCTTTTTTGCCTATATTGTAGCAGGGGATTATCAAGAGGACGAATGTGCGATTCTGTTTTCAGCATAAAGAAAGACAGCGTGGAAAGCATTTCTGCTCTCACACGCTGTCTTTTCGCCTTTGCAACGCCCATAAGTTGTATTTCATTTGTTTTCAAATTACTTCCTTATGTGGCGTTAGCATTTTCGGCCGCCTCTTTTTATATGAGTTAAGAAAAAAGGGTGTTGATTTGATTTTTGGTTGATTTTTATTGATGATGTTTCAACTACATTGCTTCGTAAATTGCTACAACATCTTCTAAGATTTTTTCATCTGTGATTCCAGATACTTCTTTTAATGCTGCTTTTACTCCGTTTGTTTTGATCTTATCCTGTAATTCTACGCTCTGTGGATCTTCAGCGTTATCATATTTTAATGCTGCTGCCATTCCTGCTAATAGTGCATCCACTGGAAGACCATATTCTAATGCTGTCATTGTTGGTTTTGTTAAACGATCTGTTGCACTTAATTTTCTTAATGGTTCTCTACCTACACGAGCTGTATCATCTACAAGGTATGGGTTTTTGAAACGATTTAAGATCTTGTCGATGTATTTAAAGTGAGCATCTTTGTCAAATCCATATTTGTTGACTAATGCCATACCACTCTGCTGCATTGCTTTTTTTACAGTTTTAAAGATTTCTTCATCAGCAATACTTTCATCGATTGTTTTGAATCCTTTGTAGTTTCCAAGATATGCTGTGATGCAGTGTCCTGTGTTTAATGTAAATAATTTTCTTTCAATATATGCCATTAAGTTATCTGCAAGATTCATTCCTTCGATCTGTGGAACAGCTCCCTTAAAGGATGCTTCTTCGACATTCCATTCATAATAGTTTTCTACAACGACGTCGATTGGATTATCTAAACGTACTGGAGGCACGATTCTGTCTACAGAGCAGTCTGGGAATCCTACATATTTGTCTGCATATGCTTTTTCTTCGTCATTTAAGTTTCCATAAACAGCTTCTTTTAACTGAGAACTTGCTTTGACTGCATTTTCGCAAGCAATGATGTTTAAGTATTCTTCAGAACCATTTTCTTTTCTTGCTTTGATTCCTTCTGCGATAGATGGAGCAATGATTGGAAGAATTCTTACTCCAACGGCTGTTGTGATGATCTCAGCCTCTTTTACTTCATCGATCAGTTCAGGTTTTGTTGAATTTACTCCGCTGATATCTGTGATCACGATCTCGCTGCTTTCTACGTCTTTTACAAAAATTGTATATTTCTTATCTTCGTTGATCTTATCAATGATTTCCTGATTTACATCTGCGAATACTACATGATATCCTGCTTTGCTTAACAGTCCACCGATAAATCCACGTCCAATATTTCCTGCTCCAAACTGAATTGCTTTCTTCATTTTCTTCACTCCTAAAATTAAAATATAAATCTATAAGTATATATCTTAGGTATTTAATAAGCGAGAAGAATTTCCCGCTTATTAAATTGACCTTTTTTTGTTTAAATCTTATTTAAACATTTCCATGATTTCGTCAACATTTTCTGTTGTTTTTAACTGTTCTAATCTTTCAGGATCTTCGATGATCTCAGAGATCTTAGCTAATAATCCAAGATGTTCATCACCGATTCCAGCAATACCAAAGACTAACTGAGCTTTTTCTCCATCAAAGTCTACACCTTCTGGATACTGAAGCATTACGATACCAGTTTTCTGTACTTTCTTCTTGGCATCTCCTGTTCCGTGAGGAATTGCTACACCTAATCCCATGTATGTTGTAACTGTTTCTTCACGTTTTACCATAGCGTCAATATAACCTTCTTCAACATATCCAAGTTCATTTAACAGTTTTCCTGCTGCTTTGATCGCTTCGAATTTGTCGACTGGTTTTAATCCTGTTTTGATTCCTTCTTCTACAAGGATCTTTGCATTTCCAGTAACTACTGGTGTTTCAACTTCTTCAACAGCTGCAGCTGTCTGTGCTGATGCATCAACTTTTGCTGTCATCTGTTCATATAATCCATCTAAGTTTGGATCCTGTAAGAAGTTATTGATGATAACTAACTGTGCCTGTGGTGCAGATTTTCTGGCTCTGTCTGCTAAGACTGCCTGAACAACTGCGATATCACAATCCGCTGGGATGTTATCTACTGATGTATTGATCACTGTAAGATCTGGGCGCTGTGCTTTCACACGATTTCTGAATTTTGTAGCTCCCATTGCAGATGATCCCATTCCTGCGTCACATGCAAATACGATCTTCTTAACTTTATCTGCGTCTTTCTTCTCTCCTGGGTCAACTGTGATTCCTTTAGATTCTGCTTTCTTTGCTGCCATATCGTCCTGTGCATCTTCAAGACTCTTACCATCTGACATACGAATGATAGGTGATGCGATCAAGAATGATACTACAGTTGCGATCAGTACACCTAAGATCGTTAATGGAATCTGGCTCTTTGGTGACATTGATAAATAAGCGATGATTGATCCTGGTGAAGATGGTCCAATAAGTCCGCATTTTGTAAATGTGAAGAATGTGATCGCACAAATGTTACCAACGATCGGAGCGATGATCACGATTGGGTTCATCAGGATATATGGGAAGTAAATCTCATGAATACCACCGAAGAAATGAATGATGATCGCACCTGGTGCAGATGATTTTGTTACTTTGTCTTTAGAGAATACTGCATATGCTAATAATACTCCAAGTCCTGGTCCTGGGTTTGCCTCTAACATGTACATGATAGATTTACCAGCTTCTTTTGCCTGTTCAATACCAATTGGTGTAAAGATACCATGGTTGATCGCGTTATTTAAGAATAATACTTTGGCAGGTTCGATAAAGATTGCTGCTAAAGGTATTAATTTTGCTTTTACAAGTACGTTAACTCCTGCTGTTAACACTGCTAATACGGTTGACATAAATGGTCCGATGATAAAGTATCCAATGATCGCTACGATCATTCCTAAAATACCAACAGAGAAGTTATTGATCAACATCTCAAATCCGGCTGGCATATGTCCGTCCATTGCTTTATCAAATTTCTTGATGACCCATCCTGCAAATGGTCCCATAACCATGGCTCCCATTAACATTGGCTGTCCATCAAATCCACCAACTCCGGCGATACAACCCATGACTGCGATTGCACCCATAACTCCTCCACGGTCTCCACCGACCTGTTTACCACCTGTGTAGGCGATTAGCATTGGTAATAAGAATGTTAACATGTATGGCTGAATTGATGCTAACTTCGCATTTGGAATCCATCCATCTGCGATAAATAATGCTGTAATGAATCCCCATGCAATGAATGCTCCGATATTAGGCATTACCATTGCACTTAAAAATTTACCGAATTTTTGTAATCCATTTTTCATTTACAATATCCTCCTTTTGTTTTTATCTTCTCTTCATTTTATTTTCGTAATAGTTACCAAGACTTGTTTCAAGTTCTGCCTCGACTGCATTTCTGTTTTTGTCAAATAAGTAAGTGATGATCTGGTCTTTCTCGGCTAATGCTCCGCTTATTTCACTCATAACTTCGCGATAAACCTTACTTCCATCTCCCTGTGGAACAAGCATCAAGATCGCACCCTTGATTGGCTGCCCATCTTCAATGATCTCATCATTTAAATAGACAAAACCAAATCTGCAATGTCTGATGCCTTTTGTTTCACAATGTAAAAATAATGCATTCATACTCGGAATAAATGTGCTTGCGATATTCTCGCGTTTGTTTAATGCAAAAGTAATCTCTGTTGCTGTCGTTTCATTTCTTGCAAATAATTCTCCTGCATATTCGATCAATTGTTTCTTATTCTTAATGTTTTCACCTGTTGATATTTTAATGTTATCTAATACCTGTAAGATCTCTTCTCCAAGAAGTGTCATATACTCGATGTCTTCTCTTCCAATCCTTTTGACTGGTTTTACAGTCTTTATGGGATTTTTTCTTTTCTTCTTGTCGATATTTTTGATCATGGCATTGATCATTTTCTTATCTGTCTCTGTTAAAATAGAGTTCACATAGACATTTGGAAATGTCAGATTTAATTTTGCTGTGGAAACGATAAAATCAATTCCTTCTTCGATCAGCTCCTCTTCTTTGATCTCTGCTGTCGAGATGATCTTTTGTACCATCAGCTGCGGAAATTCTTTCTTCAGATGAACGGCTAGCATATGGGATGTCCCAACTCCATGTGGGCAGGCAACATAAACAGATAACTTTTCTTCTTTATCTTTTTGCTGTTCAACCGCTACACAGAAGTATAATGCGATAAACCCCATCTCCCCTTCCGGGAGTTTTTTTATATGTAATTCTTCTTTTAAGAACTCACACGCTTTGATCGTTGCCACATAAACTTTGGAATATTTTTCTTCTAAAAAATCAATGTATTGATTTTCCGTAAATACACCTTGTTTCATTCGATTGATCGCTGGTTTCATATGATTACATAATCCATCGATCAACACTGCATTCTCAAAAAATTCCATTTCTAAAAGTATTTCCATCTCAGCAATGATCCGCATGACCAACTGCCTGACTTTAAAACTTTCTTCATCGATCTTATTCTCACTTTTGTTTTTCCAGATCTTCGCTGCCAAAAGCTGCATTGCTATGTTATATACTTCTCCTTGTGAGAGCTGATGTCCTTCAAAGTTGCTTAACTTGCCTCCCAGCCATTTTGCAATCTGATATTCTGGTAAATGAGTGATCGATCTGACGTCTTTCTCTTCTTTGATCTCATGTCCCATTCTTACCCTGTTTTGTGTGATCAATAAATACAAGCTTAAATGCCTAATGGAATGGTCAGTATATTCTATATCTAACACTCCCTGCATATTTTTAATGATATCTCTTGTATCATCTAACACTTCTTGCGTAAGATTCGGAAACATTCGTTCTTTGAGTTTTTTTTCTTTATCAAACAATACTTTTAAGGAATGTCCTCTTAACTTTTGTCTCAATACCATTGTCACTGCCTGACGGTAATCTTCCTCTTTTCCTTCCCAGTAAATTCCCATTCCCGGTCTTCGGTAAAGAGTCAGATTATAGTGATCAAGCCATGTTTCAACCTCTTCCAGATCGTTGCTTAATGTTGCATCCGAAATATGAAAAAGGGATGTAAAGTAAAAATATTTGAGTGGTTCGTTGATCGTTAACAGTTCAAGTAATATGATCATCTGGCGATCTGCTTTACTGTATACTGGCTTGTTCTCATCCATATCTACGAGTTCTTTAATATAGTTTCTTGTTTCTGTATCTTCATCCACATACATCCCGATTCTTGGTTTCTTGACTAGTTTAAAGTCATTCTCCTCAAACCATTCGTTGATGCGAGGCATTTCTCTTAATACGGTTCTTGAACTTAATTTCAGTTTTTCTGATATTGCCTGTATTGTAATTGGATCGTCAGCATTAAAAGCTGCTAACATCTCAATGATAAGTTTCTGTCTTTTTGTTAATCCGGATTTCTTAGACACTCTGTATCATCCCCTTTCACGTATTATTATATATACAATGGGTGGTTTAGACAAGCAATTGATATGATGGTTTTGACGACATTCAATAGTGACATTTTGTTGTCAGTATTTATAGTCTGTCAGTATTATTTCATGACAAGTTTTGATTGTAATAGTGTTGCATGTATGAGTCAGAAAGAAGATAAGAAGAATTATTTATAAGAAAAAAGGATGACACTCCGCATTTTTGAAAGCGTTTTTTACAAAT
>ERZ832973.1166-NODE-1166-length-22514-cov-6.673895_pt1 | contig 22514 bp, 25 predicted proteins | sample MGYA00519950_ERZ832973 | MGnify/ENA primary metagenome ERZ832973 (study PRJEB31850, sample SAMEA3708734) | human gut metagenome | biome: human gut; feature: human-associated habitat; material: faeces | place: China | collected 2014 ... | reverse complement strand
AGAGAGTTGAGGAAAGAGGTGTAGTGTGTCTAGGGCTTGATACAGATGCATCATATATACCACAACATATTTTATCAGGAAAAAGCTTAGATGAGGCAATATTTCAATTTAATAAGGAAATAATAGATGCAACTCTTGATGTTGTTGCATGTTATAAGGTGCAGATAGCATATTATGAAGCCTTGGGATTAGCTGGGCTTATTGCTTATAAGAATACTTTACAGTATTTAAGAGAAAAAGATGCAATAATTATTGCTGATATTAAGAGAGGCGATATAACTGCTACTGCATCACAATATGCTAAAGCACATTTTACAGGAGACTTTGAGGCAGACTTTATAACTTTAAGTCCATATATGGGAATGGATAGTATTGAACCATATATGCCGTATATGGAAAGTGGCAAAAAAGGTGTTTTTGTATTAGTAAGGACATCAAATAAAGGTGCAGAAGATTTTGAAAATCTAGATATAGAAGGTGGAAAGAAGTTATATAATGAAGTAGCTGATAAGATAACAGAAGCTGGACAAACTATAAAAGGAAGATATGGTTATACAGCAATTGGTGGGGTAATTGGGTGTACTCATGTGGAAGAAGGTAAGGAAATAAGAAATAGATATAGCAATATGTTCTTTTTAATACCTGGATATGGGGCACAAGGTGGTACTGCCAAAGATGTTGCACTTTATTTAAAGAATGGCAATGGTGGAGTGGTTAATTCATCAAGAGGAATATTATTAGCTTATAAAAAGGAAAATAAAGAATTGGAATATGCAGAATGTGCAAGAAATGAAGCAATTAATATGAGAGATGCTATAAGAGCAGCTGTAAAAGCTATGTAGTTGGAGGATAATATCATGAAATATACAAGAGCAAAAATATTATCTAATAAAAAGATTGTAGATGGAATATATGAAATGGTTGTGGCAGAAGATAGCATAGTTAAACCTGGACAATTTTATATGCTTAAACATCAAGGAGGAACTCTTCTTCCACGACCAATAAGCATAAGTGAAAGTAAAGATGGAAATATTACATTTGTTTATGCTACAGTAGGAAAAGGAACACATGAGTTTGCTACACTTACAGAAAATGATTATATTGACCTTACAGGGCCTCTTGGAAATGGGTTTGATATTGACAGAAAATATGGAAATGTAGCTTTAGTTTCTGGAGGAATAGGAATAGCCCCTATGGTAATGCTAGCAAGAGAGCTTAGAAAAAGAAATAAGGGAATGAAATTAGATCTATATGCAGGTTTTAGAGATGAAATATATTTAACAAATGAAATGTGTGAATACATAAATGAAGGTTATGTTTCAACTAATACTGGTAAATATGGACATCATGGATTTATAACAGATATATTAAAGGTAGATGAATATGATACAGTATTGTGCTGTGGTCCAGAAGTAATGATGAAAAAAGTAGCTGAAATGTGTAAGATGCATGGAGTGCAGGTTTTTGTATCAATGGAAAAGCATATGGCTTGTGGTGTAGGTGCATGTCTTGTATGTACATGTAAAACTAAAGATGGTAATAAGAGAACATGCAAAGATGGTCCAGTATTTGATGGAAACTATGTAGAACTATAAAGGCTTAAGGAGTGCATAAGATGTTAAAGGTTAATATAAATGGTGTAGATTTTAAGAATCCTGTAATAGCAGCTTCAGGAACATTTGGATTTGGAAGCGAATATAATGAATTTTATGATGTTGGAATACTAGGTGGTATTTCATCTAAGGGACTTACAATAAATCCTAAAGAGGGTAATAGTGGTATAAGGGTTTTTGAAACACCAAGTGGAATGATGAATTCAGTAGGTCTACAGAATCCAGGAATAGATAAGTTTATAAATGAAGAATTGATAAAAATGAAGCAATTCGACACTAACATCATAGCCAATGTAGGTGGTGGATGTATAGAAGATTATGAAGCTGCAGTAGAAAAGCTTAGAGGCACAGATATAGATATGATAGAGCTTAATATATCATGTCCTAATGTGAAGAGCGGAGGAATGGCTTTTGGAATAAAATCAGATGTAGCTTATGAAGTTGTTTCAAAAATAAAAGCAATAGCTGATAAGCCACTTATGGTGAAATTATCACCAAATGCGGAAGATATAGTTGATATGGCTATACAATGTGAAAAAGCAGGTGCTGATTCAGTATCGTTAATCAATACTCTAAAAGGATTAGCCATAGATCCATATAAAAGAAAGCCTGTCTTTGATAATATTTATGCAGGAGTATCAGGGCCAGCAGTAAAACCAATAGCACTTAGAATGGTACATGAAGTATCAAAAGCTATAAGCATTCCTGTTATAGGGCTAGGAGGAATAGTATCAGGTGTTGATGCCATTGAGTTCATGATGGCAGGGGCATCAGCAATTCAAATAGGAACAGTGAATTTCTTTAATCCTAATGCAGGAAAAGAAGTTGTGGAGCAAATGGAACAGTTTTGCATGGAACAAGGAATCAAAGATATAAATGAAATTATTGGTATAATATAAATTTTGTAAAATACTTATAAAGATAAGGATTCAGAAGATGCTGAGTCTTTATCTTTATTTTAATTTCATTAAATAATAAATTACTTTCAAAATTTAACATGTTAATGTAAAATATAGATATAAAAATATAATAAGATATATTACTGGAGGAAATGATGAGGATAGAAATGACAACACCTGCTTTATTATTTACAGCTATATCGCTTTTAATTTCAGCATATACCAGTAGATTCTTAACCTTAGCAGGATTGTTAAGACAGCTAGATCTTCAATATAAGAAGGATAAAGATGAAATAGTATTAATGCAAATAAAAAACTTAAGAAAGAGAATAAATATTATAAGATGGATGCAGACTCTAGGAGTTTTTAGCTTCTTTTTATGTGTACTTACGATGTTTGTTCTTTACATTAATAAACAATTTTTAGGTGAAGTTATATTTGCTATAAGTTTATTATCATTAATGAGTTCACTTTTATTGTCTCTTTACGAAGTTAACATTTCAGTAAAGGCAATTACACTTCAATTAGATAAAGAAGGAATTAAGTAATTAACGCTTCGCCACCGATTAATTCATAAAAAATAGAACCAATAGCTTGATTAGCTAGTGGTTCTATTTTTTATGTTACTTCCAGCATTCTAAGTCGTCTGCTATTTCAGGAATAGAAGAAGCTATAAATACTGGGTCTAAGCCTTGTTTCTTTTGGTTATTGTAATCTTTAAATGCTTTGAAAGCTATGTTGCTAAGTAGTAATATGGCAACAAGGTTTGTGATAGCCATAAGCCCCATAGATACGTCTGCAAAGTTCCAAACTATATCCATTGATACTACTGAACCTAGCATTACCATAATAGCAACTAAGATACGGTAAGTATATAGATATATTTTTTTATCAGATATAAATTGAATATTTGTTTCACCATAATAATAGTTTCCTATGATTGAGCTAAAAGCAAATAATAAGATACAAATTGCAATGAATGTTCCACCCCAAGAACCAACTTGGGAAGTTACAGCAAGCTGAGTAAGTTCAACACCTTTTACTGATCCATCAAGTGGAGCACCTGAAACTAATATGATTAAAGCAGTAGAAGTACAGATGATTAATGTATCGGTAAATACTCCTAAAGTTTGAATGAAACCTTGCTTAACAGGATGACTTACACTTGCAACAGCTGCTGCATTTGGAGCAGATCCCATACCGGCCTCATTTGAGAATAAACCTCTTTTAATACCTTGAAGTAAAGCAGCTCCCAAAGTACCTCCTAAGAATTGTTCAAAGCCAAAAGCGTTAGTAAAAATCATTCTTATTACTGAAGGAAGTTCAGTTATATTTTTACAAACTATGAATGCTGCTAATAAAAGATAAGCTACAGCCATAACAGGAACTATGAACCCTGTTATCTTAGCAATTCTATGTACACCACCAAAGATTATAACTAAAGTAAAAGTTGTAAGTATAACACCAGTAATTTTTACATCAATATTAAAAGCAGAGCTAAATGCATTAGCAATTGTATTTGATTGAACAGAGTTAAATGCAAATCCAAAGCTTATAATAATTAAAACTGAGAATAAAATACCAAGCCATCTCTTTTTTAATCCTTTTTCCATATAGTAAGCTGGACCACCTTTAAAAGAGTCACCATCTTTTTCTTTGTATATCTGTGCTAAAGTGGACTCTATAAAAGCAGAGGCAGAACCAATTAAGGAAATAAGCCACATCCAAAAGATAGCACCAGGACCACCTATAGCAATAGCTGTAGCCACACCTGCTAAATTACCAGTACCAACTCTTGAAGCTGTTCCAATACAAAAAGCTTGGAATGAAGAAATAGATCCTTTTTCTGATGAAGAGGAACCTTCACTTAAAAGTTTAAACATTTCTTTTATATTTTTAAATTGGACAAAATTAGTTTTCACAGTGAAATATATACCGAGTGCTATTAAAACAGCAATTAATATATACGTCCATAAGAAATCATTAAACATTAAAATATAATCATTTAATGAGTTGAATAAATTACTACAAAAATTCATATAGTTACCTCCTAATATCATTCGTGTATTGTTTTTTATAATTTTATAATAAAAACACTTAAAATGCAAGAATAAAAAACATATAATTCATAAAAAAGATAAAAAACCCTTTAAATCTAGATAATTTGCAAAAAAAATGCTTAATATATTTCAAATAAAAGAAAACCAATTTTTTAAGTATAAATCGTGTATTATTAATTTAGTGTAAGAAAAAAGTGTATTAAATATAAGTAGATATCTTATATTTAATACACCAATATACTAGTTAAATAAAGCGTCTAATCAATGTAAGATTGAATTTAAGTCATCTTCCAGTTCATCTAAAGCAGAACCATTAGAGTTACTATTATTATTTGAATCATAATTATTGCTATGATTATTGTTATTAGAGTTATTATTAGAACTAGAGGCTTTTGCAACTGTTAAAGAAACTGATTCACCAGCTTTTATTGTTGATTTAAAGTTTTTAACAGTATATTGCCCACTAGTTATACTTCCTGAAATAGATTCACCAGAAATAGTGTAGCTTATTTCATTTTCGTTTAATATTTTTATAGCATCATAAAGATCCATGTTCTTACTTAATCCCAAGCTAGATAAAGAAATAGTTTGAGAACCTGAACTATTATCATATTCTGTTGGAAGTACATAAGGATAATCTGTAGTTGCTGAATTAGGGTTCAGTTTCTTGATAAACACCTTAGTTACAATGTTTCTAACAGAAGTACTTGCAGTTGCCAGTTTATTGTTAGTACTGTTTACCTTAGCTGTTACATGAACGTCACAAGCAGTTGTAGGTTGAGTACCTTCAATGAAGTATTCAGTACGTACACGGTTTCCTCTTTGATCTTGTGCACATAGGTCAGTGGCAAGTTTTCCGGAATCACGACATACAGTAGCAGTTACAACAGTTGATGGCTTTTCAATTTCTTTATATGAAAGACCTTGATGAACAACTCCCATAACATCACCCCAAAGGCTAGCAGCAGAACTACTATAACCATTAAGTTTAGTAGGCATGTCATAACCTATCCAAACAGATGCAGAGTAGTAAGGAGTAAGTCCTGAGAACCAGAATGAATCACTGTTATCGGTAGTTCCACTCTTTCCAGCCACAGGTATATCACCAAACTTAGCACCGCCAGCATCAAAACCTGTAACAGGTCCTTTTAATATATCATACATTATATAAGCAGTTTCTTCAGAGAAAAGCTTAGTAGTATCGGCAGTCTTATCTAAGATTACTTTTCCAGTAGAGTCTATAACTTTTGTATAAAGGATAGCTTCAGTTCTAATACCTTTATTTCCAAATGAACCATAAGCAGAAGCAAGAATAGTGGTATTACCACCATCTCTATCAGATGGATCATTATTGAATTCACCTAGAGCTAAAGTAGCTATACTTTTAGAAGATTCTGAGTTATAGATTAATCCAGATTTTTTGCCATACTCTAAGGCTGTTGATAATCCTAAATTGTATACAACTTTTAAGGAAGTAATATTTTTAGAATACATAATAGCTTCTCTTGGAGTTATTAATCCATCATATACACCATTCCAATTAGTTGGTTGGAATGAATAACCAAAGTTTGATAATTCTTCATTAGTTAAAGGTGAATCATCAATTGGTGTAGCGGCAGTATAATTTTTAGTGTCAATTGCAGGACCATAAACTGTTAAAGGTTTTGTATTTGAAGCAATTGACTTTAAATCATCATAAGCTCTATTTAAAGAGTTAGCTGGTTGCTTACCTCTTCCACCAATAAGAGCCTTTACTTCACCAGTTTTATAATCCATGACTGTAGCGGCAGATTGAAGCATATATACTCCTTCATTGGTTAAAGGCTCTTCACTATAACTTCCATTTATCTTCACATCAAGATTACTTCTGTCATCAAGTACAGCTTGAACGCCATCTTGCATTGTTCTATTCATTGTAGTATAAATTTTTAATCCACCATTAACAAATAGTTTACTTATCTCTTCATCTGTATACTTATATTTTTCTTTTAAATCTGATCTTACTTGATCAAGAGCAGGGTATACAAACCATTCATAATCAACAGAGTAACTAATTTCAGCAGCATTAAATTCAAAAGAGTTTGAATCTACAAAAGCATAGGCTTCATTATATTCTTCTTGCGTAATATAATGAAGTTCCAGCATTTTCATTAATACAGCTTTAGTTCTGTCAAGATAAGTATTTGGATAGTCTTCTTCTTCAGTGTTATATGCACTATAATATGAAGGTGCCTGTGTAATACCTGCTAGGTAAGCACATTCAGGAAGTGTTAGGTCTTTTGCTGGCTTATTAAAGTAAGATAAAGAAGCAGCTTCAACACCGTATACATATCCACCAAGAGGGATAGTATTTAAATAAGCTTCCACTATTTGATTTTTAGTAAGTTTCTTTTCTAACTGTAAAGAAAGATAAATTTCTTTAATTTTTCTATTTATAGAATCAAGTGCAGTGTCTTCACTAGATGCTTCATCAATAAGGACAGTATTTTTTACTAATTGTTGAGTTATGGTAGAAGCACCATGTACTCCGCCTTTTCCTTTTATGATAACCAATACATCTCTAAGTGCAGCACCGATGATTCTGCGAACGTCAATACCTTTATGGTTTCGGAAACGTTCATCCTCTATAGAAATATAAGCATTAACAAGGTTTTGTGGCATTTCATCATAAGAAATGACATAACGCTCTTCTTGTGTAGGTAGATTGTCTATAAATTCACCAGCATCATCATATAACATTGATGGTTGATTAAGATTTAATATTGAGTTAACATCTAAATCAGGTGCTGTTTTTACAACGGCAAAAATATATCCAAGACCAACAACAAGTCCTATTAATCCTAACATTACTACGGTAAGGAAGAAGTATTTAAAAAATCTTTTTACCTTAGAAGTCTTTTTCTTGTTCGTTTTTTTTGAATCTGTAGTATTTCTATTTTCAACAGATCCATTAGACTTTTTGTTAGTAGCCATTTGTTCCTCCCTTAATAAGAATCAAGTATTTAATTTTATAATAATATATCATATTATAGCATATTTATTAATATATTAAAATAATATAAAGCATAAGGTGTATAAATTATGAAGTATTATACAGAAAAAAACAGTAAAATCTTAAAATTTAAAAAAAATAGAAAGATAAATATATATCTAGCTATTATTATTACAATTTTGATGTTATTTAATCTATTTTTTTATATTTTTGATAAAAGAATGCTGCCAACAATTATTGATATGGCTGAAATTAAGATGGAAAGTGAAGCTGTTTCCATAATTAATGAGGAAAGTGTAGCTGTATACTCTGAAAGTTTCAAGTACGATGATATAATACATATAGAAAAAGATGAGGAAGGAAATATATCATTGGTGAGAGCAGATACAGTTATGCAGAATTATTTAGCTTCACAAGTTGTTTTAAGTTGTAATGAACGTTTTAAGAAGTATGAAAGTGTTGGAGTAAAAATACCTATTGGATATCTCACTAATAGTTCTTTTTTTTATAATATAGGACCAAGTATAACGGTAAAAATGAGACAAATAGGAAAGATAAATACTTCCTATGAATCAGTATTTGAAAGTGCAGGAATTAACCAAACACGACATAAGATTTACTTAAATGTGGATATGAAAGTAAGAGTGATAGTTCCACTTAAGAGTAGGGATGTAGAAGTATCATGCCAGATACCAGTTTCTGATACCATTATCGTTGGAAAGATTCCAGATACAGCTATTAATATGAATCCATAATGAAAAGAAATAAAAACACAACTTTTTGATTAAAAAGTTGTGTTTTTATAATTATTTTTGCTCCCAATTAAACACATACGGTACATTTCTATAGTATCCATTGTAGTCTAATCCATATCCTACAACAAATAAATCATCTATTTCAAAACAACAGTAGTCTGGAGATAAGTCTACCTTTCTTCTTGAAGGTTTATCAAGTAAAGTACAAGTTTTAACAGATTTAGCTCCTAACTTTTTAACATGTTCAACAACAAACTCCATTGTATAACCTGTGTCAATTATATCATCTACTATTAAAACATCAAGTCCTTCTATGTTATCAGGAATATCGTTAACTACTGTAACTGTTCCTGAACTTATTTCACTGTTTCCATAGCTTGAAGTTGTCATAAATCCAATTTTAGCTTTTAAGTCAATTGCCTTAAATATGTCAGCCCCGAATACAAAACTTCCTCTTAAAAGAGGTAATATATAAATTTCTTTTCCTTGGTAATCTTTTGTGATTTGCGCGCCTAATTCTTTAACTTTTTCTTGTATTTGTTCTTCTGAAAATAATATGTTTCGCTTTCTGTTCTCCATGGGAATCCTCCGTTTACTATATTTACAATGTTTTATTTATAGTATAAAATTATATGAAAGTTGTCAAGAGTATAAGTAGAGGTGAAGAAAATGATTTATGGTAATATAGACGGAATTAGAAAATCAGCACTGGATGAATTAGAATCTTTATATAAAGCTAAGACACCTAAAGATGAAGTTTGTTCATTAAGCATAATGGAGACAATATCAAGAGTTTCATCATTTATTGAAAGAGAAATAAGTGTAGCCATAGATAGAAGAGGAAATACAGTTTCAGTGGCCATAGGAGATTCAACATCAGTTGAAATTCCTACATTAGATATAAGAGAAAAAAAATTAGCAGGAGTGAGAATAATCCATACTCATCCAAATGGTTTTAGTAATTTATCTGCTTTAGATATAAGTGCATTATTGAAGCTTAAGTTAGATGCTATTGTAGCTATTGGAATTTATGAAGGAAAGATTATTGATTGTTCATTAGGTATGTTAACAGTAATGAATGATACATTAGATTATGAAGAAGAACAGCATATTAAGATTGAAGATTTAACTTCAATTAATATATTAAATAAAATTGCTTATATAGATTCAATGATAAAAGAAAGAGATATCATTGAAGATGAAATTGAAAGTGCAATTTTAGTAGGTTCAGATACTAAGGAAAGTCTTGAAGAATTAAAAGAACTTACTAAGGCTTGTGAAATACCTGTGCTTGATTCAGTATTCCAAAGTAGAAACAAAATAGATGCAGCCTTTTACATAGGAAGAGGAAAAGTATTAGAAATTGCTTCATTAAGACAAAAGTTAAGAGCTAATGTAATTATTTTTGATGATGAATTATCTGGCTCACAAGTAAGAAACTTAGAGGCAGCTTTAGGAGCAAAGGTAATCGATAGAACAACACTTATTCTTGAAATATTTGCTAGAAGGGCTAAGTCTAGGGAAGCAAAGATTCAAGTTGAGCTGGCACAACTTAAATATAGAGCCAGCAGGTTACAAGGACTTGGAACTATACTTTCAAGAACAGGTGGAGGTATAGGGACTAGAGGACCAGGAGAAAAGAAGCTAGAAACAGATAGAAGACATATAAAAGAGCAGATATATGATTTAAATGCTGAACTGAAGAAAATTAAGAAAATCAGAGAAACTCAAAGAGAGAAGAGAAATAAAGAAAGTATTCCAAAGGTTTCATTAGTTGGATATACTAATGCAGGAAAATCAACTTTAAGAAATGCTCTATGTGATGTGGCAGCACAAAAAGAAGTACAAGGAAAAGAAAAGGTATTTGAAGCAGATATGCTATTTGCCACTTTAGATATCACTACTAGAGCAATAATATTAAAAAATAAAGGAATAATAACTCTTACAGATACAGTTGGTTTTGTAAGAAAGTTACCACATGATCTTGTTGAAGCCTTCAAATCAACTTTAGAAGAAGTAATATACGCAGATCTTTTATGCCATGTTGTTGATGCTTCAAGTGAAACTGCTTTAGAACAAATCAAAGCTGTTGAAGAAGTACTACATGAGCTAGATGCTTTAGATAAGAAGACAATACTTGTGCTAAATAAGATTGATAAAGCAGATTCAGCACTTTTAGAAGAGATAAAAGTAGCAACAGAGGATTATGATACTATTGAAATTTCAGCTAAAGAAGGTACTAATTTAGAGGTGCTATTAGATGAAATAGAAGAAAATCTTCCATACACAATGAAGAAATGTGAATATCTTATTCCATATGATAGAAGTGACATGGTGTCTTTCCTTCATAGAAATGGAAGAGTTTTTGAAGAAGATTACAGAGAAAATGGTACTTTCATGATTGTTGAAGTAGATGATGAAAGCTATAATAAGAGTAGTGAATTTGTTATTAAATTAATAAATCAATAGTAAAAAAAGAAGATTATTCTTCTTTTTTTATGTTATAAGGGGATAAGAATGGAAAAGTTTTTTGTAGAATTTAATGAGTATGAACCTAAATATATTCAAATTTCAAATAATATTAAAAAACTTATTAATGAGAAACGAATATCAGGAGGGGAAAAGTTACCAACTATTAGAGCCCTTGCTAAGTTTTTAGCAGTGAATAATGATACTATAGTGAGCTGTTATAAGAGATTGGTTAGCGATGGTTATGCCGTTCAAAAAGTAGGTTCTGGTACATATGTCAAGAAACGTGATATGATAAGCTTTTTTAAAAGAGAGTATTCAAGAGAAATAAAGTCTATGATAAGTTCAAAAGATGAAAATATAATAGATTTTACTGGTGAGAGTAATAGAGAGGTAATTTTCCCAATAGATGAATTTAAGGAAGTTATCAATAAAGTTCTTGATAGGGATGGAGCTGAGGCATTAATAAACCAGGAATCATTAGGATATATGAAGCTTAGAGAGACAATAAATGAAGCCTTTTGGCAGGGGAGTCTTGATATAGATGATTTACTTATTGTTTCAGGAGCTCAACAGGGGATAGATATTGCATCTAAGGCAATGCTTAATATTAATGATAATGTTATTGTAGAAAAACCTACATATACTGGTGCCTTATCAGTATTTAAGTGGAGAAGAGCCAATGTTTTTCAAGTTCCAATAGAAGAAGATGGCATAAATATTGAGCAGTTTGAAAAGATTCTTAAAAAGCATAAGATAAAATTCTTTTATACCATGAGCTATTTTCATAACCCTACAGGGATTAGCTATAGCTGGGAAAAGAAGCTTAAGATTTTAGAACTTTCCCAAATTTATGATTTTTATATAATTGAAGATGATTATTTATCAGAGCTTATTTATGATGACAACATTCAACATGAACCTTTTAAGAAGTTAGATGCTTATGATAGGGTAGTTTATATAAAGAGTTTTTCTAAGGTGTTTTTGCCAGGTATAAGACTTGGATACATAATAAATCCTAAGTTTTTTAGAGATGCAATGATGAGTTCAAAGGTAAATACAGATATAGCAACATCAACACTGATGCAGCGTTCTTTAGAAATGTATATTAAAGAGGGATACTGGAAGGGATATATTTCATTTTTAAAAAATGAATATAAGATGAGATATGATTTAATGAAGAGGCTTTTGGAAGAAGAACTGAAGGAATATGTTACATTTATTGATCCTAAAGGAGGACTGACTTTTTATATTAAGCTGAAAAATAAGGAAATTAATAGTGAAGAATTATTTTATAGGCTTAAGGAAAGAAAGTTATATATTACACCAGGAAGTATATTTTATACTGGTACTGATGAAGGGAATTATTCTTTCAGGTTAAGATATTCACAAGTGAAAGAAGAGGATATAAGACGAGGAATAAATATTATAAAAGAGGAGTTGATAAAATGTCGTATATAACTATACGTGATTATGGAGAAGATAGATTTATTGAAAAAAAGTCTGAATTTATAGGATATGCAAAGAGAGTAGAAAGTGAAGAAGAGGCAAAAGCCTTTGTTAATGAAATAAAGTCAATGCATAAGCAAGCACGTCATAACTGTTGGGCATATGTAATTGGTGAAAATATGGGCATTCAAAGATATAGTGATGATGGAGAGCCACAGGGGACAGCAGGTATACCTATTTTAGAAGTTATGAAGAAAAGTGATATAACTGACTGTGCAGTGGTAGTAACAAGATATTTTGGAGGAATACTTCTAGGAACAGGTGGACTTACGAGAGCTTATACAAAAGGGGCATCTATAGCTTTAAAAGCTGGTGGAGTAGTTGAAAAAGTACAGGGAGTAGATGTGGCTTTACATTTAGATTATGATATGATAGGCAAGGTTCAATATGTATGTGGACAAAATAATTGGCATATAGAAGATACTGAATATACTGACAAGGTAATTGTTCATATTTTAGCAGAAGTTTCTGTAAGTGAAGTTATTAAAAAAGAAATGACAGAAGTATCTAATGGTAAGATAACTGTAGAAAAAAGTGATGAGGATATATACTTCAAGGAAGAGAATAGACTTTATAAAATCATCTAAGAAAAAAGATAGCAAGTACTTTTAATATATATTGCTATCTTTTTTCTTATCTTAAATAATATATTGCTTCTAGCAATGTGCTTTATATTAAGTAATTACATGGTTTTAGTCATATTTATATAAGTAAAATTAGTAATATATTATATAGAAAAGTGTAAAGTTAAGGAAGGGATAATAATTATGAGGTGGTATTATGCAAAGTAAAAGTAATATAGCAAAGATTATAATCTCTTTGCCTATATGTATGGGGCTAGTTTTATTTATTTCATCTAACATATTAAATACTACTGTAAAGAATGATTACATCAAGGTTTATGGGCTTTATGGCAATAAGATAGATATAGCAGATATTGAAGAACTTTCACTAGAAGAAAAAATTCCGACGGTTAATAAGGTAGTTAATGGTATTATGCTTGGCAATGGCAAGAAAAAAGGATACTTTAAACTAGATGATAAAAATGTAAGATTATATTTATATAATAGTGAAGGCCCTTATATTTATATTCAGACAGCAAAGGATGAATATTATCTAAATTTACCTACAGTTGAAAAAACAAAATCCTTATATGATGAAATAATGGAAGAAAAAAGTTGAAAGTAAATACTTGAAATAGAAAATTGTTAAATTAGAATAAATATGGTATAATTGATACAGTTTAAAAAATAGCAATTTAGGAGGAAATAACAATGTCAGGACATTCAAAATGGCATAATATTCAAAATAAAAAAGGGAAAGCAGATGCTAAAAGAGGAAAGATATTCACAAAGATAGGTAAGGAAATAGTACTTGCAGTTAAGAATGGAGGTCCTGCTCCTGAAAATAACCCTAAATTAAGAGATGCTATAGCAAAAGCTAAAGCAGCAAACATGCCAGGAGATACAATAACAAGATCTATTAAGAAAGCTTCAGGAGAGTTAGCGGCAGTTAACTACGAAAGCATAGTATATGAAGGATACGGTCCATCAGGAGTTGCTGTAATAGTTGAAACTTTAACAGATAATAAAAATAGATCAGCTGGTAACGTAAGATCAGCTTTCACTAAAGGTGGCGGAAATATGGGAACAAGTGGCTGTGTTGGTTTCATGTTCCAAGAAAAAGGTGAAATAGTTATTGAAAAAGGTGATTTAGATGAAGATGAAATCATGATGATGGCTTTAGATGCAGGTGCAGAAGATTTTAATGCAGATGAAGAAGAAGTATTTATCATAACTACTACACCAGAAGACTTCAGTGCAGTTAGAGAAGAACTAGAAGCTCAAGGTTTAGAATTCTTAGAAGCATCAGTAAAAATGATTCCAGATACATATACTGAAATCAATGAAGATGATGCTAAGAAGTTCCAAAAGATGCTAGATTTGCTTGAAGATGATGATGACGTTCAAGAAGTTTACCACAATGCTGAATTCCCAGAAGGCTGGGATGAGTAGGAGATTATAAAATCTCCGGAAATTACTAAATTTCATTGGGAATTTCTATTATTACTGAAGCAAAACATGCTAAAAATTTATAACTCGCTGTCGCTCAGACAAATAAATTTTCTTAACGCATATTCTTCTTCATTAACAATGAAATTCCAGCAACTTATTTAGATATTTCCTCCGATTTTATAATATCCTTTATAGTAAAGGAAACAACTCTTCGCTACACTCAGAGTTGTGAAATTAGTTATATAGACACTTTCTATGAGGTGAAAACTTTATAGGAAGTGTTTTTTATTTCACCTTGAAACTCTACTATTCCTTCAGTGAAACATACTAAAAATTTATAACTCGTTGGCGCTCAGACAAATAAATTTTCTTAACGCATATTCTTCTTCAGGAATAAAGAGTTTCTAAGACTTATTCAGATATTTCCTCCAACTTTATATTATTCTTATAGCTAAAGGAAGCAACTCTTCGTTACACTCAGAGTTGTAGAATTGATGATATAGGCACTTTCTATGAGGGTAAAACTTCATAGGGGTGCTTTTTTTATATATTATTTGATATAAATTCAAGCAATGGTGAGTTATATATGATAATTATTTTTTATCATATAAGTGTAAAGTAATTACTGTAGAAGGCATGGAAATAATTATTGTATAGTCTTTAAAACATATGACACACTTAAGTAAAAAGTGATTAATATTTAGGAGATTTATAGTATGAAAGTAATATACAGGATAACATATTAAGATGGATAAAAATTTATGAGAAATAATGTAAAAATAAAATATAAGTGCTAAAATGTTAATATAGATATAAGTAGTTTATTTGATAAATTTAAAAATATAGGAGATTCTTGATGGACATATATTCAATTGGTCATACAAATCATACGATAGATAATTTTATTTTAATGCTTATAAAGCAAAATATTAATTGTATTGTAGACGTAAGGTCTACGCCATTTTCTAAATATACGCCACAATTTAATAAAGAAATATTAAGAGAATCGTTGAACATAAAGGGAATACATTATTTACATATGGGAAAAGAATTTGGAGCACGAAGAGAAAATACTTTACTATATACAAAAGAAGGATATTTAGATTTTCAAAAGGCTAGAAATGATAATGATTTTCTGTCTGGTGTAGAAAGGTTAAAAGATGGATGTGAGAAAGGATTTAAAATAGCATTAATGTGCACAGAAAAAGATCCATTTGATTGTCATAGAGCAATAATGGTTAGTAAAGGATTAAAAGATAATGGATTTAATGTGAAACATATATTGTCTGATAATACAATTCAAACTCAAGAAAAAATTGAAGAAAGGCTTTTAGATAAATATTACCCAGACAGATTTCAAATATCATTTTTTGCATATTGGGGAGAAAAAAATACTATAGAAGAAATGATAGAAGAAGCATATAAAAGGAGAAATGCTGAAATTGGATATAGGATAGAGGGTGAAGGTAACGATTAAAATTTATACAATAGGTTTTACTAAAAAAACAGCAGAAGAATTTTTTAAATTGTTAAAATGTAATGGAATTAAATGTGTATATGATGTAAGATTAAATAATTTTAATCAATTAGCAGGATTTACCAAAGGGAAAGATTTGGAGTACTTTTTAAGGGTTATTTTATCAGTAAAATATATACACGACATTAGGTTTAGTCCGACAAAAGAACTATTAAATGGTTATAAAAATGGAAATATTAGTTGGAACGAATATGAAGGGCAGTTTAGTCAATTGTTAATAAATAGAAATTTAGAAAGTTATATTAAGAATAAGCTGAAAAATGAATTGGATGGAATCTGTTTTTTATGTAGTGAAAGTACAGCTAAAAATTGTCACAGAAGATTAGTTGCAGAGTATGTTAAGAAATTACTTAAGGATGAAGAGATTGAGATAATTCATATTTAATATTGGAGATGTGGAAATTGAAAAAGAAAGTAATTGTATTAACTAAATCTGATAAGAATGGTGGCTATTGTGTTGCTGGAATTGATGTAGATAAAGGAAGATTAATAAGATTAGTTTCAGAAGATAAATCTACAGATTATGCGTTAACTGATGATGATATAACATATCAAGATGGCACTGTAATGAAGCCAATGGATATGATTGAAGTAAAACTTGTTGGTAAACAACATTCACAAAATCAACCTGAAAATTATACAATAGATGATTTAGAGTATTTCAAAAAGATTAGGAAAGTAAAAAAGTCAGAGATTAGAGAATATTTAATGAAACCTGATTTTATATTTTATAATTCAGATTCATCTGTTTCAGAAGGTGAAATGGATGAGATTTTAAATAAATACTCAATTGTATTGTTTAGAGTTAAAGAATTAAATTTATGGTTAGATAGATTTAAAGAAGGAAGAATTATGACTAGTTTCACATACAATGGAGAAAGCTATAACTATATTAAAATAACAGACCATACATTAACTGAAAAATATTATGATAGGGTTTCACAATATAGTCCAAGACCATATGTTATTGATAGAGCAATATTGGTTATGAGTCTTGCAGGAGTAGCAGTAAGAGGAAAATATTATAAGTTAGTAGCTAATATAATTGAAGATAGTAGAGGGTTAATTCAGGCAATAATGTGATAATATGAGTAGGATAAGTTTTAATTTTTATTTTAAGGTAAATATACAAAACATGAATGATATGATTGATATTATAGGAAGAATGCACTCAAATGCACAATTTACTGGTTAATCATCAGTTCTTTATCACGTTGAAATGATTATAAAAGTAAATTTCGAAACTATTTAAAAAATGAAAAGATTACTTCTTTTAGTGAACAGATTAAAAAGTTAGAGGAATATAAAAAGAAACTTATTGTGCAGTTTGTCGATTATGAAAAAATATAATATGAGAATGAACGACTTAAAAGGTGGTATTATAATGGAAGAAACTAGATTATGGGTAGTATATGTCCATATTAACAGATTTAATGGGAAAGCATATGTTGGTATAACCTCACGAGAACCTGAAAAACGTTGGGGTTGTAATGGATTAGGATATAAACCTGATAAAGGAGAAAATCCAAATAGACATTTTTGGAATGCAATTCAAAAATATGGATGGGATAATTTTTCCCATAAAATAATAGAAGAAAATTTAACTGAAGATGAAGCAAATGAATTTGAAGCATATTACATTGAAAAATTTGATTCCTATAATAATGGTTATAACTCTACACGTGGAGGTGGGGGAGTATCAGGAATTCACCATTCTCCTGAAACTAAAAAGCGAATGTCAGAAAGTAGGAAAGGTAAGAAGCACTCAAAAGAATGGTGTGAACGTATTAGAAATAGTCAAATATGCAAACGTCCAGTAATTTGTCTTGAAACGCAAGTAATATATAACTCTCCAAGTGAATGTGCTATAAAATTGGAATTGAACTATATTACTCTTTTAGCCGTATGTAGAGGTGTACTATTGTCTACAAATGGACTTCATTTTCAGTATGCAGAGGAACCAATAAAAACTATTGATGAAATAGAAAATTCTCGGTTAATGTCATCACAAGCTAGAGCAGTAAAATGCTTAGAAACAGGTGCCTTTTATAAAAGCATAAATGATTGTGCTGCTAAAACAGGAAATGACAGAAGAAATATACAAAGGGCCTGTAAAATGTATACAGCAGCGCAAGGATATCATTATAAATTTGCAGATGATGATACTACACTTGAACAAGTTAATGAAAGAAATATCAAGCATAGTACAAGAAAAATAAGATGTGTAGAAACAAGTATGATTTTTAATTCCTTAAAAGAGTGTGCAGATTTTTTTGGACTAAAAAGTGCAGCAAATATATCCTCTGTTTGCAATGGAAGGCAAAAAACATATAAGGGGTTTCATCTAGAGTATTATACTGATACAGATAGAAGAATAAAAAAAGTAATGTGCATTAATGATGGGCGAATTTTTGAAACTCAAAAGGAATGTGCTGAATTCTATGGGATTAATAGATCTACTTTAAATTATATCTGCAATAAACGCACTAATAGTTTTAATGGATTGCAGTTTCGATTTGTTGGATATGATGTGCCAGAACCAATAAAGGGAACAAAAACCGAAACCAAAAAAGTAATTTGTGTTGAAAATGGACAAATTTATAATTCGGCAAGAGAATGTGGAATAGCATTGAATATTTCGCCAAATGAGATTTCTTTAGTGCTACATGGAAAAAGAAAATCAGCAAAGGGGTATCATTTCAAGTATGAATAGAAATGAGAACATAGTAGACAGTATTTTGTGTGTAATGAATGCTTATTTTATAATATTTTCAGACATATAATACAGTCTGATACTAAAAATAAAGAATGAGTGAAAACAATAATAAAGGTAGCGTATTAGTTTCAATAGGATTAGTAATAGTAACTACGATGAATATTTTAGATAAACTGATTGAATTAAATGAATTTGTTGCAGTGGGACTAGATTTAATTGCTTTAGTATGTTTTATTGTTTATTTAGTGGGGTTTTTTAGAAACAAAAAGTAAGAGGTAGTTGAGTATCTTAGTGAGATTAAAAATGGTGTTAGTATAAAGTAGTGGACACATTAAATCGAACTAAGTAAAATAATATTTAGTTAAGAAAGGATGTGTCCATTATGGGAAAGGGCAGAAGATACGATCAAGAATATAAAGATATGATAGTAGAATTATTTAAGTCAGGAATGAGCTTAGCAGAGCTAAGTAGCGAATATGGCATTGCAAAATCAACAATTAACGGCTGGGTTAAAGATGTAAAAGAAATTAAAGTAGATGAAAATGAAGTTATGACATTAAAGGAAGTTAAGGCTTTAAAAAAAGAAATGGCAAGAATTAAAGAGGAAAATGAAATATTACACCAAAGGCGGGCTTTAGCCAAAAAAGCTATGGCCATATTTGCAACAAGAAATTAGATGAATTAATAGAATTTATAAATAGCAATAAAAACAAACATGATATTAAGACTATGTGTACCGTTCTAGGCGTAGCCAGAAGCACATATTATAAATCTTTTGATAAAACTAAATCTGCAAGAGAACTAGAAAATGAGGAATTAAAATCAGCTATTAAAAGGATATATAAAGAGAATAAAGGCATATATGGTGCTCCTAGGATTCATTATATACTTGGTATAGAAGGCTTCAATGTATCATTGAAGCGAGTTCAAAGACTAATGACTAAACTTAACCTTTTTGCAGTAACTATAAAAAAATACAAGCCTCATTCAAGTAAAAAGGTAGTAGAAGATTTAGAAAACGTTTTAAAAAGAAACTTTACAACTACTTTTATTAACGAAAAATAGGTAGGAGATATTACATATATTCATACTAGTAGGGATAGTTAGTGATGTTTAGCTTTAGTTATATGTTTATATTAAAAAAATAATTGGACATGATTATTGGAGGAAAATTACATCATAAGTAAATGAGAATATTTTTATAAAGATAAATTTGTAGCACTTATAAAAATGTTAAATTAGAAAGGATAAGTTTTATGAATAGAGAAGAATTTTTAATAAGTTATTGGAAATATTATACTATTCTCGAAGATGATTTTATTACTTTAACAAGATATGTAAGTATTGATGAACATAATTATAAAACATACTCTGATGAAATAATGAAGCAAATTTTGTCTGTTGTTTCAGAGTTTGAGAATATATGTAAAGTAATATGTGAATTTAAAGGTTCACAAAGAATAACAATTAAAAATATTGCAGAATGCATTTTTGATAAAATAGAAGATATTAAATCAGTGGAAATAGTGGTAAAGCATACAAAAGATATTAAGTTAAATCCGTTTAGTAAATGGGAAAAAAATAATTCATCAGAATTATTTTGGTGGAAAGGTTATAATTCTGTAAAGCATAATAGAAGAGAAAGTTATATGGAGGGGAATTTACAAAATTTATTAAATGCTTTAGCAGCCTTATATTATATGGAACTATATTTAGTAAGAAAAATAGGTAGAAATAATGGAGATAAGGATGTACCAAATAGTGTTTCAAAATTATTTAAAATAGTTAATTTTGAAACTAAAGATACTGTAATTGGTTATGACTTATATACAATGACAGATGAAGATTGTAAAGAAATTATTGAATTATGTAAATAAAGCAAAAACCTCATTTAATACTAATACGAAGAACCGTATCATAAGTGATGAGGTTTTAGATTATATTGCATAATTTATTTATATTAATATTTAATATAGAGTATATAACGTAATGGCACAAATATAGTACTAGTTGCCAAAAAGGCATTGGACTTCAAATCCAATGCCTTTTGACTAGTTAAGATCCCATTTTGTAACTTCTCTTTGAACAACTTGAGCGCTGTATTTACTAATTAATGCACCTTTACTTGTTCCAAAGACATTACTTGCGATAATGGTGTCCATTAGGGCTATTACATCTGTGTTTGTAAGTCCAGGTTTTACTTCTGAAATTGTAATTGAACTCTTTTCACCACTCTCACATAAAAAGACCATTTGTAATGAGTATTCCATGTTTTTTCCTCCTTTCTATAAGATTTGAATTAATAAGCTAAGCATTGTCTTCTAGCATAGAGATTTCATTAACTAAGGTGTATCTAGTTTGATTAGCTAACACTAATTTAATTGCATCTGCAACTGTTGCTAGAGCTTCTGGTGTAGCATCTCCGTTAATACCTGAAAAATTCTTTTTCTTGTATGATGGATTACCATCTTTATCAACACCGCTTTCTACTTCAATACTTAAAGTAGTTGTCATTAATTCTTTTGAAACTGCCATGTTATTCACCTCCTTGTAGCTTGGTATTTAATATATATGGTTTAAAAAGAAGAAATCAAAATTTAATACTAAAATATAAAAAATCTGATAAACTTTTGGCCTATCAGATTTTTTATATTATGCGGCGTTGTCTTTTTCATCTTTTACAACAGCACCTAATTTTACTGAAACAATGGTATTTAATGTATTTATACTATTTGATAGTGAAGTAAGTTGCTTTTCTAGTCTAATCAATAAATAGGCTGTAATAGCTATTGGGAAGCCAGTACTGCCTATTAATGATATAAGATCTAAATTTTCCATGATATCACCTCCAAATAATATATATGTTTTGGAAACATGAAGTTATAGGTTATTTGTTTATAAAAAAATAAATCAGTAAGTTTTCATACTGATTTATTCATTATCAAAGAGACAATGGAAGTAATGATTGATTGCCATATCTACTATATAGCTTATATAAATTATATCTGGATGCATGGCTTTGATTTGTTCTAGCTTCTTTAGTGTTGAGAATCTTAGCATATAGCATCTTTTATATTCTAGCTTTTCTCCATCTATTGGAGGGGTAAGTCCATTTACTATTGATAGTTTTCTCATATCTAAAATATCCGTATTATTGTTTTTAGATTTTTGATTTTCTACTTTAAGTTTTTCTTTTGTATTTGGAGCAGTATGTGCAAATTGCACTGGCTCATTTGTAAATGAAAAGCCTTCTACTAAATTACCTTTTATTTCACCAGGTGCTTCAAAACCTATTTCTTCACATTCTTCTTCATAACATATGTCGCTTGGATCTATAATTAACCCTTTAGTTCTTCCCACTAAAAACACCCCTTTCGTACTGAATATATATGGGAATAGAAGAATGGTTATATGGATATTCTTATATTTTCATATATAAAAGAATATAAGAATAAAAGAATATGCGGGAAACATCAGGGATTATTAGGTTTATTAATAAAAAATATCCTTTGAATTTGAATTATTAGTTTTTAAACCATATATCTTTAATAAGAAAAATTTAAGGAGAGTGGTATCATGGCATCTAATAGAATTAAAATTACTGAAGAGGGAGAAGTTTATGACAGATTCTGTATTGCTTTAGCAATTAGAAATTCAACATATAATGATGAGCTTAAGTGTTCACTTATGGACCAAAATATAATTAAGGATTGTGAGAGTTGCAGTTTAAAGTTTATTTGTGATGGTATTGATGGGCTGGTAGATGATTATATTAAAAAGACAACTAAGGTTATCAGTAATTTTAAACTTTAATATTAATAAAGGTTAAGATAAATCCTCTCATATGCAGTTAAGCTGCAAAAGAGAGGATTTATTTTTAAGGCTATGTTTTAAATATTGGTTGATATGTGATACTTTTCTGAAAATAGGTTGCAATATAGAGAAAAAG
>ERZ832973.1165-NODE-1165-length-22520-cov-9.913332_pt1 | contig 22520 bp, 15 predicted proteins | sample MGYA00519950_ERZ832973 | MGnify/ENA primary metagenome ERZ832973 (study PRJEB31850, sample SAMEA3708734) | human gut metagenome | biome: human gut; feature: human-associated habitat; material: faeces | place: China | collected 2014 ... | reverse complement strand
TGTGTACACGAAGAACACCGCAGTGATCTGTTGGATAAAATGGTTGCCCAGCAGGAATCATATTGACCATCCAGTCACCATCTATTCCCCAAAGGATGGAAGGAACAGAAAAGTCAGTCAGATTCAGTTTGTCGATTTTTCCAAACTCTTCGAAAACATTTGCACTGTAAATTGGAATAGAACCGTTTTCAACCACTTCGTTGGAAAGAACACGGTTTCCGATACTAAGTTCAAATATCTTATTATCAGATAATTTATAATTAATAAGGCCAGGCGTCATCTTCAACGGTTGTGTTTTTGCAGTTTTTATAGCTTTATTAAATATAAATGAACTAAAGTCAATCATATCCTGTAAACGCAAGTAATAGAAGTATTCTTCCATACCTGTGATTGAATATTCCTTACCATAAAACATATTTCTTATGAGACCGGAGAGCTTATCTTTTGCAGTTCTGTCATCCTCGTCATAAAGCATACCTCCTGGAGTGATGATTTGAATCCCTTCTTGACCTTTGCGGTTACTCCATTTATAACCAAGAAATTTTTCTTGTTCTTTATAATCATCTGGTGACGTGATAACGAGAGTTGTTTGTTGATATACTAATGCGAAATAGAGTAATTTTTCTTTTTCAATAGCAGACGCAAAATCATAAAAGTGTTGATTAAACCAATTTAGTTTATCTTCATAAGGAAGGTTTTGAAATGATTTTTGTTTGACCTTAGTTACATATTCGCTGCCTTCAACAAAGGCTTTGTAAAATGCCCCAAAATAAACATGATCTTTCCAGTCGATATAATTTTTGCTCTTATTTACAAAGGTAAAATAATCGGCTTGGTCTATATTGATTTTCTGGAGATATCCGTTAAGAATATCATACTCCTCCCAGTCTTTCAGGTCACAACCATCAAAAATGGCATTTACACTGTCGGATATCAAGCTAAGACGTTTTGGCGGTTCATGGTATTTCTCGAGAAAAACTATTACTGTATTAGTGCCTGTTGCACCAAAGGTTTTACTACCGAACTGTGCAATGGCCTTTATCTGAAAATTCTGAAGGATAGATTCTCTTGCACTGATAAAGCTTTCGGTCTCCTTGCTGAGAATGCTACTTGGAAGGATAACGGCAGCAATCCCTCCGGGTTTTACCAGCTGTGTGATCCTCTCTACAAATAGAGTTTCAATTTCAGAGCCATCATTTGAAATTTTATTAATGATAGTAAAAGTGTTGTCACTCAATTTCAAATGTGGCTTAAAGGCTTTAACAGCATATGGTGGGTTTGCTACAAGGATATCGAAACTTTCTGGTGAGATTTCCTTATCGGGATAGTTTTCGAGGCCGTCGCCAAAAATAATATTTCCATCCCCAGCTCCATGCATAAAAAGCGAGATCTTTGAAACACGAGCAAGACGATAGTCCTTTTCTATACCGAAAATCTTGTGTTCTGCCCATGATCGATTTATTATTGTTGTTGGATCAATGGATTGAATATTTGCGTTTATAGCTTCGAAGCCTTGTGTAAGAAAATGGCCTGCACCACATGCGTAATCTATGATCTTCGGATATTCAATACCATTAGCTTGTTTGATGATACGTTCAATAGGTATACTGTCCCAAACAAAACGGCAGATTGGAGCAGGTGTAAAGAACTGACCTTCATTTTGTTTGAAGCCCTTATTTAGAAGCTGTTCAAAAAGATCACCAAGCATTTGAAGATCGCTTGATCCGATAATACGGAACTTCTCAAAGAGCTGTACTACTTCTACAAGAATTTTACCATTTTGATAAAAAAGTTCTTCATTATGGACATCTTTAAAAGTAAAATCATTGTTGGTATAGAATTTAAGAATTCGAAGAGTCTTCTTCAAATCCTCAATCATTTTCTGGCGTTTATAGCCAGTATACTGCTGAACAAGATCTTCCGCGTAGCTATCAGATACATAGAAAATTTTTTCCCGCATGAATTTTTCCATTCCGTCCTTGTGGAGACGTTGAAGACGGTCCTGCAGGGTTTCGTAAGTATCGGTTCCTACCATATACTGAAATTCTAAAATGTCGTTGTCACCTTTTTGAATTTCATCGACTAATTTGCAGATAAAGAGTGCAATCAGACGATTAAATGCATTCTCTTTATCAGAAACATTATTATGGCGGAGAATTTCTTCAAATTTATTAACAATCCTATCGTTTTCACTAAAATCCCTCAGATCAACCTTGCGAAGTGGCTTCACACCGATTTGATAAGCAGTAGAATCATTACGAAAGATAACGTCTCCGCATAGCCTTTTATCGTAGGTTTCATCCCATACTCTAAATAGATCAGAGACATCTTTAGCGTCTTTATACAATAATATTGAAGAATCCTTTTTTGAGGAGGCAATTATATTTGCATCATCGCTGCAATTGATACTGTCTGTAAAATATTCGACAGTCATGTTCTTCAAGTCAGAAGTATATAATACAAGCCACCGACAAGAACGTTCCTGTTGCCAATAAGAAAAAAGCTGCCCTCCATCATTCAGCATGTTGGATAATTCTTTCTTATATTCATTTCCAGCGGTTTTACATTCTACAATGAACAGAGTTTTTCCGTTACTATCTTTTACAAGAATATCAGCATATCCGCCTTTCGAGGTATGACCAAGAGACCATTCTTTTTCTAGCTCAATATGTTCAGGTCTATAACCTTTATCCAACAATCTTGTTACACATTCCAATACAACGAAATTTTCCGGTTGAGAAAAATTACAAGTTGTTTTTCTTGTGATTTTAATTCCCTTTTCTTCCGGATATATAATGGAACCAGAACCATTGAAATCGACCTGCATCATACAATCAAAATGCGGGTAGGACTTCTCGTAAATATCTCTTTTTGCGCTCATAACATAACCAATAGCGGTGAGCATATCTTTTAAATTGGACTTTGTAATCATTCAGAAGAGCCCTCCTTATCAGCAAGTTCGTATTGGATTCCTATCTTTATTCCAGATACATTTTCCTCTGTTCCTTGTTCTTGACAGCGGACCATTTCTCGCTTAAGAAGCGATCGAACATTCATTTTACCATAAGTATCAAGCCGCAGATATTGCCTGAACACATCTATCAGTTCATCCTGAGTTTCCCATTGCTCAAACTGCTCAATATTTTCAGCAGTCAGTTTCGGGGATGTTGGGTCATCTGAAAAGCCGAGAATGTAATCTATTCTTCGATCAAACATATCCGATAGCTGGCTGATGAGAGTATAGTCCGGAGTGCGTTTCCCAGTTTCCCACATAGCAATTGTGCCATTGGAAACACCGAGTGCCTGCGCAAGAGTGGACTGCGTGTAACCGTGTTTTTTTCTTAATTCTTTTAATCGTGAAGCAAATTCCATAGTACAGCCTCCTGTATTTGTATTATCATATCATAATCTGTTAGGATAAACAAGAATAAAATCATTCAATAATAACAAAATGTGAGTATTTATGGGGCGTAATAATGTATGATCATAGTAGGTGCTTTGTATGAGCAAGGCCACAATCTAATGTAGGCATCTGACTTTCGAAATTCCATGAGCATGCGAAGAATATCAGCTAAGGAGGAAAAAATTATGATCCAGATGGAGACTTATACTTTCTGGAGCATCTAGCGTGTTATCAACGTAAAAAAATGGCATAGCCATATATAATGACTATGCCGATATTTTCCAGAATAAGAAAATTAAGATTCAAAACTTTTGTGACAAGAATTTTCTATAGCCATGCATTGAAAAAAGCCAATGGCAGATGATTGTAAATTTATTTCTGCTGTCTTGCCTCATTCAGGCTCATTCCGCTGCGAACCCGTTCTTCGATCCGATCTTCTTTTGCCATGATCTTTTCTGCTTCCTCAAGGACTTCTTTTAAAGTGGCACTCGGGACGACGGCAACGCCGGTGCGGTCCATGAGTACCAGGTCTTCCGGGCAGATCTGGACGCCGCCGATGAATACCGGGACATCGGTGTCAACCGTCTCCATGAAACGGGCGCTCTTTACCGGGCTTGTGCTGCCCAGATAGACCGGGAATTTCAGCTCTGCGATCTCGTCGATGTCGCGGAGACTTCCGTTTGTGAGTTCCCCCATCACGCCGCGCATCTGGGCTCTTGTGGCTAACATGGCGCCGCCTGTGGCGATATCGGTGAGACCGGTCGCTTCGATGACGAGAAGATCGCCGTATTCGGTCTGGGTGTCGATGATGGATGCCTGTTTTGTCAGTGCTTTTCCGTCGAATGCAGTCTTTCTGCGCATCTGGCGGATCGTTTTCGCAAAGCCTGCAGTACGCGGCTGGTAGACATCCAGAGCGTGAAGTCCGAGTACAACTCCGGAGCGGAGTCCGAGATTGTCCATGGCATCGGAGATGTTTGCAGTCGGAAATTTTTTGTAGTTTTCGATCCAGTAGGTTCGTTCTTCTTTATTGAACATGGTCATTTGTATCACAGCGTTTCTGCATTCATACAGCTGTGATTCTCCTTTCTAAATAATGATAGATCATTTCTGGAAGAATCATTTGAATTCTTCCCAGGCGGTCATAATTTGATTTTAGTATATCAGAAAAACAGCAGGGATTTTATGAATTTGGCGCAATTCATCATGCCAAAATGTCATGAAGATCCATTCTTTAAATTTATTACTTTTTAAGAAAAATGCCCGATGAAGATTCACCAGGCATTCCAAAGGATGTATTTGGGACCTTCAGCCCCTGAATGAACGAAAAAATGGAATAATCGAAATTATTTGGAAAATTAGCATATTTACGCAATAATCTTATAAATTCCAATAAAAGCGAATACTGCCAACACCGCAAGCGCGATGAAGGATACCGCGAACAGCTCGACAAACAGTCTGTTCTGCGGGAATTTTTCATCTGCGTCCTCCTGCTGCGCAACACCTGCCATGATGAGGGCACCGGTGGTGGAGATCGGTGTGAAGCCGGAAACAGTTCCGCCGATAACGATTACGGAGACAAGCTCTAACGCTGTCACGCCGCCGATGCTCGCAGCGAGCCCGCTAGCTGTCGGGATCAAGGTCGGGAATACGACACCGAGACCGGAACTGAAGAAGGACATGAGACCTGCTGCGATCGCCATGATCGTTGCGGCTGTCTTCGGACCCATAACGGATTCCAGACCGTCGACCATGATGTCGATACCACCGGAGAGGGAGATGACATTCATTAAGATGCCGATACCGAGAACCATGATGATGACATTCCACGGGATCATTTTGAATGCAGTCTTTTCATTACCGCATCCGAGAACGATAAGGACGGAGCCGACAGTAAAACCGGTAAGTCCGACATTCCAGGAGAAGAACAGGGCGCCGATCGCGAGAGTGGCAAGTCCCGCGAGGGAGAGCCACTGATTTTTGCTGAATTTCGGAAGAACGTCCTCATGAGCTGTGTGCGGAGCGACCTTCCATCCTTTGTAGTAGATGTACACGAGAACAGCCACGACAAGAGCTGTCACAGTGAGGCACATCATGATCGGAACAGTATTTCCGGTAAGTCCCTGTGCTTCCATAAGCTCACGGACAACGGCACTCTCCGGAGTCAGCGGGCTCATACGTCCGGACATAACGCCGAGATCGCCGATGATTGCCGTCATGATCGGGTTCACACCTGCGGATATCGCAACCGGGATCGCGATGACCGGAACGATCGCGAGAGACGGGATAGCTCCCGGTCCCACCGCACAGATCAGGAATCCGAGCAGGTACATGACGAACGGGATCAGCGCCTTGTGCGGTCCGACAAGCGCTACCATTTTTTTTGCGAGAAGCTCCAGAGTTCCGTTTTCGTTGATGATGGCAAAGAGATAAGTGATACCGATCATCTGCATGCAGAGGGAGGAACTGAAGCCTTTGATGATGTCTCCAGCCTTGATCCCGTAGACGAGGCCGAGGATCATGGAGAAGCCGATACATAAAATTCCGACATTTGCCTTGCGGACAAAGCCGATAACGATGGCTGCTAAAAGAGCAATCAGTGAAATAAGACCAAGATTCATATGTGCACCTCCCTATCGGAATGTGATGCAGACCGGACTTTCGGCTGCGATCACGCGGCCGGTGTATTCCATGCGGCCCTGTTCAGAGTCAAGCTTCATCTCGATGATCGTATCGCTGTCCTCGTTTGCCATGTAGAAATGGCTGTAATCCGGGTTGAAGGTGATGAAGCGCGGGGTGAGTCCCATTGCCGGGTAGTAGCCGAGTTCCTTCATGTAACCAGTCTCCTGGTCGATGCGGTAGAGAACGATGGACTCGTGAATGCGGTTGGAACCGATCAGGATCTTTCCGTTTTTGTCGAGCAGAGAGGCGCTGGCCTGTCCTTCGCCTGTGTAGGTTTCCGGAAGTGTCGGCAGATTCTGACGTGCATGAAGCTTTCCATTCTCAGCATCAAAGCCGAAGTATGTCATTTTATTGCCTTTTTCATTGATCAGGTATGCGTAGCGGTTGTTCGGATGGATCGCGATGTGGCGCGGCTCATCGTACTCTCTGGAGCGGAAGCAGTCGGTCTCGGTGAGAGTCCCGTTTTCTGCGTCAAAGCGGTATACGAGAACCTGACCGTAGCCCTGGATCCTTCCCTGGGTCACAACAAAAAGGTAGGTCTTTGTCTGATCCCAGATACACTGGTGTGCGAAGGAGACAGTTCCCTCTTTTTTGCCAGGAAGATGAGTCTCAGAGACGATCTCGCCGAGGCTTCCGTCTTCATTTCTCTTAATGACATAGACAGCGCCGCCCTGAAGAGCAGCAACGACTAAAAAGCGGTTTGTTCTGTCAGCAGTGATGAACACCGGATTTTTTCCGCCGATTTCGATCATATTTAACGGAGATAAAGTTCCGTCTTCAAGAATTTTATAGCTGGAGACTTTTGTCTTGTCTCCGTGTACGGAATAGAGAAAGTTTCCCTCATTGTCGAGTGTCTGGTAGGATGGATTTTCCTCCTCCGTCTTTAAACACTGGATCAGGTTCCAGTCTCCGGTCTTGTCGTTGATCTCGAAAACTTTTAAGCCTTTTCCGCGTGCATTTCGTTCTTTTGTTGTTCTGCAGCCCACATAAGCGTAGCTCATTTCCTTTTCCTCCTGAGATGAATATAGATCATATAAAAGATACCCACTTGATCACGTTACGGGATTCCCAGATCCGATGCCGGATTTCCTGCAGCCGGAGTGATGGCTTCAGGGAAAGATCGGAGGGATCCTGTCTTGTGATATCTTTATGATAAATTATTAACATGTCAAATGGAAATTCAGGAAAAGAATAGGCGCGGTATTCCATTATGGAATATCACGCCGGATTACAAACAGGTTTCAGACAGCCGGATCCAATTTCAGTTTACTCCGTAATAGTTTTTCACAAACCGGATAAAATCAGAGATTCCCTCGCTTTTATAGCAGCGGTCCGAGATCAGCATGGAGACTTTTCTGGAAACAGGATTTCCGTCCCGGTCATAGGCAGGGATCAGCTGTAGTTTTTCCTCGTCGATCTTCCAGTCATCTCCGAACACGAAACAGATCCCGAGCCCGTTTTCTGCCATTTCGATGGCGATGTCAAAGTAGGGAACCTGCTGTTTCTCATGGGGACTGCTTCCGAACTGACTTTTCCACCATTGATTGATGATCATGCGGACCATCGGATTATAGAAGGTCTCGATGAGTGGCATATGTTCGATGGAATCCATGGTTGCTGTTTTCGGGGCAACGATGTAGAGCTCTTCCTGAAACAGGCATACCTGGTCACCGAGATACGGGAAATCGCCGCAGACGAGACCGATATCGATCGTATCGTCGATCAGATCCTTTAAGATCACGTCGCTGGAGTTGGAAATTGTCTTGATATAGAGATTGGCTCCGCTTTTCTGGTATGCGGCGAGGAGTTTCGGAAGATGGCGCTTTGCAAACGAGTTCGGGACGCCGAGTTTTAAGGATTCCATCTTTGTATGGCGGTCTGCAAAGTGGTCCCCGATCTCCTGGAGAAAATCCAGCATGATGTTTGCCTTCTGTACCAGATATTTTCCGTCTTCTGTGAAAGTTACGCCGCGGCTTGTCCGTTCCACGAGCTGGCGGCCCCACTCGCTCTCGATCGACTGCAGCCGCTTTGTCAGGGCGGACTGGGTCATAAAGAGGGCGTCGGCGGCCTTTGTGATGCTGCGCTTTTCATATAATACTTTTAAAATTTTCCAGTCAATGTTTTTCATAGAAGTTCCTTCTTAAAAATAAGCAGATGAAGATGAAAATGAAGCAGCAAGCGATTCCGTATATTTTATAAAATCGGCAAGCTTTTCCGGCAGTCGTTTCTCCTTCGGGTACACAAACCATGTTTTTCTCGTCACTGGTGTTCCGTCCGGCCATGTAAGCGGTGTGAGCGTCAGCTGATACCGGTTCTCAAAGTTTTCCGGCAGAAAACTCAGGGCATATCCCATCCCCTCATCGATCAGCTTCCATGCCCCGTCGATGTGCCCGACCATCATTCCGGACGGGTAAGCGCTCTCAAAGCACATTTCCCACCATCTGTTCAGGATCCTGGTCGTCTTTTCGTTCGTTTTATAGTCCAGCCGGTGCATTCCGGGAAGCGCAGACACTTCCACGGCTCCTTTCGTGACAAGGAAACCGCGGGTCTCCCCTAACAGAGTCCTGTTTACCGGTCCTTCATAATCCCCGCGCAGAAATCCTACATCCACGGATCCGTCCAGGACCTGGCGGTAAAGAGCATCACTGGAATCATTGACGATCCGGAATTTTATATTTGGATGCGCGATCTGGTACGGAACAAGAACATCTGCGAGAGAGTATTTGCTGTAAGTGTAGGAAGCGCCGATCACGATCTCCGTCAGTGCGGCATCCTGCAGTTTTTTTAATTCTTCCTTTGTGTCATGGAACAGCTCCAGATATTTTTCTGCCTGTGCGGCAAGAAAATTTCCTTCTGCGGTGAATGTCAGGCCTTTTGGCATCCGGTCCACAATGGTACATCCCCATTCGGTCTCCATCTGTTTTAAACGCTTTGTCAGAGTCGGCTGCGTCATAAAAAGGAGATTTGCCGTTTTCGTCAGATTTGATGTTTTATGCAGTTCATAAAGAATTCTCCAGTCGGAGTCTTTCATGGAAAAATCACATCCCTTAAGTCATGGTAACGATTCCGGGGCGAGAAATATGCAGACCTACGGAATCGTTTCATGGATTCGTAGTATTATTTTACGACAGAATCGGCAGATTGTCCCGTTTTTTAGAGAAAAATTTTGCTTTTACAAGTACCCCATTCCACTTTTGAATCATTTCATTCCACCTTTCAATTTTATTTTCCCGGTTGCCGATGATATGATGAGACCAGATCAAAAGTAATTTGAGCGTGATCGGCGCCGCAAAATTTCAGAAAGTCAGAGTCGTCAGATCGTGCAGATGAAGAAGAAAATAAAAAAGTGAAAACAGCAGTTATGAAGATTGTGATGGAGGTTTTACCATGGGAAAATCATTGACCAGAAAAATTATCGAGTCCCACTATGTTTCCGGCAGCATGACTCCGGGCGAGGAAGTTTTTATTAAAGTGGACCAGACCTTAACCCACGACATCAATGCCGTTATGACATACCTGGCATTTGAAGCGATCGGACTTGACCGGATCCGCACGGAGTGCAGTGTCAGCTACCTGGACCACAACCTGCTCTATGTGGACAATAAGACGCCGGATGACCATATCTACTTACAGTCTGCGGCAAAGCGATTTGGTGTCCATGTCTCCAGGCCGGGAAACGGGATCTGCCATGCGGTCCATGTTGCAAGATTCGGAATTCCGGGAAAGGTCAGCATGGGCGGTGACAGCCACACTCCGCACGGCGGCGCGATCGGCATGCTCTGTATCGGAGTCGGCGGAATGGATGTTGCGACTGCAATGACCGGTGTTCCGATGCGCCTCACCATGCCGCGTGTCGTGAAGGTAAATCTTACCGGTTCCTTAAAACCCGGATGCAACCCGAAGGAAGTCATCTTAAAAATGCTCCAGCTCGTCACGATCAAAGGCGGACTTGGAAATGTATATGAGTATGTAGGAACAGGCGCAGCAGCTCTGGAGGTCCCGGCGAGAGCCACGATCGCCAATATGGGTGCTGAGATGGGTGCGACAACCTCGATTTTCCCGGCGGATGCGCAGGTGAAAAAGTTCATGACTGCGCAGGGACGCGGCGACCAGTATGTGGAAATGCTGCCGGACGAGGATGCGGAATATGATGAATGCATCGACATCAACTTAAGCGAGCTGGAACCGCTGATCTCATGTCCACACCAGCCGGACAACGTCATTCCGCTAAAGGATGCAGAGAAAAAGCGCGTTCAGCAGGTATTTATCGGAAGCTGTACGAATGCGAGCTATGCAGATATCGCAAAAGCTGCTCTCGTGTTCAAAGGACATCATGTCAACGATGACGTGAGCTGCACCTGTGCGATCGCTTCGAAACAGACTTACCGTGAGCTGATGCGTGACGGCTATATCGATATGCTGCTCGCAGCAGGAGTCCGGATCCTTGAGATCGCATGCGGCCCGTGCTGCGCGATCGGCCAGACACCGGCAACAGACGGAGTCGCTGTCCGCACTTCCAACCGGAACTTCAAGGGACGTGCTGGAAATCCGACTGCGAAGATCTACCTGGTAAGCCCGGAAAGTGCCGCTGCGACTGCGATCATGGGAACATTTGCGACCGCAGAGGACATCATGGGCGAGAACGTGAAGATCCTCGGCGAGATCAAAGAGCCGGATCAGTACATTGTTGACGATTCCATGATCATTCCTCCGCTCTCCGAGGAGGAAGCGAAAAAGGTTGAGATCGTCCGCGGACCGAACATCAAGTTCCTTCCGGTGCCGGAAGCTCCGACCCAGTATCTCTGTGCACCGATCAGCTTAAAGGGGCGTGACAACATCTCGACGGATGATATCACCCCGGCCAGCGCGGAATTCTCCAGCATGCGCTCCAATATTCCGCTGATGTCCCAGTACTGCTACCACCGTTATGATCCGGAGTTTGCGGCACGTGCAAAGGCGATGGGAAAGAGCATCATTATCGGCGGCGAAAACTATGGCCAGGGATCTTCCCGTGAACATGCGGCCATCAACCCGATGTACCTCGGCGTCAAAGCGGTAATCGCAAAGAGCATCGCGAGAATCCACAAGGGAAACCTTGTAAACCACGGCGTGATCCCGATGTTATTCGAAGATCCGGCCGACTACGACCGTCTTGACCAGAATGATGAGCTGGAGTTTACGGATCTGCTCGATCAGATCCCGACAAGATCCATTCTCATCAAAGATAAGACGAAAGACTTCACCTTCCGCGCACGCCTCGACCTTACGGATAATGAGATCGCAGTTGTGCTGAGCGGCGGCCAGCTGTCCTTCTTAAAGAAACAGCTTGCGGAGAAAAGCGAAAAATAAACAGCTGGAAAATTCCCTGAATGCAATGGTTTCGTCCCATCCCTCTGTACTTCAACCAGGGACGGACCGTTACAGATAAATATGCTGCAGGATGCAGCAAAGATACCTTCAATATCCTTTAATACTCCAAGTGAATTGATCAGGATGTAGAAAAACGCAGTCGTACTCCCTCGTATGGCTGCGTTTTTCTGTATTTTGCCACAGGAATGCCACTTAAATTTCAGTGAAACTGATTGTATAATAGATATATATGGTGCTATACTATACAAGGCGTATTTTTGTGTTTTGTGACCGCCTGGTACGGACATGAAGAACAGAATGTGCGGAAAATATATCATATATATATCGATTCTGAGATTGGAGGCATCATGGAACAGATTTATGATCTGATCATTATCGGTTCCGGTCCGGCGGGACTCGGGGCTGCGATTTACGCAAAACGCGCGGAGCTTGAGACACTCGTGATCGAAAAAGAGATGATGAGCGGTGGACAGGTGCTTACAACATATGAGGTAGACAATTATGCCGGACTTCCGGGGATCGGCGGCTTTGATCTCGGAATGAAATTCCGGGAACATGCCGATAAGCTCGGGGTGGAATTCGCAAAAGATACCGTACAGAAGATCGAAAGTGCGGAGTCCGCAGACGCATCCGGGAAGGAAGAGGAGCAGGAACTCCTGACGGCAGCAGAAGCCGGGGCGGAGCGCCCGCCTGTGATCTATCAGGTTATCTGCAAAAAGGAGACGAGACTTGCGAGAGCGGTCATCATCGCTTCCGGGGCGCACCACAGAAAGCTTGAGATCCTGGGAGAGGCGGAGTTTACGGGAAAAGGAGTTTCCTACTGCGCGACCTGTGACGGTGCGTTTTTCCGGAAAAAGACGACTGCGGTGATCGGCGGCGGGGATGTTGCCCTTGAGGATGCGATCTTCCTCGCGAGACTCTGCGAGAAAGTCTATGTGATCCACAGAAGAGACGAGTTCCGGGGAGCGAAGAGTTTACAGAAGCGTCTGATGGAGCTTCCGAATGTGGAGATCCTGTGGGATACAGTCCCGGAAGAAATTGTCGGAACAGATAAGGTGGAAACACTCAGAATTTTAAATAAGAAGACCGGGGAGAAGAATGACCTGGCTGTGGACGGAGTGTTCGTCGCGGTCGGGATCACCCCGAACAGTGAGAGATTCAGAGGATCCGTGGAGATGGATCCTGCGGGATATATCGCAGCCGGCGAGGACGGAAGGACAAATGTTCCGGGAATCTTCGCGGCCGGGGATGTCCGTACAAAGGCGCTCCGCCAGATCGTGACGGCGGTGGCGGACGGCGCGAACTGCGTCGCGTCGGTGGAAGCTTATCTGAACGGGCAGAATTGAGTATATCGACAGCTTTTGACAGGATACAGAATTAAGACGGGATTGTCGGTAATTGACAGGAGAAAAGAAAAAGAATGAACAGAGCAGGAAGAATCATCGCGGTCTGCGGGCTGAGCATGGCGCTCATGATGCCGCAGGCTGCTTATGCGGCTGAGACGCTTTCGGTGCAGGTGAGCGCCAGAGAGGGGATCACGACCGTTGGAAATAAACAGTCGGCTTACGATAATGTGGCGATTTCCCACGTGAGCAACTATGTAAACATCCGTTCCGAGGCGAACACCTCCAGCAGTATTGTCGGAAAGATCTACAATAACTGTGCGGCGACGATCCTTGCAACGGTGGACGGAGAGGGAGGAACCTGGTATCAGATCCAGTCCGGTTCCGTTAAAGGTTACATAAAATCAGAATATTTTATTACCGGTGCTGAGGCTGAGAAGATCGCAAAGAATGTGGGAACTGTATATGTCACAGTCAGCGCGGACGGTTTAAATCTCCGCGAACGGCCGAATATGAACAGCGCGGTCCTCACAACACTTTCCAAAGATTCAGAATATCTGGAAGTGAAGGAAGACGGCGATTTTATCGAGATCCAGGTCGATGAATCCCTGAGCGGATATGTTCATAAGGATTATGTCACACAGAGGGTAGAGTTCAAGCAGGCGGTCAGCGTTGAGGAAGAAAAGCAGAAAGCTGAGGAGGCTGCCCGGATCAAGAAAGAGGCGGACGATGCGATCGCAAAGGTTGAGGAGCTGAAAAAGGAATCCGGACAGAGCACGGAAAATAAGGACACTCCGTCAACCTCGATCGGTATGATCGCGCAGAATCCGAATGCGGACAACGGAACGACGAAGGAGCAGACGAACCAGAGCAGCCAGGGCAGCACAAGCCAGAATACCGGCAATACGGCAGGTCCGGGCGGTGACGGCAGTAATACTTCCACAGGCAGCAGTACGGGAACCTCCGGAAGTTACCAGGATACCCAGAACGGACCGGGAAGTGCGGTATATGATTCTGCAGTCCGCACAGCGATCGTGGCTTATGCGAAACAGTTCCTCGGAAATCCGTATGTATACGGTGGGACAAGCCTGACAAACGGAGCGGACTGTTCCGGATTTACGATGCGGATCTTTGAGCATTTTGGAGTTTCCATCGGACGTACTTCGAGAGATCAGGCATCGAACGGAAAGCAGATCTCCCTGTCTGAAATCCAGCCGGGTGACCTTCTGTTCTATGCGAGCGGAAAGACGATCAACCACGTTGCGCTCTATATCGGCGATGGAAAGATCATTCACGCCAGCACGTCAAAGACCGGTATTATTATTTCCAACGCGTATTACAGAACGCCGGCGAAGGCGGTTACGTTCCTGAATTAAGGCACTCCTGCCCGGAGACTTGCCGCTGGGAGTTGTCGGGAATAGAGAGAAGAACAAGCGAAGAATTACAGCAGGAACTATAAAAAAGAAACGATAAGGAGCTGTGGAAAAACAGCTCCTTTTTGTGTATAATAGTGGATAGTGCAGTATGTAGAAAAAGGAAAGCAAAACGGCAGCTGCGTTTTATAATCCAGCGCTGCGTATTTTCCATGCAGCATCATGGCCGTTTTGCGAAAAATACAGGAAATGAGGAAACAGGTATGAATGAGATCGGAACGTTCGATATTCTCGGACCGAATATGATCGGACCGTCAAGCTCTCACACGGCGGGAGCGCTGAGGATCGCCTTTATCGCCGGAAAAATGGTGGAGAAACCGGTGTCGGTGCGCTTTGTTCTCTATGGCTCTTTTGCGCGCACGTACCATGGACACGGCACGGACCGGGCGCTGGTCGGCGGTATCTTAGGGTACCATCCGGATGATGAGAGGATCCGCGATTCGTTTGAGTACGCGAAGGAGGCGGGACTCCAGTTCAGTTTTGAGGAGAATTTTACGGACAAGGAGATCTATCCGAACACGGTGGACATCTATGTGAAGGATGAGAACGGGAATGAGATGTCCCTGCGCGGAAAGTCCATCGGCGGCGGAAATGCGGTCATTACGCGGTTAAATGGCGTTGATGTGGATCTCACCGGAAATTACAGTACGATCGTAGTCCAGCATATCGATAAGAAGGGAACGCTTGCATTCGTGACGGCAGTTTTAAGTGCATACGACTTAAATATCGGTTCCCTGCGCCTCTACAGGGAGAGCAAGGGCAAGATGGCCTATGCGATCATTGAAGTGGACACGACGGTCTCAAACCAGGTGGTAAACGCTCTGCGCGGCTTTGAGGCGGTCAAAAATGTACTTTTGGTTCCGGCGATCAATCTGGACTGACGGGAGGGAAAACGATGAATTTTACAAATGGAGCAGAACTTTTAGAGTACTGTGAGAAAGAAAAGAAAACAATCTCCGAGGCGATGTTTGAGCGGGAGACGACCTTCCTGGAGCAGGATCCGGAAAAGACGAAGGAAAAGATGAAAAAGGCATGGTCGATCATGCAGGCGTCGGCGAAAAAGCCGTTGAAGGAGAACATCGTCAGCATGGGCGGCATGATCGGCGGGGAGAGCCGGAAGCTGCACACACTCCGGGAGAACGGAAAGAATATCTGCGGGGATGTGGTCTCAAAGGCGATCGCTTACGCAGTGGGAGTTCTCGAGGTCAATGCCTCCATGGGACTTATCGTGGCGGCACCGACCGCAGGATCTTCGGGAGTGATCCCGGGAGTTTTCTGTTCGCTGCAGGAAAATTTCGGATTTACGGATGAGGAGATCTGCAAGGTGCTGTTCAATGCGGCGGCAGTCGGCTACCTGATCACGAGAAATGCAACAACGGCAGGAGCGGAGGGCGGCTGTCAGGCGGAGGTCGGAGCGGCGAGTGCGATGGCGGCGTCCGCGGCCGTGGAGCTTCTCGGAGGAACTCCGGCACAGTGTCTCGATGCGGCATCCTTTGCGATCGTGAATATTTTAGGACTCGTCTGTGATCCGATCGGAGGACTGGTTGAAAATCCATGCCAGAACCGGAATGCGATGGGCGCTTCGAATGCGCTGATCTCAGCAGAACTCTCCATGGCCGGGATCCGGAGCATCACCCCGATCGATGAGACGATCGGAGTCATGTATGCGGTCGGACGTTCGATCCCGTCGGAGCTTCGCGAGACATCCCTCGGCGGGATGGCAGTCGCGAAGAGCGCATGTGAGGCGTGCGCGGCGTGTGCAAAAAAGAAGAGATAAAAGAAGACAAAGAACAGGCGATACCCGATTTCAGATCAGGTACCGCCTGTTTTTCTACTGATCCGGAGAACCGGTCACTGTACGATGATCCGTATCGGTGCCGCTATCCGGTGATTCATTCTTATGAAATTTCAGAACACTTAGAACTCCGGCTCGATCAGTCCGTAGGAGTTGCCTTTTCTCTTGTAAACAACGTTTACTTCGTTTGTATCTGCGTTGAGGAACATAAAGAAATTGTGTCCTAAAAGTTCCATCTGTACGCATGCCTCTTCAGCATCCATCGGTTTCATCGCGAAGCGTTTTGTCTTTACGATATTAACGGTTTCTTCCTGCTCTGCTTCTTCCTGAAGGAAAGCTTCGCTGAAAGCTAATGCGCTCTGTTTCTTATCGACGATCTTGGTTTTATATTTCTTGATCTGGCGCTCGATGATCTCTTCTACAAGATCAACGGATACGTACATATCGCTGGAATCCTGTTCAGCACGGATAATGCTGCCTTTGACAGGAATCGTAACCTCTATTTTCTGACGTCCTTTCTCTACGCTTAATGTTACCTGTACTTCTGTATCAGGAGAAAAATAGCGCTCCAGTTTTCCTAATTTACTTTCCACGGCATCTTTTAAGCCTGGTGTAATGTTGATATTTTTTCCGCTGATTGTGTAACGCATAAAATCAACTCCTTTGTTTGGGATGGCTTAAGTATAACACAAAATTCTGTAAAAGACAACTAAAATACACAAAAAATGAGAAAATTTCAAAAGGTAAAAAAAGGTGTATAAAAGCTCAAAAGCTAGATAAAGTCTTCCGGGTTTGTCAATGGGATCGGGCAAAAAAGTTGTCGGAAATGTAAATTTTATGAGATGTTCACAAAAATAAAACAAATATAAAGAGAGTGTAAAATCCACCGGTGGGGAGGAAAAAACCTGTGGATAATGTGGATAACTTGGTGTATAACTGCGAAATAGCGTGAAATCGGCATTTTTCGAGGTGGACAACTTTCCACATAATTTTGGTGGATTAGTGTGGATAAAGTGGATAACCGGAGAATCGAATGTATGGTTTGTGCAAGTTGTACAGTCTGGGGAAAATGGGGGAATCATGGAGGAAAAGCTGCGGGAAGAGGATGCCGGAAGGGGAGAAGATGGGAAAAATGAGAGGGGAGGAAAATATCTGAATTTTTGGAAGTGTGTGGGAAAGGGGCACAGTTTTTAAGTGGAAAATGGTTTGGCAGGAATTTGGGGAGAAGAGATTGCGGGCGCTGGGGAGTATCTGCGGGCCGGTGAGATTCCGGGCAGAAGCACCGGCGATCCAGGGAGGGTTCCTCTAAGCTTGCGTGTGACTGCTAAGGGCGGAGAACGAGGAACACAACTCGCTTCGCTCAGACAAGTGTTCCTTGTTCTCCAACGCAGTCACCCGCGAGCTAAGAGAAGCCATCTCCCCGGATCAATGTGCTCCCGCCCGGAATCTCACCGGTCCGCTGCCACAGTGGTAGTAAACCGCGGCGAGTGCATGTGCTGGTACGGTTTCGGGAGCTCGTTGGTCTGCTGCCCGTAGAGGTGTTCAGCCGCGACAACATGCTTGGGAGTCGCGCTTGTTTGCTGGAGGCGACATTAATTTGTAAATTTATAAAGTACCGTCCTTAAAAATAAGAGATTTATGTACGAATTGTTAAAATTAAATGAAGTCATTGAATAAAAGCCCGGAAGGTGTTAAAATATTAAGGATTGTACGATGCAGTCGTATGCGGTCATGTGAAAAGTGCCGCAACATAGAAGAAAAGGCATCGGATAGAGATTGAAACAGTGTATGTGGCTGGATTTTCAGTTGAAAGCCTGGGGGTAGCCGCATGTGGATATTTATTTATATAGGAGAACAAGCAGAATGAATTTTGTTGAAAAAATATTTGGTACGCACAGTGACCGGGAATTAAAGTATATTTACCCGATCATCGATAAGATCGAGAAACTGCGCCCGACCATGCAGGCGATGTCTGATGACGAGTTAAAGGATCAGACGAGAAAGTTCAAAGAGCGCCTTGCTGCAGGAGAAACGCTCGACGATATTCTGCCGGAGGCATTTGCAACTGTCAGAGAGGCAGCAAAGAGAGTCTTAAATATGGAGCATTACCCGGTACAGCTCATCGGTGGTATCGTCCTTCATCAGGGACGTATCGCAGAGATGAAGACAGGTGAAGGTAAAACTCTTGTTTCCACCTGTCCGGCATATTTAAATGCCCTCTCCGGTAAAGGCGTCCAGATCGTAACGGTCAATGATTACCTTGCAAAGCGTGATGCTGAGTGGATGGGACAGGTTCATGAGTTCCTCGGCTTAAAGGTCGGAGTGGTATTAAACTCCATGACTTCCGAGGAGAGAAAAGCAGCTTACCAGTGCGATATCACTTATGTGACGAACAATGAGCTCGGTTTCGATTATCTTCGTGACAATATGGCGATCTACAAAGATCAGATGGTACTCCGTGACCTGGACTACTGCATCATCGATGAGGTCGACTCCGTATTGATCGATGAGGCGAGAACCCCGCTTATTATTTCCGGACAGAGCGGAAAGTCCACAAAGCTCTATGAGGTTTGCGATGTCCTTGCAAAGCAGCTGGTCCGCGGTGAGGAATCCGGTGAGTTTAATAAACTCAACGCCATCATGGGCGAGGAGATCACTGAGACCGGTGATTTCATCGTAAATGAGAAGGAGAAAGTCGTAAACCTGACAGAACAGGGTGTGAAGAAGGTCGAGGCATTCTTCCACATCGACAACCTTGCAGATGCGGAGAACCTTGAGATCCAGCACAACATTATCCTCGCACTCCGTGCACACAACCTCATGTTCCGCGATAAGGACTATGTGGTCAAGGATGATGAGGTCCTGATCGTCGATGAGTTCACAGGACGTATCATGCCGGGCCGTCGTTACTCCGACGGTCTCCACCAGGCCATCGAGGCGAAGGAGCATGTAAACGTCAAGAGAGAGTCCAGAACTCTTGCAACGATCACATTCCAGAACTTCTTTAACAAGTACGCGAAAAAAGGCGGCATGACCGGTACAGCCCAGACTGAGGAGAAAGAGTTCCGTAATATCTACGGCATGGACGTTATCGTGATCCCGACAAACCGTCCGGTAATCCGTAAGGATCTTGATGACGCTGTATATAAGACAAAGAAAGAGAAATTCCACGCAGTTGTCGAGGAGATCGTAAAGGCACACGAGAAAGGACAGCCGGTCCTTGTCGGTACGATCACGATCGAGACATCTGAGATGCTGAGCCAGATGTTAAAGAAGCGCGGAGTTCCGCATAAAGTATTAAACGCGAAGTATCATGAGCTGGAAGCTGAGATCGTAGCGGACGCAGGTGTTCACGGTGCGGTAACGATCGCGACGAACATGGCAGGCCGTGGTACCGATATCAAGCTTGACGATGAGTCCAAAGCACTCGGCGGCTTAAAGATCATCGGTACAGAGCGCCACGAGTCCAGACGTATCGATAACCAGCTCCGCGGACGTGCAGGACGTCAGGGTGACCCGGGTGAGTCCCGCTTCTATATCTCCCTTGAGGATGACCTGATGCGTCTCTTCGGTTCCGACAAGCTGATGAGCATGTTCAATGCACTCGGTGTTCCGGAGAATGAGCAGATCGAGCACAAGATGCTGTCTTCCGCGATCGAGAAGGCACAGCAGAAGATCGAGACAAACAACTACGGTATCCGTGAGAACCTCTTAAAGTATGATGAGGTCAATAATGAGCAGCGTGAAGTCGTATACGCTGAGCGCCGCCAGGTACTTGACGGTGAGAACATGCGTGAAGTGATCATGAAGATGCTCAACGACGTTGTCGAGGGCGCTGTGGACATGTCCATCAGCGACGAGCAGACTCCGGAGAACTGGGGATTCAAGGAATTAAATGATCTTCTTCTTCCGATCATTCCGTTAAAGCCGATCGAGCTGACAGAAGAGATCAAGAAGATGAACAAAGATGAGTTCAAGCACATGTTAAAAGAGCTTGCGACGAAGTTCTATGAGTCCAAGGAAGCAGAATTCCCGGATGCAGAGCAGGTTCGTGAGATCGAGCGTGTGGTACTTTTAAAGGTTATCGACAACAAGTGGATGTCCCATATCGACGATATGGATCAGCTCCGTGAGGGAATCGGCTTACAGGCATACGGCAACCGTGACCCGCTCGTTGAGTACAAGATGAGCGCATACGAGATGTTCGATGATATGACTGCGGCGATCCGTGAGGACACGCTCCGTATTCTCTGCCATATCCGTGTAGAGGAGAAGGTCGAGAGAGAGCCGGCAGCCAAGGTTACAGGTACAAACCGTGACGATTCCGCGGCAAAAGCTCCGCAGAGACGCCAGACCCAGAAAATCTACCCGAATGATCCGTGTCCGTGCGGATCCGGTAAGAAATATAAGCAGTGTCACGGAAGAAAACCGCTGGCATAGAGACGGCAGCCGGAAAGATACTGAAATGTTACTGGTCAGCGCAAATTCTTGCGCTGACCTTGTTAAATCATTATTAAGAAAGGGCAGAGTCAATGGTTGAGTTAGACCAGTTTAAATACACCTTGTCCACATATGAAACTCCGTTAAAGGAGGTTCGTGATTCCCTGAATCTGGAGGCAAAGATCAGAAGGATCGATGAGTTGGACAAGACCATGGAAGAGCCGAGCTTCTGGGAGGATGCAGAGAAATCTACGAGACTCGTGAAAGAAGCGAAAAACTTAAAGGACACGGTCGCAGAGTACAACAAGCTCCAGAATCAGTATGAGGAGATCGGACTGATGATCGAGATGGGGTACGAGGAGAATGACCCGGCGATCATTCCGGAGATCCAGGAGATGCTCGACGAGTTCACTTCTGAGCTCGATGCACTTCGTCTGCGCACACTTCTGACCGGAGAATATGACAATAACAATGCGATCTTAAGACTGAATGCCGGAGCGGGCGGAACCGAGTCCTGCGACTGGTGCAGCATGTTATACCGCATGTACTGCCGCTGGGCAGAGAGAAAAGGCTATCAGGTCGAGGTCCTCGATTTCCTCGACGGTGAGGAAGCCGGTATTAAGTCGGTAACGATCCAGATTAACGGTGAGAATGCTTTCGGCTACTTAAAGTCCGAGCGCGGCGTTCATCGTCTCGTAAGAATTTCTCCGTTCAACGCGAACGGAAAGAGACAGACCTCCTTCGTATCCTGTGATGTTATGCCGGATATCGAGGAAGATCTGGATATCGAGATCAACCCGGATGACCTGCGGATCGATACCTACCGTTCCAGCGGTGCCGGCGGACAGCACATCAACAAGACGTCATCTGCAGTCCGTATCACCCATATCCCGACCGGCGTTGTTGTCCAGTGTCAGAATGAGCGTTCCCAGTTCCAGAATAAGGACAAGGCAATGCAAATGCTGAAAGCGAAACTGTATATGTTAAAGCAGCAGGCAAATGCAGAGAAGCTCTCCGACATCCGCGGCGATATCAAAGATATCGGATGGGGCAGCCAGATCCGTTCCTATGTACTCCAGCCATACACGATGGTAAAAGACCACCGGACCGGATTTGAGAGCGGAAACGTAAATGCGGTGCTCGACGGCGGACTCGACGGATTTATCAGTGCCTACCTGAAGTGGGAGAGCCTTGGACGGCCGCAGGTGAAGGGCGGACAGGACGTAGAATAGATCCGGAAGAATGACGGATGGACGGAAACAGATCCATACGAAACGATGGAATGGCCGGGCAGCCGGTGATAGATCAAAAAGGAATCAGATAAAGAAAATTAAGAAAGTGCGTCAGATGATGGAGAAATTCATTGTCTGGCGTACTTTTTTTAGAAAATTCCCTGGAGGTTCCTGTAAAGTGACATACTCCCACCACTTAGCTCACGCTTGAAGTGGGGGCTTCTCGTTCGATTGCCCCGTTGGGCAAAGCATTCACGAGCGATCCCCGTGTGTCCCACGGTTCTTTTGGACTGATATCTTTTTATGATGCTTTTTCGCTCTTTTCCAATATGATCCCGGATATTCTCAGCCCTTCCCGGCAGATGTTGACCGCCGCATTTTCATCACGGTCCATCCGGTTTCCGCAGCTGCAAAGATATACCCGCTCTTCCAGTTTCAGATCATGTTTTATTTTTCCACAACAGCTGCATGTTCTGGAACTGGGATACCAGCGGTCGATGCGGACAAGCTTCTTCCCTTCCCGTTCCAGTTTATACTGCAAAAAATCTGTGAACATTCTCCAACCGTTGTCATGAACACTTTTTCCAAAATGATGTTCCCCGCTCATCGTCTTCAGATCCAGATCTTCGATACATACGATATCATAGAAATTGGTTATCTTTCTTGATTCTTTATGCAAGTAATCTTTTCTCTGGTGAGCGATATGTGTATGGATCCGCGCCACTTTTTTCTGTTGTTTTTTGTAACGATTGCTCCCCTTCCGGCAATGACTCAGTTTTCTCTGCGCTTTCGCCAGTTTTTCCTCGCTGTTTCTGAAATAGTGCG
>ERZ832973.1158-NODE-1158-length-22685-cov-30.667388_pt1 | contig 22685 bp, 15 predicted proteins | sample MGYA00519950_ERZ832973 | MGnify/ENA primary metagenome ERZ832973 (study PRJEB31850, sample SAMEA3708734) | human gut metagenome | biome: human gut; feature: human-associated habitat; material: faeces | place: China | collected 2014 ... | reverse complement strand
TAAAACCACTCCTGTGCAAGCACATCGTGGTTTCAGGCTTTTGACCCTGGCATCATCTGATATATTTTATCATAAAAAGGAGTCCTCGCCAATCTGCGAGAACTCCTTCTTATTACTCTGACATTCCGTCAGGCATTTATTTTTCCGTTTTTTTCTCTTTCGGCAGCACCAGATTCAAAAATACTGCAGTTACGGTTGCAATAACAACCGGTGTCTTACCAAATACGGTTGTCACCCATGCCGGAAACATTCCGAGGGATGCAGAAGCCTGGGTCACACCAACACCAAGTGCCACAGACAATCCCACGATAGAGGTATTGCGATAACTCATCGGCTGACTTGTGATCAGCTTGATACCTGTCATTGCGATAGATGCAAACACAGAAATAGTCGCTCCACCAAGGACACACTGCGGAATTGTTGTCAGCAACGCGGAAAACTTCGGCACCAGACCGGCAATCAACAGAATACCTGCAGACATTCCCAGAACAGAACGGTTGATAACCTTTGTAGTTGTAACGATACCTACATTCTGACTATAGGAAGCCGTCGGAAGACCACCCAGGAAAGCTCCAATGATATTGGTGCATCCATATCCAACGATAGCACCCTTTAATTCTTTATCTGTCGGCTCACGGTCCATACCACCAGTTGTTGTTGCCGTAAAATCGCCGATGGCCTGAATCGCATTGATGGCAAATAATAATCCAATGGCAATGCAGGAGGACGGATCAAACTGAATACCAAAATGCATGATCTGCGGCATCTGAAAAACGCTTGCCTGTGCCACTGCAGTCAGATCTACCATACCAAAACATGCTGCAATGATATAACCGCAGATGATACCGATCAGAATAGACGCAAGTTTTACAAATCCTTTGGTAAAATGATTCAAAAATGTAACGATAGCCAGTGTGATAATTGCTACCAGCCAGTTGGTCCAATGTCCGTAATTTGCACTGGATGCACCGCCTGCCATATAGTTGACAGCAGTCGGATATAAAGAAAGTCCGATGGTAAATACAACAGTTCCTGTTACCAGCGGCGGAAACACCTTGCGGATTTTATCAATAAAAAATCCGATGATCATCGCGATGATACCGCCGATAATCTGTGCTCCGAATATCGCTGCAATGCCTACATCTGCCGCAATAGCCTGCATACTTGCCACATATGCAAAACTGGTTCCCATGATGACCGGTAATCCGGCCCCTAGGCGGAATCCCTTTTTAGATCCGATTGGGAACAGCTGTAAAAATGTGGAAAGTGCAGAAACTACCAGTGCCGACTGAATCAGCATGACACGGTTTGTACCCTCTAGTTCTGCCACTCCTGCCACAATAATAGCCGGGGTCACGCATCCAACGATCATAGCTACCACATGCTGCAAAGCCAGCGGAAGTGCTTTGCTTAACTGCGGAATACCATTTAACTCGAAAATAGACGCATTTGTTCCTTTTGTCTTTTTCATGTACTAAAATCCTCCATCTTTTGCATTACGCTCTCTGCTTGTTCTGATTGTTTGATTTCTTCTTATCCTAATTTCATCTCAGAAATTTTATCTGTTTTCAGAACATATTTTAGAAATGTTATAAAGCGGACATTCCTTTTTTCTCAGATATTATAACGCAGACAATTTACGATTTACAACCGCTCTACTTATGAATTGTATTTATGGTATTCGTTAGCACTGCTAATAAAAAGTATTTCTTTTATTTGATTTTTTATCAATGAATGAATCATTCATCCATTTTTTTTAATCCCCTTTTCACGGCCGGAACAATTGAAAGATACGGTGCGTAATAAGGAATTAACATTGACTGCAATGCATGGTAAATATCTGATTTTCCAGGCCATACCGTTCCGATCACCTCATTTTTCTGATTTAGCTGATGGAACCATGATCCATTGACATGATCTACTACTTTTTCATCCAGATACTTCATAAACTGTGCATAATCATCTGAATACTTCCGTTTTCCGGTTACACGATACAGTACAGAAGATGTATTGATTGCTTCCGCAAGTGTCCAGTGCATTCTGTCATGTACCACCGGCTTTCCTTTCCAGTCTGTCGTATACACAATTCCAGGTTCTCCATCTGCATTCCATGCATCTTTGACTGCAGTGTTATAAAGATTTTCTGCAGATTCTACAAACATCATCTTTTCCCTTTCACTCAGATCAGAAGAAAGTGTCCACTGTGTTATCAGCCTTGCCCATTCAATTCCATGTCCCGGTGTTGCACCATACGGTTTAAACTGATCCGCCGGGTTATCCTTATTGCATTCCAGATCCGGTACCCATTCTTTTGTATAATGTTCCGGGATTCTCCACTCATTTTCTTTTGCCCAGTTCACGATGTGACGAATAATTCTTCCGGCACGCGCTCTGTAGACTGACTTTCCTGCTACATCAGCAACAGCTAGAAACGCTTCTACGGTATGCATATTTGCATTCACTCCGCGATAGTCATCTAATATTGTAAATTCTGTATTCCATGTATCGCATGCAAGACCTTCTTCTTCCTGCCAATACCGCTTTTCATGCAATGCAAGTGCCTCTTCCAATAATTCTTCTGCCCCTGCACATCCTGCCGCAAGCGCAGATGTTGCTGCAAGAATCACAAATGCGTGAGCATAACACTGTTTATTTGGAACAAAACTCCCATCTTGTCTCAGAGCTTCATACCAGCCGCCATTCTCTTTATCCTTCAGTTCTCCGTTCAGCCCCTTCAATGCCTGATTCACAAGTTCTTCGCTCTTTTCATGACCTAATAAAATTCCGAGGCTGTACACATGTACCATCCGACAGGTAATCCATGTCGCTCTGTCACGTTCTGTCCACGGAGTACCATCATCCCCAAGATAATATGAACTTCCTCCGGGAGACGGAAATTTATGTCCGAAATTCAAAAGATCATCCCGGAGCTCTGCGAGAAATCTTTCATTTTCCTCTGTTCCATATTCATATTTTCTGCTCATAACACTTTCCTCCATAAAATTATTAACGTTACTGATGATGATTCTTCTTTATAATGCATTTGTTTTACGATTATGTTAGCATATGATTTAATTTAGGGTCAATACTATTACGTTGTTCCTATCATTTCAGGATAAATGAAACATTAGCTTTATGTCCCCCTGATGCAAACAATCCACAGCGGCTGTTTGCTCATAAGCAAATAACTGCTGTGGATTATATATTATCTTTCTTCTGTTTTTTTCTTCGCTTCCGTTTTTTCGTGCGGCAATACCGACATACTGATTGTTTTCAATCAAACCGAAGTGTACAGAAAAACTTTTCGTATCCCCATAGTAAAGTCCTTGTAAAAATCGGATTAAAATTACCCTTCTTTTTTCTCTATTGCAATTCTGATCTGCTCAAGCACCATTTCTTCCGCATATGCAAAATAACTATCTGCGTCAAAACCTTTTCCATCTACCAGCACCTGGATCGAAGCCCCCTCAAGCAACGATACTGCCATGTATGGAATCAGTTCTTTGTCTGTCTCATCCATATTCGGGCAAAAACGAATAATGATCTCCCGGATATTATCTCTCCAAACCGCATATGCTTCCTGAAAACGTGCTCTGATGTCTGCGTCAATCCTTGTCTGAACAAGAAAATCAATTTCTGCAAAATCATATTCTTTCTTCTTTGTCAGCAGTGTTTTTTTCTGCTGAAAGAAAATATGTAACTGATCTTCCAGTGTATCTTTGCTTGATTTCTTGCTCACTTGCTGCATATCGTAGCATTCTTCTAAAATCCACTCCTGCAGCCCCTTTAACAGTTCCTGCTTTGTTTTATAATAATAGTGAACATTTGACTGGACCATGTCTGCCTTTTCTGCAATCAGATGCATTCTGGTTCCACTGATCGTAACATCATTTACAACTTTCAGTGCCGCATTCAGAATCCTTTCTTCTGTTTCTGTAACATGCAATGTTTCTGTTTTCAAATTCTTGCCTCCTGCCTATAAGATTACCCTAACATTCGGTTTTTATTTTATTTTTTCTTACAGGCAGTGTCAAGAATTAGCTAAAACTTATTTTGGTTTAACCCGTCGTCCTTGTATACATTCCTGTATTTCTTACTTTTCAACAGCAATTGCTTCAATCTCTACCAGAGCTGCTTTCGGGAGGTTTGCTACCTCTACGCAGGAGCGGGCCGGTACTTCATTTGCAAAATATTTTGCATAGATCTCATTTACTTTACCGAAATCAGCGATGTCAGCTAAAAAGATTGTTGTTTTTACAACGTGATCAAAATCAGATCCTGTGCCTTCCAGAATTGTTTTCACATTCTCAAGACTCTGAATTGTCTGTGCCTCAATACCTTCCGGAAGTGTACCGTCTGCCGGATTTAAACCTAACTGACCGGAGATGAAGATCATGTTGCCTGTTTTTACAGCATGTACATAGGGACCTACTGCTGCCGGTGCTCCGTTTACGTTGATTGACTGTTTCATAATCATATCCTTCTTTCTTTTTAGATTGTGAAATAAACTATTTCATCTTTTTTATTATAATGCAGTACCTTACTAATTTACAAGCAATCCTTTCAAGTCGAACGCACGTGAGACTTGGTGCGTGATTCTGGTCAGCAAAAGCTGACACATTCGTTTCAAGAATGCCTCGGCATTCTCATAGTTATAACTGACGAGCTGTTCTGTGAATGTATTTTCCTTTTAATTCCGTATGGACCTTTCCATATTCTGCCACCGGACAGCCCCTTAAAAATACCTGTGCCGCCATTCCGGTTCCCGAAATTCCCTCATATGAGTTGTCATTGCCAGCGGTGGCGGTGGTATCCCTGTGATCCGTCGCGGAAACCATTTAAAAGGTGTTGGAGCAGTTATCGACAAAGACTTTGCAAGCTGTCTCCTTGCACAGCAGTTAAATGCAGATTTCCTGATCATTCTGACTGCAGTTGAGAAAGTAGCACTCCGCTTCGGTACTCCGGAAGAGACATGGCTCGATGACATCTCTGTCAAAGAGGCAAAACAGTACATGGAAGAAGGACATTTTGCTCCAGGTTCCATGCTTCCGAAAGTACAGGCAGCTGTAGAATTCGCCGAATCCGGCGAGGGCCGTACCGCCCTCATCACCCTTTTACAGAAAGCAAAAGACGGTGTAAACGGTGCAACAGGAACACGTATCATCAAAAAATAACTATTTTATCTAGACTTTTTTTAACATTTTCCCTCTATTTTACAATATACAAAGCGCTTCTGAGCCAACGCAATTGACCAAGCTGATATTGCGAATTGCTTCTGAAGGAAGAAAGAGCCCCGATCCTAACCAAATCGGGGCTCTTTCATATTTTATAGGTTTTAAGGAGATTTGTTTTTGTATTAGTTTGGTATTAAGTAAGGAAAAATTGTTTTTTGTAAAGCGTTCAATTACATGATCTTACGGAAAAGTTCTTTCAGATCTTCTACGCTTGCATCTTTTGGATTACCCGGTGCACATGCATCTGCATGAGCAGATTCAGCTAAGAACTGAAGATTTTCTTCTTTGATCGCATCCAGTTTTGTCGGGATTCCAACATCAGCAGAAAGTTTCTTAACAGCTTCGATAGCTGCTTTTCTGTATTCCTCCTGAGACATAGTATCTACACCCTGTACGCCCATTGCTCTTGCAATTTCACGATATTTTTCACCGGTGCACTCTTGGTTATACTCCATAACGATTGGAAGCATCATTGCACATGCTACTCCGTGCGGTGTGTCATAAACAGCGCCAAGTGTATGAGCCATGGAATGTGCGATTCCAAGTCCTACATTTGAAAATCCCATACCGGCAATATACTGACCGAGAGCCATTCCTTCACGTCCCTCTTTTGTATTATCAACGGCTCCGCGAAGAGATTTAGAAATCAGTTCAATAGCTTTCAGATGGAACATATCTGTCATTTCCCATGCAGCTTTTGTCGTATATCCCTCAATCGCATGTGTCAGTGCATCCATTCCGGTAGAAGCAGTCAGGCCTTTTGGCATGGAAGACATCATTTCCGGATCGATAATCGCGATGATTGGCATATCATGCGGATCTACGCATACAAATTTACGTTTTCTCTCTACATCTGTGATAACGTAATTGATAGTAACCTCTGCTGCTGTACCTGCTGTCGTCGGGACTGCAATGATCGGTACACACGGTTTCTTCGTCGGTGCCACACCTTCGAGACTTCTCACATCCTCGAATTCCGGATTTGCGATAATGATACCGATTGCCTTTGAGGTATCCATGGAAGAACCGCCTCCAATCGCAATTAAATAATCTGCGCCGGAATTTTTAAATGCCTGAACACCATGCTGTACATTTTCGATCGTCGGATTTGGCTTGATATCTGAGTATATCTCATATTCCAGACTGTTTTTATCAAGAATATCTGTAACTTTGCTTGTTACATGAAATTTGATAAGATCCGGATCTGAGCAGACAAATGCTTTTTTAAATCCATGTGCTTTTGCTTCATTTGCAATCTCTTCAATTGCTCCTGCTCCATGGTATGATGTCTGGTTCAAGTTAATTCTGTTTGCCATAATGTTTCTCATCCTTTCTCTTTACACACCTTACTATTTCTCATATAAGAATTCTTCCGGAAGTGTCACATTGAAATCTTTAGCAAGATGACGGAAATCATCCGGTGTGATTGTCTGAAGCTTATCCGGTCTCATGGATAACATTTTCACCAGGATTTCTGCTGATTTCTCTGCTGTGTGCATCAGTCCGAATGTCAGGTCAAAATCAAATCCTGCCGCGAACATTCCATGATGTGCCCAGATTGCCAGGTCATATTTTTTCATTAATTCACTTGTGGCAACGGCGATTTCTCTTCCGCCCGGAACCATCCACGGAACCACACCGATACCATCCGGGAATACAACCGGACACTCGGTAGCCATCTCCCATAATTCTCTTGTAAACACGCGATCTTCCAGTGGGAGAACGAATGTCAGAGCAATGACATTTGTGGTATGTGCATGATATACGACACGATATCTCTCATCCTGAAGTTTCTTTACTTCCAGGTTCATCAGGTGGCTCGGAAGTTCAGAAGTCGGTCTGCCGCCGTTTACAAGTCCCCAGACGATGCGGTAATTCTCACCTTTGTCATCCAGTTCGATCATACAGATACTGTCTTCCGGTTTGATGCTGACGTTACGGAAATATTTGCCGCTGCCGGTTACCAGAAAATACTCACCTGCAAGATTCGGTACGCTTGTTCCGATCGGCTTCCATTCTTTTGCTTCAAAATTTTCTTTTACACTCTCTACTTCCTCCGGTTTTACACGGTAGGAAAGGTTTCCGCCGTTTCTCTCATGCCAGCCCTGATTCCATCCATCATCTGCCATTCTGATAAATCCTTTTACAAAATCTGCGTCTAAAAATCTCATATTTTCTCCATTCTGCTGCACACACAGCCACTTCTATTTTTATCTATTATTATCTTTGATTATTACAGTATCATCTATCCAATATAGTGATCTTCTCATTTCATTTTGAACAGGAGATATCATATAACACAGCCTGATTATCGGCAAATGATATCAACAGGTACATTCAATATTTTTGCAACTTTCAGGATCGTATCAATATGTCTTCCCACTGCTGCTGCCATATGATGAGTCGGACCTGCCTCGCTCCATCTGTTGCAAAATTCTCTTGCACCGATGGAAAATCTGGTTCTCATATTGGTATCACCGAAAGTAAAGATCGGTCCGTCCTCGTTTACGCCTTCTGCCACAACAAATTTAAAATGTCCGTCTTTGTCCTGCGTGATTCCGAGGTAAGTCACATCTCCTGTCGGCGGATAGAACTGTGTCAGATAACCGCCGCCTGTTTTTCCATGAAAGACATCAACAATTTTCATAGATGGTTTGCGCGCCTGTGAAATATCCGCATCACCGGATCCGGAATGTCCGATGATACAGATGTCTTTCTCAAAATCGATGGAATACATCTCGGAGAGCTGACCGGTTCCGGAAATTGTTTTCAGAATGCTCATGGCCATAGCCACTTTCATATCGCCTTCTACGGCACAGGCAGTACCCTGTTTGATCAACATGGAAAATGCCGGGATCAGCATACTGTCCAATTTTCCTGCAACACCTTGTGCAAATCCATCATAATGAGAAGCTACAAGTGCAATCTCTTCTGTTTTTACCCATTCTTCGAAAGCAACCACGTATCTTGCCATATCCCAGACAGTTTCGACAGTGGCTCCACCTTCAATTTCAAACGTATCAAGAATTTCTTCTGCTTTTGCACGAATGGCTGCCTCATCCGTGATATGATCGGCAATCGCCCACATTTTCTCCCAGTCAAACTGCTTTGTGTACAAGCCCATACGGTTGTAAAGATTTGTCTCATCAATATACAAATCCATCATGCCCGGGTATGGTCTGCCAATCTGTGCAATATTGGTATAACGGAATCTTCTTCTTACCTGTGCTGCACGGCACCACTCATCAATCTCCTGTGTCACATACGCATCGCCGCCTTCTACCACGCCTGTAATGACAGCGTGTCTCTTGCCCGCACGCTCCAGATCTGCTACCATCTCACCGACTGCGCCACATGCATATAACTCACCAAGCCATGTTGCGGTATCTGTATTTGCATAATCCGGTGCTTTCTTTTTCTGTACATTAACCAGAACCACCGGCACGTTCAGATCACGGATTGCCGGAAGCATATTGTAACTTGTTGCATAGGTAAGCAGTTGTAAAATAACCAGGTCTACATCCGCCGCACGGAATTTATCGCCTGCTGCCATAGACAGCTCTTTTGTAGTAACAATTCCTCCGTCCACAATTTCTACCGTGTCTGGAATTGTCTTTTTGAACGCTTCATACTGCTGTTCAAATTCCGGCACCAGGGACGGAAACTGCGGCAGATAAGCACCTAACGCAATGGAAAAAACACCAATTTTTGCTTTTGTTTCTACTAACATATAACTCCTCCTAGTATTTATCTGTGTCCTGTCTCGCTCACATTTCGCGCAATAGCTTGTCAGAATTTTCATCTGCTATGTGATTTTGATCAGATCACGCTATGTTCTCTATTCGGCTTCATATTCTGTGATATCAAAAGAATGATAAATACATTCTCTCGCCGTTTTTAAATTTTCCAGTTCACCGGCAGCGATCATCTGCGCGGAAATATTTCCGATAGCGGTTGCCTCGACCGGACCCGCATAAATTTTCTTGTGACAGGCATGTGCCGTCAGACGGTTCAGATACTCCGCATTCGCACCGCCGCCAATGACATGGATACAGTCATACACAACACCAGTCATTGCCTCGATTTCCCGCGCTGTCTGTGCATAACATTCTGCCAGACTGTTGTAAATGACGGCTGCTGTCTCCCAGATTCCCTGCGGAACCTGTTGTCCGCTCTCTGCACAGGCCTTCTGTACTTCTTTCGACATACTCTCCGGTGCAAGGAACCGTTCAGAATTTGCATCTACGATAGACAGAATGCTCTGTTTTGCCGCACCTTCGCAAATGTCAGAAAAGCTCATATCCGGAGCAAGCTCGTTTCGTGCGGAATTGATCATCCACATTCCCATAATATTTTTCAGATAACGGAACCGGTAATCATATCCGCCCTCATTTGTAAAATTGAACTGCCGGCTCTCTGCGGTACAGATCGCTTCTTTCACTTCTGTTCCCATCAGGGACCATGTGCCGGAACTGATATACAGTACCTGATCATCTGCGGCCGGGACAGCCATAACTGCTGCTCCTGTGTCGTGTGTCGCCGGAACGACTACCTTACAGGTAAATCCAACCTCTGCGGCAATCTCCGCTGTCAGACTTCCTAGATTTGTACCCGGAAGACAGATTTTTTGAAACAGTTCTCTCTTATAGCCCAACAAATCGATAAGATTCCAGTCCCAGTCCTTTGTCTGCGGATCCAAAAGCTGTGTGGTGGAAGCGTTGGTGTATTCCGTCACTTTCTGTCCACTCAACAAAAAATGCAGATAATCCGGTATCATCAGAAGTGCATCCGCCTGTTCCATCAACTCCGGAATCTGCTCTTTCACAGCCATCAGCTGATAAATGGTATTGAAAGGCTGTTTCTGAATGCCGGTGCGCAAATAAAGTTCCTCCTCATCGATCACCTCATAAACGCTTTGATCCATGCCCTGTGTTCTGTGATCACGGTATCCAACTGCATCGCCAAGACGCTGATCCTTTGCATCCAGAAGCACAAAATCTACCGCCCAGGTGTCTACGCCGATACTCTCCGGAATTTTTCCAAGTTCCGCACATTTTTTCATTCCGGTAATGATTTCCGCAAACAGCTGATCCACATCCCAGACCAGATGCCCCTGTTTCCTTACCATTCCATTTCCAAACCGGTGTATTTCTTCCAGAATCATTCTACCATCTTCCCGATGTCCCAGAATCAGTCTTCCGCTGGAAGCACCAATATCTACTGCAAGATAATATTTCATACAAATCTCCTTTCTGTCTGATCTATACGATAAAGCGAACGTTAAAAATTTTTCATTGCATTTTCATAAGATCATTCTATAATAATATCAGATGATTTTTTAGGCTTTTATTTTCAAAAAAGCAGGACGTTATTTGCAAAAAAAGGGGATTCAGTTTAACATAATCTGAAGATCCGTGTTCAACGCCTGTTCAGACTCAGACAGATAGAAAAGGGGAAAGACATGCAGCAGGAATTACTGGACAAACTCAGACGGATTACAGAAGAAGAGCAGCTCATTCTTCAGGGTGCTTCTGACATCCAGTCAGATCTCTACACGACACAATTTGCAAAACCATCCGATTTTACTGTCGACAGCAAAAAGCTTCTGGAAAAAGGCTGTCTGATCGAAGTCCGTCCGCATACACGGTTTGTACACTTTCCAAAGCACAGGCACAACTATGTGGAACTGATCTATATGTGCAGCGGAACGACCACACATATCCTGAATGGAACAGACCGGTTGGTCTTACAGGAGGGAGACCTCCTTTTCCTCAATCAGAATGCAACACATGAAATATTTCCGGCCGACCAGAACGATATCGCAGTAAATTTTATTATCCTTCCGGAATTTTTTGACCGCTCTGTCTCCATGATTGAACAGGAAAATATTTTACGTGATTTTCTACTGAGTGCTTTATCCGGGAGCACATCACTGTACAGTTATCTGCATTTTTCCGCAAAAGATATTCCTCCGGTGCTGAATCTTTTGGAAAACATGATATGGACAATTTTCTGGAATAAACAGAACACAAATACGATCAACCAGACGACCATGGGACTGGTTCTGATGAACCTCTCCGTATTTGCTGAGAAATTAAACTGCCCGGTGCCGGAACAATACGAACAGACGCAGATTTTTACGATTTTGCAATATATTGAGACGCATTATAAATCAGGAACACTTGTGGAGATTTCCGCACAGATCAGACAGCCCACCTATTATGTGAGCCGTCTGTTAAAAAAGCATTTACAGAAAAATTTCAAGCAGCTTCTACAGGAACGTAAATTGCAGCAGGCTGCTTATCTGCTCAGCCAGAGTTCCCTGAGCGTAGAGCAGATCATGGAAGCCATCGGATACAACAACAGCAGCTATTTTTATAACAGCTTTAAATCAAAATACAACGATACACCCAGAGACTATCGTCAAAAAATGCACACTGTCATCTGAGCATGCCGGCAGGACACTGTTTCACTGTCCGAATCACAAAGAGCCTTTTCGGCTGTATGGGAAACCTGACTGTATTTCCCATGCACCGAAAAGGCTCTTCCGATCTTCTTTCTCTGTTGCCGTCTAAAAATTTTCTTGGACAAAATCCAGACATTCCTGTGATGCCTGTGCGATTTTTCCGTTCCGGATCATTTCTTTCACATCATCACCAAGGAAATCCATCTCACCTTCACTGATTTTTCCAAACCCACTCTCGTAAAATCCGTGCGGCATCCCGGATGCCAGCATATCTGCCACGCAGACTCCTGCATCGCGCAGCATTCCCGCATATTTCTGTCCTTCTGATTTCAGGCAGTCATGATCTGCATAGCAGATGATTGCCCGTGGAAGCCCCTCCAGTTCCTTTTTCTGTGCAAAAACCGGCGATACGATCGGCAGTGCTGCTTCCTCCGGTTTGCAATGCATTTCATTGAATACATACATCACCGGACCTTCCAGACTCCCGTTTCCTTTGCTGTCCGGATCAGTCGCACTGTCCAGAAACGGATACATCAGAATCTGTCTCTGAAAAAGATGTTTTCCCTGCTGCTTTGCATACAGGCAGACAGATGCCGCAAGATTGGCTCCGGCACTGCATCCCATAACGGAAATATCCTGTCGGTCAATGCCATATTCTTCTGCATGTTCATAGAAATAGACCGCCGCATCATATGCATCCTCAATGGCTGCTTTGTACTGATATTCCGGGCTTTTGCGATATCCTACAGAAGCTACGGCAGCTCCAAGCTGTGCACCGGTCTCGCTCCACATTGCATCATTTAGGGCACAGCCGCCAAACAGGAATCCACCGCCGTGGAATCCCAGTATGAGCGGTGCATGCTCTGTTTTTGCCGGATAGAATACAACCTCGATCTGCCGGTCCGGACGTACGATCTGCAACCGCTTTCCAGTCACCGGAACCACATGATTCAACTGGCGCATCTCCATTGCTTCTTTGCATACCGCTTTTTTCACCTGTTCGATTACTTCTCTTGGATATCCCATATTTTCTCCATCCTTTTTTCTTCAGAGTCTGCGTTGAGCCTCTCTCTTCCAGATTTCATGTAGATCCGACCGGATCAGTAGCTGTAACTTATTCTTATAACCAGAGCTGTAACCCATCTTTATGACCGGATCGTATACGCAATCGTATCCGGCACGTCTGCCTTTACTTTGATCTCATCATTTTCCCGTGTCACGTGAACCGTGATGGTTCCTTTGACGGAACGATAACTACATGTCAATTCGTTCATGCTGTCCGGCAGATACGGCTGAATCTCAATTTTTCCAAATCCGGGCTCCAGCGGACGGATGCCTGCCAGACCATTATAAAACCATTCTATAATATGTCCCATCATATCATGACAGTGGCTCCTCGGATTCTGTTCCCAGTATTCGCCCAGTGTCGTCTCGCCATCCAGTACAAACGCATAGTAACTCGGATGCTGCGTTCTGGTGATGAACTGACAGATCAGATCATTCATACCATATCTGCGTGCCGTCTGAATGATATATGGAAGGCCGACTTCCCCACTCACAAAGGCACCTTTTTCTTCCAGTGTCTGACGGAACGCATGTACCACATCTGCTTCTCTGTCTGACGGAACCATACCCCAGTACAGTGGCAACGCCTCTGCTGCCTGTGTCATGCAGATTTCATCTTTATGATCCCATGCCCGGTAATACCAGTATCCCTCCTGCGGATGCTGTACCAGAAGTTTTTCATTATAATTTTCCCTGATTTCTTCTGCCAGAGCCTCAAACGCTGCCTGTTCTTCCTCTTTTCCCAGAATACCGGCAAAATAAGCCATTGTCCTGCTGTCTGCATATAAAAATGCAGTTTCCACATTTTCCCGTACCAGTATATTTTCCGGATTGCCCCAGTCTCCCAGTCCGTGATTCAGGAACCCGTCTGCTGTCCGCATCTGTGCTTCATGTTCCAGATATTTTTTGCCTGCCTCATAATTATCACGGATGATCTGTTCGTCTCCATAAAACATATAATGCCAGTAAGTACCAAGGATACAGGTGCTGCCCCATGGAATGATATCATAAAAACTGCCCATCCCCGGAACCGGAAGTACATTCGGAATATAACAGGGACTCTGGGACGGCATCAAGCCGTCACCCGGATAGAAACGGCCGCCCTGTCCATCTGAAAAACTGTCTTCTGCTGTATGCTGGTCCGTGCGCAAATCTGTCAGGAATTTGTTCCACAAGCGGTCTGACCGTTTCATATACATGATCGACGGTGCCATCAGATGGTTTGGCTCCTGCCATGCAAAACGTTCAATCGTCGGGCAGTCTGTATGTACGCTGAGCATATTTGCCTCAACCGCTTTTTCCACCAGATCATAAATCTGATTGTAGCGCTCATCATCACAGTGGAAACTGCCATCTCTCTGCCATGCACTTGAAATCGCATCCCCATAGAAATTCCGGATCTCGGTATGCTCGTCCAGTCCTTCCACAGCAAAATAACGGCCTGCAAAATAAGTGAATTTCATGCGGAACGTCTCCCACGTATCATCCTGCCCAATGATGTAGGTGATGCAGTTGTCGATCAGCACCCAGTTTTTGGCCATCTGGTCTACATCTCCGTCTGCCCCCAGCTTCTCTGCTACATAAAAGCGAAGCTTCGTTCCTTTTTTTCCTCTGACATCAAATTGCAGCATACCCGAAATATTCTGCCCCAGATCATATATATCACGACGGATACTTCCTGCTTCCTGCGTTTGTTCTGTAGCAATATGCTCTGTTTCTTCCGTTGTATCCCAAGACCGGTCCGCCTCGATCCGGTGCAGAAAAGCAGCTTCATAACGGTGGATCACCTGAATAGCCGGCTGATCCTGCTCCGTCAGTTCTCCCTGCGGTATCTGCTCTTTTGCTACGATCTGTGCCTGTGTCCAGTTACTGTCATCATATGAGACGGTGTCCCATCCAGATGGATATGCTGCACCATCCGCCGTCTCCGAACCATATACGTTGCTCATGGAGATCTCATGTGCTCTTACCCGGAATGACGCATCCGTACAAATCGTCTCACTGGTTCCGTCCGTATATTCCACGTTCAGCTCCACAGCCAGAACCAGACTTTCTCCGAATGGCTGATACGGATTCGGATTTGGCGGCATAAACGGTGGAAAATGAAAACTGTAGTGTTCCGTCTGCATCAGGAACCAGCCGTTTCCAACTTCCGCTCCGATCACATTTGCTCCGCTATTCAGATATTGTGTCACATCAAATGTCACAAACTGAATTCTCTTTTTATAGTTTGTCCATCCCGGATCCAGTTCATGATCTCCGACTTTTCGGCCATTGATATGAAAAATAAATTGTCCGAGACCACAGACTGCTGCCTGTGCCTTACGGATCTCCTTTGTCAGATGGATTTTCTTTCTCGCATAAAACGGTTTTCCTGTGCCGTCTGTAATCCATTGTTGTCTCATTTTATTCTATACTCCTGTTTTTTGTACTCTCGAATTTTCGCTTTAACCTTTTTCAGAATCCATGCCTACTGCTCTGTTTCAACCACCAAAAGGGCATATACTATGCCCTTCTGATTTTTCGTACAAGCGTGCATGATAACGCACTTTTGCTCTGTGATTTATGATTTAGTTGGATTTCTCACTGTTTGCTGCAAGCTCCTGCATCTTTTTCTCCGGATAGAACTGGATAAAGATGATATACAGAACAGATGCTGCCAGCGGAACAAGGAAACGAACGGAATTGATACCGATCAGAACGGCTTCCGGTTCCTGTCCGATCGCATTTGCGATGTAACCAGTTGCTGCCAGAACACCTGCAAGAATCGCATTGGAGATTGCAGTTCCACATTTGTAGGAAAATCCACCAATTGCGGAGATCGTACCGTTCAGCTGATCACCGGTTGTTTTGTATACATAATCTGTCATTCCAAATACAGTCATCGGACGGAATGCATTTGTCATAGTGGAGAACATACATGCAATAAATGTCAGGACATATAATGCCGGAATGGATTTTCCACCTACGAAAAACAGGATCAGGTAACATACAATCGCAATGCTCTGTGTCATGGTTACTGCTTTTTTCATGCTTCCTTTTACTTTTCTCAGAAGAATCGGCATCAGAACCATAACACCTACCATACCACTGATAGAAATCACGAGCATATAAGTCGCAATCAGCCCCGGATTCATCAGATAGTACATGCAGTAGTATACAGAAGATGACATGATGATCTGGAACAGAATACAGCCTACGCACCAGAATGCGATCATCGGATACATTTCTTTTACTTTCAGCAATTTGGCTGCACTCTTGAATACATGCTCCTCATGTGTTACATCCACAGTATGACGCTCTTTACATTTTGCAAACGCGATCCAGCTTGTGATGCACATCAGAACAGCACCGATTGCTACCAGGATCATATATCCTTTTGCCGGATTATCCCCGCCAAGAACGCTTACAAAATTTGTTGTAAATGATGTTACGATCAGAATCATAATAGACGCAATGAAAGTTGCCAGAGAAATAACATCGTTTCTCTCCATCTCATTTTTTGACATGGTAGGCAGGATTGCATAATAAGGAATCTCAATTGCAGTTACCAGCATGCCGTAGCAGATGTAAAGCACTGCCGCATAGACAATTTTTCCGGTAGAACTCAGATCCGGTGCCGCAAAAAGCAGAACAGATACAATCGATAACGGAAGCGGAATCAGCAGCAGATACGGACGATACGTTCCCCAGCGGGACTTTGTACGGTCTGCCAGACCACCCATGATCGGGTCATTGATTGCATCCCAGACAGTTGCTGCTGTCATGATCACACCTGCTGCACCTGCGGCTACGCCAAATACATCTGTCATAAAAATCAGAATGTATGTACTGACCAGAGCCGTGATAAACTGACGACCGGTAGCCTGTCCCAGTGCCCAGCTGATTCTCTCAGATGTGGACAATTCTTTTTTTTCATTCATTTCCTCATACCTCTCTTTCGGTTTTTCAGACCTCTGTGCTCTTTTCTATGTCCATAATCTTACGTATTTTTTCTTATTTTGGCTCGTCCAATATTAACCCTTTTTTGCTTTTTTTCAGTTGTTTTATTTATATGAATTTTATAATCTTATATTTCTTCCCTGTTTTTAATGAAATATATCATTTTTTTACTTTTTATGTTATAATATTTTTCATGACATCCGTAAAAACTTACACACATATATTTCACGACAAAGGAGATTTCAGTATGCCATCTCTTCCATTTTATCAGCTTGAACTCGAAGCCAGCCCAAGTAACAGACCTCAGTGTTTTGATTCCTTTAATATTCTGTTTCTGTTACAGGGAAGCGGAACGATACAGTGCAGTGATCAGCTGGTTCATCTGAAGCCACATGACTTCACATTTTTTAATATGTATGAAGTCCATCAGTTCCTGACCCTCTCTCCGGATGCACGGGTTCTGATTCTGCTCATCAGCGAATCTTATATTCAGACTGCCGCACCGGAACTTGCATTGGCATCACTTCATACTCATGCGGTCACACCGGAATCAGAACCGAAACGCTATCAGTTTTTCTGTCAGGAATTCGGAAAATTTATCTATCATCATACGGTACATTCTCCCGGTTCTCAGCTACAGGCACTGTCACACCTCGGAACTCTGCTTTCCTATATCATCCGTCATCTGACCACTTCCTCTGCTTCTGCACTCCACGAAAGTAAGACACGGGATGACAGAATGTTCCACGCTCTGACCTATATTACGGAACATTACACGGAAGATCTGTCTCTTCCGGATGTGGCAGCCCAGGTGGGATTGCATCCCCAGTATTTTTCCAGATATTTCCGGGATCACATGGGACTGACACTGACGGAATATATCAACCAGCTGCGTATTGTCAATTCTCTGCCACTCATTATGAGTACCGACCGCTCCCTGCTTGACATTGCTCTGTCCTGCGGATTCAACAGTTATAAGACCTACAACACTGCATTCAAGAAATTATTTCATACGACCCCTTATGTCTGGCAGAAAGAACAGCAGTTGCTGCACCGCAATCAGAATCTGATGGACGAAACTTCTTCCACATTTTCGTTTTTCCGTGATTACTGGACCGAAAAAGAGGAACCTGCACTGTCTGAAGCAGACAAAAAGAACCGGATCACACTGGAGCTGAATACTTTGGAACCGGATCCCGGGCTGTCACGCTGCCATCTGCCTGCCTTATGCTACTCCATCGGCCGTGCCGCCGACCTGCTCCGCGGTGATATCCAGCAGCAACTGCGCAATATTGCCGGAGAATTATCCATCCGTCATCTGCGTCTGCGCAATATTTTTTCGGATGATCTCTTTGTATATTATGAGACACCGGACAAAGTTCCGGTCTACAACTGGCAGTATATTGACATGATCTATGATTTTCTGCTGGAGCTTCACATCCAACCTTATACAGAACTTGGTTTCATGCCGCGTATGCTCGCTTCCAGACAGCAGTTTGCCAACTGGCAACACCGGCCAAATATCAGTTTTCCACGCTCTCTGAAAAACTGGAGCCGTCTTGTGGAACACTTTCTGGAACATCTGATCCAGCGTTATGGCAGACAGGAAGTACGGACATGGAAATTTAATATGTGGACTTCACCGAATCTGGAAATGAAAGGCGGATACTGGCATGAATCCATGGAAAACTTTTTTCTGTTTTACCGTGTTACCTACAACGCGCTGAAAAATGTGGATGAATCTCTGCAGTTTGGCGGGCCGGACTTTTCCATTCCGAATGGTTTTTCATGGTATCAGTCCTTTTTTGACTATTGCAGAACTTATGAGCTTCGTCCGGACTTTCTGACCGTTCATCTGTATGCCTCCGCTTTCAGTGCTTCTGACCGGATGATACAGAACCGGTATCTGACCGACATGACGGCACATTCCTATCGTGGCACAACCGGGCTTTACCAGAGTTTTTTTGATTTTCTGCACCTTGTTCAGCAGGATCCGACCTTTTGCAACTATCCGGTTGTCATCTCTGACTGGAACAATACCTACCATCCGAAAGATTATGCACGGGACACCTGCTTTATGAGTTCCTTCATCGCATATACATTGCAAATGCTGATCGCCACTCCGGTTCAAATGCTCGGTTTCCGTTCCCTGTGCGATGTAAATGAAGATTTCTTTCCGGAAAACCGGTTGTTTGGTGGCGGACCGGGACTGCTTGACATCCACGGACTGAAAAAAGCAGCTTACTATGCCTTTGTACAGTTAAATCAGCTCGGCTCTCAGATTCTGTCCAAAGGAGAACACTATATCCTCACAAAAAATGAAACGCATTATCAGTTATTACTGTTCCATACTGCCTTTCCGCTGGATTATGACGAACATCTGCCTTCTATTCTGTCCTACGAACAGCGCTACGACTGCTATGGAACGATTCCGTCCCTTTCTATGTGTATTATATTAAATCTTCCTTCCGGTCACTATCTCATGCGTCAGACAGAAGTCAGCCGCACTTCCGGCTCCGCTTATGACCTGTGGCTGAAAATGGGGGCACCCAAATATGATTCCGGTGAAATTCTGGAATCCATCCGGAAAAAATCCAGTCCGGATACCTTCTACCGGGAAGCCGATGTCACAGATTATCTGCTCATTGATATCACATTGCCTGTCCACAGTGTAACTCTGATTGAGATTGCGGAGGAACCTGTTATTTTGAAATAAGAAAAGAAGAGACCTGGCCCGGGCACTCCCACCCGGGTTAAGTCTCTTCTTTTATCTCATTCGCATCTTGCACCATGCATCTGCTTTATTTTACTCTCGCAGTCAGATGATCTCCCTCTACATCAATGAGGATGACATCATTTGCATGTACTTCATCCGCAAGAATCAGTTTTGCTGATAAAGTCTCCACATGCTTCTGCAGGAATCGTTTCAGCGGTCTTGCACCGTAGATCGGATCATAACCATGCTCTACGATAAAGTTCTCTGCTGCCGGTGTAAGTTCTACGGAAATCTCGCGGTCTTCCAGACGTTTGTTCAACTGATTCATCAGCAGATGAATGATATTTCCGATGTTATCCTTGGTCAGCGGCTTAAACATGATGATCTCATCCAGACGGTTTAAGAACTCCGGTCTGAAGTTGCCGCGCAGCTCGTTCATAACCAGTTCTTCTGCTTCCGGATTGATATCACCGTTTTCGTCAATACCTTCCAGCAGATGTGCAGATCCAAGGTTGGATGTCATAATGATGATGGTATTTTTAAAATCTACGGTACGACCCTGGGAATCCGTGATACGACCGTCATCCAGAACCTGTAACAATACGTTAAACACATCCGGATGTGCTTTTTCCACCTCATCAAACAGAACAACGGAATATGGTTTTCTACGAACAGCTTCGGTCAGCTGACCACCTTCATCGTATCCAACATATCCTGGAGGCGCTCCGATCAGTCTGGATACAGAGTATTTCTCCATGTATTCACTCATATCAAGTCGAACCATATTGGATTCATCATCAAACAGGCTTGCAGCTAATGCTTTTGCCAGCTCTGTTTTACCAACACCGGTAGGTCCAAGGAAGAGGAATGAACCAATCGGCTTGCTCGGATCTTTGATTCCGGCTTTGGAACGGATGATTGCTTCGGTAACTTTTGTGACACCCTCATCCTGTCCGATGACACGTTTGTGCAGTTCTTCGTCCAGATGTAAGGTTTTGTTACGTTCACTCTCGGTCAGTTTTGCAACCGGAATTCCTGTCCAGCGGGAAATGATTCTTGCGATTTCATCTTCGCTGACACTCTCATGCACCAGTGACATATCTTTATTTTTCACGATTTCTTCTTCGTGTGCCAGTTCTTTCTCCAGCTGTGGTTTCTTTCCATATTGCAGTTCTGCTGCCTTTTCCAGATCATAATTCTGCTGTGCGGTCTGGATTTCTTTGTTCAGGCTTTCCAGTTCCTCACGTAATTTCTGTACACGCTCAACGGCTTTCTTCTCGTTGTCCCACTGAGCTTTCTTCGTCTGAAACTCACTGCGCAGTTCTGCCAGCTCTTTCTGAAGATTCTCCAGACGCTCTTTACTCAGATTGTCTTCCTCTTTCTTCAGAGCGGTTTCCTCAATCTCCAACTGCATTACTTTACGATTCAGTTCATCCAGCTCTGTCGGCATAGAATCCAGCTCCGTCTTGATCAGTGCACATGCCTCATCCACCAGGTCGATCGCTTTATCCGGCAGGAAACGGTCGGAAATATAACGATTAGACAATACAGCTGCTGAAACCAACGCGCCATCTGTAATTTTTACACCATGGAAAACTTCATAACGCTCTTTCAAGCCACGCAGGATGGAAATGGTATCTTCCACCGTTGGCTCATCTACCATAACCGGCTGGAAACGACGCTCCAGTGCAGCATCTTTTTCGATATATTCACGGTACTCATCCAGAGTGGTAGCACCGATACAATGCAATTCACCTCTTGCCAGCATTGGTTTTAACATGTTGCCGGCATCCATGGCTCCGTCCGTCTTTCCAGCACCAACGATCGTATGCAGCTCATCGATAAAGAGAATAATCTTGCCCTCGCTCTTCTTTACCTCGTCCAAAACAGCTTTCAGACGTTCCTCAAATTCACCTCTGTATTTTGCACCTGCAACCAGAGCACCCATATCAAGGGCAAATAATTTCTTGTCTTTTAATCCTTCCGGAACATCTCCGCGGACGATACGCTGTGCCAGTCCTTCAACAACGGCAGTCTTACCAACACCAGGCTCACCGATCAGAACCGGGTTATTCTTTGTCTTTCTGGAAAGGATACGGACAACGTTTCGGATCTCACTGTCACGTCCGATGACCGGATCCAGTTTTTGATCTCTTGCACGTTCTACCATATCGTAACCATATTTTTCCAATGTATCATAAGTAGCTTCCGGATTGTCGCTTACAACTCTCTGGTTGCCACGGACAGTGGATAATACCTGGAGGAATCTGTCTCTTGTGATTCCATATTCACGGAAAATCTCTTTGATCGCCGGGTTCGGATAACGGATCATACTCAAAAACAGATGCTCTACGGATACATACTCATCGCCCATCTGCTTTGCTTCGTCCTCGGCGCTGATCAATACTTTGTTCAGCTGCTGACCGACATAAACCTGTCCGCCGGAAACTTTCACTCTCTTTGCCAGATGATCTTCCGCATTGTTCATGAAATGCTGTTTGTTGATCTCCATCTTTTCAATCAGCATCGGAATCAGACCATCTTCCTGACGCATCAGGGCTACCAGCAGATGTTCCTGCTCGATTTCCTGATTACCATATTCATAAGCTAATTTCTCGCAATCCTGGATTGCCTGCATAGATTTCTGTGTAAATTTCTGGATATTCATAAAAACCCCTCCTTTCCGGGTGTTTCTACTATTTTCATACTTTTGTTCTATTTGTTGTATAACGCTTTTCTTCGCGTTAAGTATGTTATACCATATGTTGTTAGCCAAGTCAACACTTGAGTGCTAATTTTTTTGAGATTTTTTTGCAAATCTTGATTTTTTACGAGGTTTGCAACACTTTTTCTTCCTTATAATCATCACTTTTTCTTGATTTGACACCATTTTGACACCAATTTTTTTATTTTTGGTGTCAACTAATTGCTACGCTTTCCAGCCTTGTGATTTCACTCTCAATTCTGGACATCTCACTTACATGGTTGGTTAGCTAATGTTTTTCCATCTCCGACTTTACTAATCGTGTAATTACCTGTTCCTGGTCCCGGTTTTGATGGCTGTACACAGTAAGCAGTCGCAGATACATTTCCAAACTGAACCGTATACTGATAGGTAAGATAAGAACCATAACCATAATCCGCATAACGATACAGAGTTCCTCTTGTAACAGATACTTTCTGTACACTTGACGAGTATTTCTATCCAGCGAAGAATGTTGAGAAAAACACAGCCCGCCGTCAGATAGATTCGTCACTTGAT
>ERZ832973.1125-NODE-1125-length-23463-cov-30.433869_pt1 | contig 23463 bp, 25 predicted proteins | sample MGYA00519950_ERZ832973 | MGnify/ENA primary metagenome ERZ832973 (study PRJEB31850, sample SAMEA3708734) | human gut metagenome | biome: human gut; feature: human-associated habitat; material: faeces | place: China | collected 2014 ... | reverse complement strand
AAAAATGCCGAACAGGCATTTTCTACGCAGTGATATCTTTACATTTGCAATGGTCGATTCTTTTTATTTTCGTCTGTTTCTCTCAATGAATAAAATCACAAACTTCTTTTCTGTAGATTCTTCCTGAGTATGCTTCGTGTGGCATTGCCACAAAATTCACTTTTTCGGAACAGATTGTTTTATAGATTGGGTCGGCAATTACGGTATCGGCATCCATTATTGCTTTTTTGATGTCTTCCTCGGAAGAAAGGAGCAAGATATCTTTCTCTGTATATTCTGGTTCTGTCTCAAGCGGACAGATTACAGTGGCTTCTATTCCGTATCGTAATGCCAGCGCTGCTTTTAATGACTGGGATATAACAGATTCACCGATAATATAAACGTTACCGCTGACTTTATTTTTTTCTATTGTTTCTGTTAGACTTCTTATTTTTTTTAAATTAGAAACAGCTTCTGTATTTTGTATTGTTGTAAAATTAGCTGTATCTTTTTTGTGTGCTTTTTGTAAAACACTAAAATAGGCTGTCTGTGACTTTTTTGTCCAGGCGGATTCTATTAATTTTTCAGCTAATACATTTTCAAACCCAATGATTGGTGTACCAATAACATATGGGGTGTGAAAACGTTCTTCTAATGCTTTTGCCGCCAAAACTCCAACAGATGAGATGACAAGATTTATGTCTGCTTCTCCTGCTCTTTGTATGTCTTCTATAGAGCTTCCCATAGCAAAAGTACTGATAATCTCAAAATGCCGGCTTAGAAATTCTTTTATAGAATCTAAGGTAGAGTTTATGGAAAAATCAAGCGGAGTTGCTCCTAGAATATTGATTTTCAATGGATTCTCCTGCTTGTTTTTTCTTTCTTTTACAGATTTCCTACCTGCTGGCACAAGTTCTCTTGCAATCGTTTCCATTGCCATTCCTGCACCCTTTACATAGGTATGCATCCCACTTGTCGGAAAGTAGAATACAGGAATTCCTGTTTGTTTTTCTATGACACGTGATATCCCCTCAAAGTCTGTTCCTGTCATCAGAGGAATCGGTGTTCGCACTAAGGCAATAAAGCGAGGCTGAAGTTCTTTTGCCGCCCGCACGATATCGTGAATAAATTTATCATCATTTCCCATAATGGCATCCATCTGGGAAAGACCGGAGATAAATATAAGGCTGTCCATCTCATACCATCGTGGCTCATCGTGGGTATTATAAGTAGAATTACAGCCGGACGGATCATGGATCACTACCATGCCCCCAAGCTCATAGAGGGCAGAACATACTCCGGAGACGTCTGCCGTATAAGTTGATAATGTTACCGATACTTGTTTCATAACTACATCCTTTCCGGCAAAAATGTTTTGTTTATCTCAGTCGAGAAGACTCCCACCTCTTTCAGGTGGCAAGTCTCGCAGCTGCTCGACTTGAATTGTCTTTTGTTATATAGGTGTTAGTTAATATACAATAGGACAGTTTAGACACAGCTTTCACATCCTAATCCTTTACGGACAATCAGATCTCTTGTATCTTTTTTTGTCTGATAAGCCTCCTGTATTTTTAAACAAAGCTCGCAGATTCCATCATAACCATGCAAGCCTCCGCCTTCTACCATGTTTACGAAATGCTCTGTCCCTGAAAAATAAGCGGCTTTTTGTCCGATTGCAAGTACTTTTTCCTGTGAATTTCTTGGGTACACTCTCATGTTCGGATGTATTGTTGCACATATTTTAAGATCAGGTGCATTTTCCTTTAACCATAGGTAATCTGCTTTTTCCTCTGCCAAAAATCCATCCGCAAATACTTTTACGACAGAAAATCCATGTGTGATCAGTAACTTTGTCAGTCCTAAAAGCCGGGGAACTGCCGTAGCATCTATTGCAATCGGCGTATCACCAACAAGCGTTTTCGTTTCCTTTAACATACGCTCACATTTTTTCTGAAGTAAACTGGTATCTGGCATTTCACATCCCGGCATTTCTTTTACCAGACTTTTTAGCTGGGCATCTATCTCATTGTAATCAAAGGAGAACGAAAGATAGAGAAACTTCATTCCAAGTCGTTTGGATAACTGCTCTGCTCCATACTTTGCCAGTGGATAACAGGCAATATTTAAATAACTTTCTGCCATGGATAAATATTCATCATAGGTTTTACATTCTGTAATGTCTTTTACTGTATAACCTGCCTCTTTTGCAATCCGTTTTAATTCTGTTTCCTCTCTTGTCGGAAAATCATTACCAATAATATTTATCTGTTTTAAATTCTTTTCACGCATTGGAAGCGGCTTATATAAACCGGCTCTTAACTTCTGATCCGGGGTCAGCCCTTCTTTTTGCATAATTGGATCCATGTAACAATCTACAAAACACTGCTCGGGGAATCGTTCTCTTAATGTATCATAAATATACGTGAGATCACATCCCATAAAATGATGAACACAAACAGTGAATAAAAGAACTACCGATGGTTTTTCCGGTAATTTATGAAGAATATCACTTACTCCTTCGATAACAAGTTCTTCCATTTGTCCGTTAAATAAATCTTCTTCTTTTATTTCTACAAAGGAAAATCTATCTCCAGCATTCATTTCTGCCGCAGTAAGGATTACACCTCTGTTACAGTTTGCACCACATACATAAATCTGATGGGCACCTGGTAAAAGCATTCCCATATGTACGATATTCCATGGTCCATGTGCCGGACTGTTATATTCTAATCCCGGAACAAAGGGCGATGGCCAGGCTGCATCTTTAAAAAAAACTTCTTCCTGTAATGCCGGAGATAATTTTTCTTTTACCTGATTATTCCATGCTTCATCCTTTGCTTTTCCATGTAACATTTCAAGCAAAATCCGCACCTCCTCTGTAAAATGTTCTACAGCTTGTATCACTTTTTCAAAAAATTCAAAAAATTTATCTTAGCTTACGCTTACCTTCTCATCAGATTCCACACAGCTTCCTGATCTGTTTTGCAAGTACCCGGTATTCTTCTGCCATCGGCGAATTCGGATATGCTTCCATTACTGTCTTCTGCTGTTCTTCTGCATCTGTAACAAGTTCACTTCTTGATAATGTTCCAATCACCTTACTGTGAATATCTTCTGCAAGTTCCGCAACTTTTTCCTCTTCATTTTTTACATTTCTGCGATTTAAAATAAGGCCTCCCAGCTGTGCGTATCCTCTATCCTTAAAGTTTTCTACTGCCATGGCGATATTCGCCGCTGCATGAATTGCCATATTCTCACCAGAAGTAATGACAAATACTTTATCGGCATATCCACGACGCATCGGCATGGAAAATCCGCCACAGACAACATCGCCAAGGACATCGTAAATTACAACATCCGGGCAGTATTTCTCGTAAGCTCCCTTTTTTTCTAATGTTTCTAACGCCGCAATAATTCCTCTTCCGGCACAGCCCAGTCCGGGAGAGGGTCCGCCGGCTTCTACACAACAGACACCGGCAAAGCCTTCTTTAACGATATCTTCTAATGTAAAATTATCTTTTTTCGTTCGTACAAGGTCAAGAACCGTTTCTACTTTCTCACCATGACGCAGTAACACCGTTGAATCTGCCTTTGGATCACAGCCAATCTGCATCACTCGAAGTCCCTCGCTGGCAAATACTGCTGCTATATTAGAAACTGTTGTAGACTTTCCGATTCCACCCTTTCCATATACCGCTATCTTAATCATATCTTCTTTTCCTTTTATCCGTACACTGATTACACTTTTGCGTAAGCAGCTTTTGCTGTCACCCCGGAAAGGCGCCCTATTTTTCCGGACAGCTCACTGATCTTTGTCTGCGGAGCATCGATTACCAAACTGATAATACTGATATTTTTCTCTCGATAAGGAATACCCATCCTGCCTACAACATACTCTGCATAATCGTGAATCATTTCATTTAACTTTGCCGTACTTTCACTGTCCTCTACGATAATGGAGAGAACGGCGATTCTTGTATTCTCCATGTTTTTCCTTTCTCTAACTTAACAGATTCTTGGTAAAAGTTCTCCCCCCGGCGGTGGCAGTAATGTTTCTGCTCCGATTTCCGTTGTTACTACAACTCTTCCCGGCATTTCTTCGGTCACTTCACCGATGATTGCTGCCTCTGTTGAATATTTTCCTTCACGTAACTTTGCAACGATCGCTTCTGCATTTTCTTTTGGCGCAAAAATGACAAGACGACCTTCACAGGCAAGATAAAGTGGCTCTAATCCAAGCATTCCGCACACACCTTTTACGCTTTCTTGTACTGGAATTGCCTCTGCATTCAGCCGTATTCCTGTATGGCTCTGCTCTGCGATCTCGTATAAAACGGTTCCTACACCACCTCGTGTTGCGTCACGAATTACATGTACCTCCTTTGTCACTGATAAAATGTCCTGCACGGTTCCCCAAAGTGGTGCGCAGTCACTTGTCACATCGGCATCAATTCCAAAATCCTCTCTTGCAAGAAGAATGGTGCATCCATGTCTTCCGATATCTCCACTGACAATCACCGCATCACCTGGTTTTGCCATAAATCCAGAAGTCTCAACACCTTCCTGAATCTCACCGATACCTGTTGTTGTAATAAATACGCCATCAACCTGTCCCTTACCAGCAACCTTTGTATCACCTGCAACAATCTTTACACCGGCTTCCTTTGCTGTTTTTTCCATTGCGGCTGCAATTGCTTCGAGTTTTTCCATTGGAAATCCCTCTTCAATAACAAAGGCACAAGAAAGATACAGTGGTTTTGCTCCCATACAGGACAAATCATTCACCGTACCGCAAATGCTTAATTTTCCGATATTTCCTCCCGGAAATTCTGACGGAGATACGATAAATCCATCCGTTGTAAATGCAATCTTTCCTTCTTTCATTTTTAATACTGCCGCATCATCACTTGTCAGTTCCGGATTGGCAAAATGTGCTTTAAATACCTGGTCAATTAATTCGCTTGTCTGCTTTCCTCCTGCACCATGGGCAAGAGAAACTGTTTTTCCTTTTAAGTTATCCATTGTTTTTCCTCTTTCTTTTCAAGAATGCCCCGGCATTCTTGCTGCTCGCCACCTACAGAGGTGGGAGTCATCTCACATCTGATATATTTATTCTCCTCGACTATTATACTGGTAATATGCGGAACAGGCCCCTTCGTTCGACACCATACATGCCCCGATCGGATGAAGCGGTGTGCATCCTTTTCCAAATACTTTACAATCTGTTGGAAGACATTTGCCCTGTAACACATCTCCACAGCGACAGGCCGGACTTGTTCTTCCTTCCATCTTCGGAATCGAAAACTTCACTCTTGCATCAAAGTCCTGTGCTTCTTTTCTTAAACGAAGTCCGGAACTTTTAATCATACCAAGTCCTCTCCACTGAGAATCACATGGTTCCATCCATTCTTTGATCAGTTTCTGTGCCGGAATACTTCCCTCTTCCGTAACAACCCTTGGATAGGCATTAACAAAAAACGGTTTGCCTTCCGGGAACTTCTTTAATAATACAGCAAATGCAGTTAAAATCTCGCTGGCAGTAAAGCCGGTTACTATACCGCTGATTCCTTCTTCCTCACAAAGCTTTTTATTTAATGCATTTCCGGTAATCGCATTGACGTGTCCCGGATATAGGAAAACATCCGCACTGTTTTTTAACATTTCATAGGCTCCTGGCATTGTTTTATTCGCAGTAAGAAGTGCATAATTCGTAAGTTCTGCTTCTTTTGCCATCTTTACGGAAAGACAGCTTGCCGGAGTCGTTGTCTCAAATCCAACAGAAAGAAATACAACCTGCTCCTCTTTATGCTCTCTGGCATATTCAAACGCATCCATTGGCGAATAAACCATCTGAATCTTTCCGCCAAGACTTCTGGCATCTGCAAGACTCTTTGTACTTCCCGGCACACGAACCAGATCCCCAAATGTACAGATTGTCACATTTTTTTCTAAAGCAAGCCACACCGCCTCATCAATGAAGTCTGCTGGTGTGACGCAGACCGGACAGCCTGGACCGGAAATCAGTTCTACTTGCTGTGGCAGAATCTTTCGCACACCAAGATGAAAAATCTCATGCGTGTGGGTTCCACACACTTCCATAACGCGGACCGGAGGTCCATCGTATCCCTCAATGATAGCTTTTGCTTTTTTTAACTGTTCTTTCATAGTAATCCCCCCAGAAGATCTTCTGCTTCATCCTCATCTTCTTCTGTAATCTTTGCAATTGCAATACCGGCATGAACCATTACATAATCGCCCGGCTCAAGATTCTCAATAAGTTCTGCTGAAACTTCTCTCTTTGCTCCGGATGCATCTACAACTGCCATTCCGTCTTTCATTGTCATAACTTTTGCTGGTAATCCTACGCACATAATTTATTCCCCTTTTTGTACACACATACTTCTCATTGCTGCCACCGCCTGTCCAAGACTGATTCCTCCGTCATTTGGCGGAAGTAAATGGTGGCGCAGCACATGAAATCCTCTTTTTTCTAACATGGTTACGCTATAATCAAGCAGTAATCTATTCTGGTAAACACCGCCGCTTAGAGCAACGGTATCAATCCCGGTTTCTTCCCTTGCTTTTTCGCAGGCAGAAACAATCATACAGGCTAACCCTTTATGAAAATGTAAGGCAAGCTGATTGCTGTTTTCTCCTGACAGTTTTCTCTCTACTACTTCTTTGACAAGAGCCAGGGTCGGTAAATAATATAACTCATCTTTTACAAGTGTTTCTTTTTGTTCTTCTCTATATTCTGTAATTACTCCAGATTCTACAAAGTCCTCATATCCTGCTATTTTTTCTTCCTGACTATCCAGCCATTTTTCTGCTGCAAACTGTAAGGAAGTCGAAGCCTCGCCTTCAAATGTCGATGCCTTTCGAATCCCCAGAATCGCGCTGACCGCATCAAACAGCCGCCCGGCACTCGTGGACTTTACAGTATTGATTCCACGCTCCTCCATAGTAAACTGAAGCTTTGCCAGCTTCGACTCACAAAGTCCTAACGTTTCAATAATCGAAAGAGCGATTTCCTTTCCGTAAATCTTTCCAAGAAGAGAAACTGCAATTCTCCATCCTTCTTTAGCAGAAGCATCTCCACCGGTCTGAGCAAATGGCTCAATACAACCCCAGCGTTTAAAAGAATCATAATCCGCCAGAAGGATTTCTCCTCCCCAGATTGTTCCATCCGTTCCGTACCCGGTCCCGTCAAAAGAAACACCAATAACCTTTTTCTTTGTTGTCCACTCATTCTCTGCCATACAAGAAAGGATATGGGCGTAATGATGCTGTACCGGAAATACCGGCAGTCCCATCTCTTCTGCTGCCGCCCTTGTATTATAAGACGGATGCATATCGCAGGCGACAATCTCTGGCTTTACCTCTAACAATTCTTCCATTCGCTTCACAGATTCTTTTAACGCCTTTACCGTTCGCACATCTCCCATATCTCCAATATACGGAGATGGATAAAATAACTGATCCTTTCCGATACAAAAGGCATTCTTCAGTTCGCCGCCAACGGCAAGCACCTGCCCTTTAAATTCATTGCCCATCATAAATGGAAGCGGAGCATATCCTCTGGAACGACGAATCATATACGGCTCTCCCTTGTAAAAATCCATGACTGTATCATCTGCCCGAATCCGTATTTTCCGGTCATGGGAAAGAATTACGTCACAAAGCCCGGTAAGTTCACGCAGTGCATCTTCATCGTCCCGGCAGATCGGTGCACCTGATGTATTCGCACTTGTCATTACGAGACAATCAGAAACTTCTACATCATCCTGATAATCAAATAGCAGAAGCTGTATCGGTGCATACGGAAGCATCACACCAATCTTTGGATTATCCGGTGCAACACTCTCACAGAGACGTCCTCCTGCCTTTTTCGGAAGCAAAATAATCGGCTTTTGGTGTCCATCAAGAATCTCTTCTACATACGGTGCCACTTCACATTCCCTCTTTACTACTGACAAATCTTTCATCATCACCGCAAATGGCTTCATCGGTCTCTTTTTTCTAGTGCGAAGTGCTGCAACTGCTTCTTCTTTTAACGCATCGCAGCAAAGATGAAATCCTCCGATGCCTTTTACCGCTACAATTCCGCCTTCGCTAATCACCTTTCTTGTGTAACGAATCGCATCTGCTCCCCGTTCCGGTCTGCCAAGCAAATACACCTCCGGTCCACATTCATTACAGCAAACCGGCTGGGCATCAAATCTTCTTGTCTTTGCATGCGTATATTCCCATTCACACTTTTCACACATTGGAAACTCTCCCATACTCGTTCGTACTCTGTCATACGGCATGGAATCTAAAATCGTAAGACGCGGTCCACAGCAGGTACAGTTAATAAATGGATGAAGATATCTTCTATCTCTCTTATCATAAAGTTCCTTCTTACATTCCGGACAAATCGCAATATCTGGGGAAACAAAAATCTCTCCCTCTTCTTTTTCACTCTCTATGATGCGGAATCGTTCTTTACTATCTGATTCAGCATTTGCTCCCGATTTCACTTCAAATTCTGTGTCAGACTCTATTGCAGATTCCAGACTTTCCACATCCATCTTTAAGATAACTGCTCGTTTCGGCGGCTGCTCCTGAATCCTCTTTATAAAGTGATTCACACATTCTTCACTGCCCTGTGCAAAGATTTCCACATAAGGTCCTTTGTTACTCACACTGCCTTCAATCCGGCAGACATCTGCATGGCGCTTTACAGTCGGTCGAAATCCAACGCCCTGAACAATCCCGAATACCCTGATACAGACTCTCATACAGTCTGCCTCTTCTTCCCTGAGATTGCAAAGTGCGGCAGGTCATACCACTCTCCCTTATAAAATGGCACTGCTTTTTTCAGTAGTGGGTCGGCAATAATGATGTCATATTCATTTTCTTTGATATAAGAAATCCAGTCATCCTCTTCCTTAAAAAGAATATCCCCTTCCTTCTTTAGTGCATCGTCTAACATAAACCAGGAAGCAACCGTAATCTTTGCAAAATCCGTTTCTATCTTCTGTTCCATAGCAAGAGTAAGCAATTCTTCTCTTAATGTGTTCGCCAATACCTGCTGATGTACGATCAAAACTTTCTTATCTGGGCGTTCTTTCCTGTTTGGCATTGCTGTATTTTGTTCTATTTGCTCACTATGTTCAAGTTGCTTTTTTCGTTCTTTCCATTCTGGAATAATCTCTGGTGGGCAAAATACTTCATACGGCGTTCCAAACTTCTGTTTTAAATACTTCGCTGCCGCAATTCCAGACGGTGATATAACGATATTCTTCTCTGCCGCTGCTGCCCCTTTCACTGCTTCTAAACCATCACCCATACCGTAACAAAGCACTTTGGAAAAACCTTTTTCGCTAAAATACTCTTTTAAAAAGTTCTCTTCATAAATGCCGCCAAACGAAAGCGGTGTCGCTCCGATAATACCTACACGCCCCGGTTCTACTTCCTGTTTTACAGCAAACTTTTTAAATAGCTCCTTCCATGTCTTTTTCTCTCCGATATCATAAAGCTTCGTTCCATCTGTATCAATTGTCAATGCAGGAATTCCTGTTTTCTTTTCAATCATTCGAGAAAGTGCTTTATAGTCTGTTCCAATAACTGCCGGAACCGGAGTCCCGATCACTGCAATAAAATCTGCGGAAAGCTTCTCACAAGCCTTGCCGATCTTCTCTACCAGACGATCATCCCTTCCAAGAATCGCATCCATATCACGAAGCCCCGCACTAAAAATCGCACTACGGCTGTCAAACCATCTCGGCTCATCAAATCCACAGATATTTCCGGCACAGCCACCAGCATCTAAAATAATAATCAATCCATGAAATTCACAAAGTACCGCTGCTGCACCGGACTGATCCGGAGCAAACGGTGAGAGATACTTTCTAAGTCCCTTCATTTAAATCTGCCCCCTTTCCAATTCCAGTACACGTTCACATTCTTCAAAGAAATGCTTTACTCCTCGGTAACCAAATGGCTGTATATCATCACTCCACTCAAGCTTTGCAGCTTCCGGATGATAATAGGAAGCATCCTTTCCAATTACGATATTTACCGGATTCTCCCCCGGTTCATAATAAATCATCGTTGGCTCTAAATTCGAATAAATCTTTGTCTTTGGACTTACCTTCGCCATCTTCTCAATATAAACAAAATCCTCTTTTGAAAGATTACCAAATACTTCTGCTACCTCAAATCCATAGCGAATAAGAGCAAGTGCAAGTTCAAATGCGTTAGCATTACAACCTTCTCCAATCGCAAACACTACATGCGGATACTTTTTCTTAAAGGCTTCCTTCGCCTCAAACGCCTCTTTAAAATAGTCATCATCATCAAACTTACTTCCAAGTGCCGCCGCAAACAACGCATATTGATTCTTAATTTTATCAAGCTGATATAACCTTGTCAGTTCAATATACGGAATTCCTAAACGCTTCTGCATATCTGCTGCTGCAAAACGTGCTTCTGCATCTAATACAAGATTAAAATTAGCTTCTGCCATATCAAGATATTCTTCATAATTCTCACAGCGTGAAATCTCTCGAATCGTCTTAACTCCAAGCTGCTTTAGCAGATCATAAAGCTCACAGTCATCCTCTAACGGAGCAAAATGCCCTAATAGATTCACAGAAGTACTCTTCTTCTTTCTTGGTTCTAACAAAGAATAGATCGACTGTCTGACATGTACCATCGGAGGCTTTCTTCCCTCTCTTGTAAGTGCATACATATAGCATGGTAAAACAGGAATACCTACACTCTTCTGCGCCTTCTTACAAATACGTTCCATATCCGTTCCCAACAAAGCATCCACACAGGTAAGACAGATCATAACAACCGATGGCTTCGTCTCCAGACAATCATAAATCTCTTCTACTGCCTGCGGTACCTTCTTTAAATGTCTCCCTGTTACAATATCTGTCTCATCCATCATCAGATAAAAAAATCGTTCACTGTACCCGCCAAGCTCACTTAAAATAGTTGTATTCCTTCCGCAGCATCCCGGAGCTAAAAGAAGCATGACCGAACCCGGAATCGCCAGTCCCGCTCTCTTTACACCAAACCCCTGCGCTCCCGGTGAATTGTATGCAAGTGTCGCCGGCGAACTATAGATCAGGTGCTTTGAAGAAATCAGCTCATCCGGAATATTGTCTCTCCCTGCTTCTGCAAGTTCTTTTGTTGTAATGAAATAGGCTTTTTCCGCTCTTTCTGTCTCTGTTATTGTACTCTTTACATTCTCTACCATACTTCTTCCTCCGCAGTATCCTGTGCATTTTCAAGAAGTTCCTTTGCAAGCTTCAAAAATGCCTGTGCTGCCGGAGAATCCGGCTCTCCCTCAATAACAGTCATTCCCTTATCTTCACATCGGGTAATCTCATCACTTCTCGGAATCTTTCCCACAATCGGAAGACCGACTAAATCCGCAAATTCAGCAACTTTCTCTGTCTCCTTCTCAACATTCCTGTGATTCAACACAATACCATACACCTTCGCATAACTTCTATCCTCAAAATTCTTCACTGCATTATTAATATTATTCGCTGCATAAAGAGCCATCTTCTCCCCGGAAGTCACGATCAGTACCTTGCTCGCATATCCCTCACGAATCGGTGCTGCAAATCCACCACATACCACATCACCAAGCACATCATACAACACCACATCCGGCTCATATGTTTCAAATAACTCCAAATCTTCCAGCAAACTAAACGTCGCTATAATACCTCTTCCTGCACAGCCAAGACCCGGTGTCGGTCCCCCTGTCTCAATACATAAAACCCCTCCATAACCAATCTTTGAAATATCCTCGATCCGTTCTGGGTCCTCATCATACTCACGCATATAATTCATCACTGGAATCGGCGTTGTTCCTCCAAGAAGATTAATCGTAGAATCTGCCTTAGGATCACATCCAATCTGGATAACCTTCTTTCCCATACTGGCAAACGCCGCCGCTAAATTACTGGTCACTGTGGACTTTCCGATACCACCCTTCCCATAAACTGCTATCTTTAACATAAAAAACTCCTCTACTCTACCCTTACCGACCAGCTGACAGAAAGATAGAATAGAAGAGCTTTTTCTCCTGCTATTCCCATTATCATCATAACTATTCCAGCGCGGAAAACCTTACTGTCAGAGTCGAATTTACATTTATTATTTTAAAACAATATAACTTGGCATACCATCCTCATAGATACTGGAAACTTCGCCCTGAACCAATGGGGTTAAGTAAGTAATCAACTCTTCTTTCACACCATTACCAGCCTCATTAATCCACTCTACAGGAATCTTCTTCTCTTTATTCGCAACCTCACGAATATCAACGCCACTGTACTCTACCGTATATGGAGCATCAGACACTCTTGTAAGAGAAGACATTAATCCACTCTCTCCTGCTACTGCAAGCTTAACTGCATTCGCGCCAAGATTACCGGACTCCTCAATATCCGTCTTACTTAAAATATGCCCTGCACAGCGCTGTAACAGATTCAATTCTATCGAACGAACCTTACATCCAATCTTTGCTCGAACCGCTTCCTCTAAAATCTTTCCAGTACCAGATAACTTCGTATGTCCAAATACATCTAACTCTCTAGATCCTTCCTGTTCACATAAGAAACGACCCTCTGTATCATGTACACCTTCACTAACCGCAACAAGCACAGCATTCGTTGAGGCCAGCTTTTCCTTCACATCATCAATAAAACGATCTAATGAAAATGGAGTTTCTTCTAAATAAACAAGATATGGCACATTACCATTCTTACCTTCCGCTAATGCAGCGGCCGCAGTAAGCCATCCGGCATGACGTCCCATCATCTCAACAATAATTACATTCTTCGGTTCATATACGGTAATCTCCTGTTCAAGCTCACAGAAAACTGTAGAAATATACTTAGCTGCTGAACCAAATCCCGGACAATGGTCTATTCCGCAAAGGTCATTATCAATCGTCTTTGGACCACCAATAACCTTAATATCTTCTACACCCTTCTCCTTACAATATGCAGAAAGCTTCGCTACCGTATCCATAGAATCATTCCCACCGATATAAACAAAATATCCAATATTCATCTTATGAAGAATATCAACAATCTCCTGATACTGACTGTCATCTTCCTTGATATCATTAAGCTTAAAACGACAAGAACCAAGCGCTGCCGCCGGAGTTCTCTTTAACTTCTCCAACTTTTCCTCTGTGTCAACCTTCTCTGTAAGATTCACAAACTTCTGTTCCAACACACCCTGAATTCCATAACAGGCACCATAAACCTGATCAATCTGCTCTTCCTTCATTGCCTGTCCGATCACACCTGCTAACGTTGCATTAATCGCTGCTGTTGGTCCTCCTGACTGTGCTACTAACAAATTCTTCTTCATCTTTAAAATCCTCCTGTAAATCTTCGAAAAGGTTCCGGTGCTTCATCATGCGGCGCAATTACCTTCTGCATCCACACAATATCCCACCACTGCCCCATCTTATATCCACATTTCTCAAAATGTGCTTTTCTCTCATATCCACGTGCTGCATGGAACGCTTCACTCTCTGCATTCGGATGGGTAATGCATGCAAACAAATTCACGATATGCTGCTTTTTCAACAACTCTTCCATCTTCTCATAAAGAGCCGTACCAACACCTTTCCCATGAATCCCCCTCTGCACATAAACCGACATCTCCGCTGACCAGTCATATGCCCTTCTGTCATAAAAAATTCCTGCATACGCATATCCAATAATCACACGATCCTCTTCAGCCACCAAATAAGGATACCGCTCCAAGGTCTTCTTAATTCTTCCCTGAAACTCCTCCACCGATGGAACTTCCAATTCAAAAGTTATCGCTGTATGTTCTACATAATACCGATAAATACTCTGAATAGCAGAAGCATCCTCCAGCGTAGCGATTCGTATCTTCATCTTAGCGCCTCCAAAAATTTTATCAATGATTATTATACAATAAGAGAAAGCATGCGACAAGACGGTAATTATAGAAATAATGTAATCATCTGGCTTCCTTCTTCTTTTAGCCACTTCCTTGCTTCTTTATAATCAGGAAGCACCTTCTCTACCTCTAACCAAAACGCCTTAGAATGATTCATTTGTTTTCTGTGACACAATTCATGAACCACAACATAATCTAACACTTCTGGAGGCGCCAGCATTAAAAGACAGTTAAAATTCAAATTTCCTTTACTACTACAGCTTCCCCATCTTGTCTTCTGATTTCTAATAGTTATCTTTCCATAAGTAACTCCGATTACTTTTGCAAAATATTCTACTCTCTCCGGAATCACCTTAAGCGCCTCCTCCGCAAGCGCTATAACTTTCTCACGCGTCAATTTTTCTGTAGGTTCCGCCTCAACCCTTTCCTTGGTTTCCTTAATTTTTTCAATATGTTTACTTATCCAGGCTTCCTTCTTTTTAAGAATCTCTTCAATGTCTTTCTCTGAAGCACTACGCGGAGCCCTTACAGTGACACTTAGATCTGAATTCACCTGAATAGCCACCGTTTTCCTATTTGATCTGATTACTGTAACTTTCATACTAAGTCCTTTATTCTATTATTTCATACACTTTCGAATTTGGTCTATCAACAGAATATCTGCCGGAAGCCAGGTAACACTCTCTAATTGATCTTTCGTAAGCCACTTTGCCGCTTGAAAATTCCCAACCTTCGTTCAATATACCACGAGAAAAAATATAATCTAAAGGTTGACGATCTTCCGTAGCATCTTCTTCATCCATTGCCAGTCTTTCAAAGGCTTCCTGGCGTTTGTCTTCATTATCATTTCCACTAAGAGCAACTGTGCGATATCCCAGTTCATTGAATTTTTTCGATAACTCCTCGCATTCCTTTACATGACTGCAAAAAATGAGTCCTTTTACACGATTACCACTATAAATGAAACGGACAAAGAAGATCCTCTTCCATAGCTTGCTGCAAACGGATTTCATAAGCAATCTGATAATGAAAAATTTCATAAATATTTTTTCCTTGCTGATTATAATCCCTTTTGTCCGAAGTTGCCGTTATTCCTAAGAACAGCTTTGGTTTGAAATAATTAATGACTTTGGTGTAAATGTTGTTGGAACTATGATGCGCTTCATCTAGAATAATGCAGTCAAACGCATCCAGTTGATATTGAAATAAATGAGTATCTCGATTCAATATTTCTACTGTAGCAAACACATACTCTTTCTCATATTCATAGAAACCAGCACCAACCACTCCCATCGTCACTTCCTTACCGAAGACTTTTTCAAAAGATTTCTTGGCCTGTTTCGCCAGAGTTACACGATGTACCAAAAACAACACTCTTTTGAAACCAAGTTCTCGCATAGCAAATGCAGATGCGAATGTTTTACCGGTATCCGAATTTGTAAAGGAGGAGAATGTTTTATTCTTAAAAAATAGTTTCGTTAAGATATTTTATCCATTGAGAAATCATCACTTTTTCTACAAACTATATGCAAAGTGTTTTTAAGTTTATGTAGACTCAATTTGTAAGACGAAATCATCAAATCAACAAGTTCTTGCTTTGGTATTGACTGACTAACTCCATTTTCAAATCTAGTGATACCTGAACCAAGAACAGGAATATACACATCCTTATTATTGTAGTTGTTATCGATTTCTTCCCATAACAAACTTAAGCATTTCAAGTACTCTTCTACTGTAAACTTCATGCTTTTGCCGTTTGACTCCAATCTTGTAAAAGCCATCAGCAAATCATCACCATTAGCTACAATGGTTCCTGGTTCATAACAGGTGGATTTATTATATTTTGATTTTCTTCTGCATGGTTTTACGCCACTTGCAGCAATAAGTGCTTGGACATTCAAGTTAGGATTTTGAATCAAATATTGTCCGCATACTGAATCTTTTTTTATATCAGCAGTACCAGTCCCAACTGTGGTTGTAAAGCACTCATCAAAATTGATAAGTCTCTGACCGTTTTTCTTTTTAAGTAGATCTCCATATTCGACTACAATAGAATAATTGTTCCCCTTAATCGTTTTCTTTCTTATTTGAGAATACACACATGAAAAAAAAATAGCTGTAACTGCTAATCCTACAAATACCAGAACTTTCATGATTGTAATATTTGTTGCCTCTACATCAATCCATGAGAAATACTTTCTTTTCTCAATGATTTCTTTATTTACAATACAACAATTTGAAAAGATTGATTCTGAAAGGAACGTCATTATAGCAGAGAACAAAGCAAATGCCCATATCAAACCTCTCTTAACAATCTTCATCAAAATCCTAGTGCCTCCTTTATATATGAATAATTCCCGACCTTGTTTCCATAAATATCTTTTATCCAGAATGGTACCGCATTATCCTCATAGTCTTTCATATAAGATGGTAGCCACGAAGATTCATAACGTGTTGAATTATACACAATAATAATTGGTTTTCCTTTTATCTTAGCTTGTTCAAATTCATGTCTAAGATAAGAATATGCGTTAATGTTTCCAACATTTCCATCTGATGCCGGCGATGTGGAAGTCCATTTACACAGTTTCTTACCATTTATATTTTGCTTATAAGGTGTACAATAACACTCATACCATTCTTTATTATTTCTATCACAGTTGCTACCAGCTGTTCGATATTTTGTCCTGTCACCAACAACAAATACTACCGTAGACGATGCATTAATCTGAGAATTGAATTCTCTCTTTAAATCACAGATACGGCAATCGTTGCTATCAGAAATACTACCACTAGATGGATTTGACATATCCACAAAATCTACTTTGTGTTTATCGTCCTTCCCCCATTTTACCAATTCTTCTACAACGTCCTGATCACCATTGTAATAATCATAATCGGCGCTAATGTATACTTGTTTACTCATATGTACCTCCGCAAATTATTCCTTTATCCTAATCAATTAACGTTCAAGTTGCCCACAATCCTTACAAATAAGAGTATTAATTGGCTGAACTATTCTTTGACTTGTTACTCCATATAAAGAGATCTGTATTTTCGCTATCACAGCGAAGATAATTCTTGTATTTAAACATAGTTTTAACTCCTGCAACAAATTACATCTTCTCTTTCTCAATCTCAGATGCAACCATCCTTACAACAAAACAAGAATCATTTTTGCATTTTTCTAAAATATAATGCTGTGTCACTTTTGTAATTTCTGGTACCTTATAAATTCTTCTGAGAATAAGATTTTTGATATAAACACAATCATTATCTATCAACTCTACTACTTTCTGATTTATCAAGTGTTGATTTTCTGGATTTCGAAGTAATTTTAATAAAATTCTAGTCGCATTCCATCTAATAGCTATATGATCATAGTTTAGCCATTGTAGCGCATTTTGAAGGACTACTGTCTCAATATTCTTTGGGAAAACGACCTCATCAGTATTCTCCAAATATTCTATTAGTATTCTTGTAACTGAAATAGTGGTTGCAATATCATCCTTTAAGTAAGCCATTCCTTCAAGTATGATAGGGAAACAATCCATTCCAATTGCTGTACCTAATAGAGCTACAGCAATCTTCAATGATAGTTTATCTATATTGGATAACATAAAAGTCATATCGATATCTTCTATTTCATCTGCTTTTTCAACAACATTTCTGAAAGCACTTATGTTTCTTTCTAAATCGTTTTTGTATTTTAAGGCAACACAAATCAAAAGAGAAACCGCATCTAGCTTAGTTACAATATCTTCCTTCGAGACTAGTAAAGTGTCTGCCACAATTGAAATCATCTTATCCATCACTTCTGTAGGACAAATGATGTTTTCACCAATCAAAATATTCCTAATAGTAGCAATTTTTCTTAAACCATGTCCAAAATAGTGACCATTTTTACCCTGATTCAAATTGTTTTCTTCTATTTTTTCAAGATAATCGGAAATATGTGCTAAATAATCAGCTTCATCCTCACTTTGTGTCCCCAGTAAATAATCGCCATTATAATAATGCGGAAATACTTCTGCTACTTTACTATCTAATTCCTCAGTTATATCCTTGTTTTGCTTTCTAAAAACTAAAAGGAAACTCGGAGCATATGATACTTGTTGTCGTTCTTGTTCATTATCCATTACAGAAATGATATCTTGAATCAGTCTTGTTGCCAAATTATTACTTAATTTATTCAAATCAATAATTTTGGCAATGAACTTAAACATATCCATATACCAGTGGCAAAAATGATGTTCCATAAAAGAACAACAAATATCTGCAAGTTTATCCTGTGCCACTCTATGTCCTACTCCAGACAGGCATAAAAAAATATTCTGACCATTTATCACTGTTCTTGAATCATTTTCAATCCAGCTCTGAATTTTTCCCAGCAAATCTTTTTCATAAATAGAATAATCCGACTCATTCAAATAGTAACCGACTGCTCGCATAGCAAGCAGTTCGCTCGAAAATCTTTTATACCTCACTGGTTCGTTAGCGCAGAACATGATAATTTCTTTTGCATCTTTATCCGTCATCATATTCAACAGCTCTGGATAAGCATCCTGTAAGCCCCTTATTTCTTTCTCGCTACCCTTAAATACAGCATATTTCAACAAATCTTTTCTAAAATTCCAATCATCATATTTACTACTAAGATAAAATATAAAATCTCTGAGTTCATCATAAAAAAGCAATATGTGAGTTAATGACCCATTGTAAATTGACACCATAAAAGAGCTTGCCAATAATTCCACATATTGATTAAAATCATTTCCCAACGTGACAGAATATGGTGATTCAATTTTTTTCTTATACAATCCGGAGATATACTTGCCTTGTAAAGAATTGTGAATTCGATCTAAGGACGGGTAATACAGCTCTTCTTCAAACTCATTTAATTCTTTTTGTGCTTCAGACTCAACAAAGCAATTATGTTCAGTATTGCTAACCCAATGAAGATTTCTTAAATCGATCAGAATATCTTGGATAACCCAATCTGGTTTTGACTCATCTTTTGCCTGTGTCAATGCCCCTTCCAATAACTTAATTGCATCATCAACTTTGCCCAAATAATAAGCTTGAATAGCATTCCATCTTTGACAAACTAAGCTGTGATAGTCTTCATCCTGTTCTTCCGCTAATGCTTCTAAAAACATTCCTGTGTTAAAACTCTTTATAGTTTTATCTCCAAAAAGGACCTCTAAAAATTGATTCCCCCATTCGTCAAGTTCACTCGTTTTGGCTTCCGTATTCTCATCTAATATATATCCTCTAGAATAACCAAAAACTAAGTTGTGAATATAATCTTTGCATTTATCGATATTCTTCACAACTGATTTAGGAGCAGTTACTATTCTCTGATCAGAAATATTATTTAAATTTAAATCCCTAGTCCTGTTTTCTTCCTCATCTTCTTTCGGCAATAATCTACCCTGACAATAATGATGATAAATATATGAAATATCATCTATAAGGGCTTGTGCTCCATTCTGACTCAAATCTTCAAATCGATGAACCGTCTTACTTTTTGCATACAATGAATTAACTAAACTCTGCTCTATAGCAGTTTTTTCTTGTGACGTTTCATCACAAAAATAATATAAAGCTTTCTTATTATTGCGTTTTACTATATCTATCTCTTTTTGAACACCAGAGCTAACACCATCTGCATTGTCAATCAAAAAAATGCATAAATCGCTGTCCTCAAGTCCCCACGAGAAGTGCTTTCCGACAGTTAGGGTAGATGCAGCTTCTTGTTCAAATGTATACACATATGCCAAACCTGTTTCTTCTATAGTTTTCTTCAACTGACTTCTGACACAATCATATTTCCCATTATCGCCATGTTGCGAGCTAATGAAAACCTTAATTTTGTGGCTTGATTCAATTTTTAGGGAAGGGGGCGTTTCTTCAACCGTTTTCTTTTTGTCCGTGTATTCCCACTCTGCACCTATAACAGGCGTACTAAATCCAGTTAATCTAATTCCCATATTTTTTCTTCCTCTACAAAATATCATTAATCATAAATTATTTAATATTTCTTTAATCATATTCCAAATTCCGTGAAAAACTAACTGTCACAGAAGATAACTATCTCATATTGGGTTGATGCAATATTCGGCTTTCATGGAAAATTCTTTACGTTCTTTCCAATATATATCTATTAACTAAGACTTCCCACACCAATACAGTGTGTTGAACCTTGAAAATTCAATATTCCAGCAAAAAAAGGCATAAACCTGTTCTGTTTGGTATAATGGAATTGACTAGAAACCATTTTCACAAAGGAGATTTATGCCATGTCTAGTATACCACAAAACGATTCCGATAAGAAAGCCTTAATTGATTGTGTCCAGAGATTTTTTTCAAAACATCATGTTGGTAAGCTTCTTGCCAAATGTAATGGTATGAATGAAAAAGGTGTTTCCCCCGTTTCTCTGCTCCGTTACAAACTCGGTAACATTTTTGTCGGAAAAAGTATGTATATGCAACAGCGAACCGGCTCTTTTAAGGAAGATTTTTCAAAGAACACTTTTTATCGTTTCCTTAATTCGACAAAAACAAACTGGCTCCGTTTTACTTCTCTTCTTGTTGCATATATCGTAAATAATTATCTCAAAAATCTGACAGATAAGAAAAGGAAAACTGTTTTCATCGTTGATGACAACATTTTTAATCATACCAGTTGTAAGAAAACTGAACTGGGTTCAAGGGTTTTCGACCACACTGATATGCATTTCAAAAAAAGCTTTCGGATGCTTACCTTAAGCTGGAGTAACGGAAATACACTGATTCCGGTAAATAGCTGCCTGCTGGCATCTGCAAAAGATGCAAATATCATTGGTCCGGTAAAGAACTTTGATAACAGAACCCTCGCAGGAAAAAGGCGCAGGCTTACTCAGACAAAAGCTCCAGAAGCGATGATGACCTCGTTGGATACAGCTCTTCGTGCAGGTCTGAAAACGGATTATGTTCTGTTTAATTCCTGGTTTTCCAACCCAGCACAGATCACAGCCATCCGTTCAAAAGGTATAGATATGATTGCTATGATTAAGAAACGCAGCTCAATCAAATATTCCTACAGTGGTGAACAGCTCAATATTAAAGAAATCTATTCCCGAAATAAAAAACGTCGTGACAGATCAAAATATCTGCTTTCTGTTGACGTTATGATAGGAAAAGAATATCCCATCCCAGCGAAGATTGTTTGTGTAAGGAATAAAGCAAACCGTAAGGACTGGCTTGCTTTTATCTGTACAGATACGACTCTTTCCGAAGAAGAGATTATCCGTATTTATGGGCAGAGCTGGAAGATTGAAGTTTTCTTCAAAACCTGTAAATCTATGCTGAACCTGATTGGGGAATGTCATAGTTTATCTTATGATGCACTAACAGCTCATGTGGCGATTACCTCAGATATATCCATGATCCTACACACATACTTTTGACATAATAACATCTTGCTTTCGAATGAATAATTTTTTAACACTTCTAAATAAGACAAATCACTATGTATTATAATGTCTTTCATAATTTCATCACTTCCATTTGTAAGTTTCTACACATATGTCCGTTTACTGTTCTAAATATTATTCTCCAATACTCTCCAATTACAAGTCTTCGCCGAACCTTCTTTTATCAAAATTCCTTTATCTTGTAATTTCTTAATACGCTTCATCGTAAATACCTGTGAACAACCTATTAATTGCGATATCTCAGAAATATTACATTTTTCATTATCTATAATAGTGTTAATAATAGCTATAGAATTCGGTTTTAATCGGTATTTTTCGAGTGACGGAATCTCTTCGCTTTTCGCTATCTCACGCTGATGTTTTATGATATTGTAACGTTCTCTGTAAATTTCATAAAAATCATCATAAGGCAATGCATACTCACTGTTCCAGAGATTATGAAATTCTTCCACAATCTCTTCTGCTACCTCACCATTTTCTGTAGAAATCAGTTTCGTATTCTACTCCTTATTAATCGTCAGCGCTGCACTTGTCATATTAGAACTTCCGATAATGATTCGATAAATCTCTTCTTTCTTGAAAATATATCCCTTCGTGTGGAAACCATTTCCGGCAGCTTCCACGTCATACATTTTCAACGTAATATTTTTCAATCCATTGAGTTTCTCAAGTGCTCTCGGCTCGCTGAAATTCAGATAATTTGTCGTAAGAATCTGTCCCTTAACACCCTTTTCCTCAAGCTCTTTTAACGTCTGCAGAAGCGGTGTCACGCCACCCATTGTGATAAAAGCAACGCTGATCTGAAACTGATCACAGCGCAGTAATTCATCCTCCACAGATGAGATAACCTTCTTCCCCTCTTCCGGATTATTCGACACAAATGCTGGCTTATACGCCAGATTTGCCGCTACAAAGCCATTTATATAAGCGGCACTTAGGCCATTTTGCAATTCCTTGATCACATTCGCATCCATTGAAAAATCTCCCTCTCATTTCGTAATGAGTAAAACAAAATACTCTGATTAGTATTATACCTTATGGGAGAGAGTTTGTCATTGAAATCCCCTAGGAAGCAAACATGGCAAAAGCAACGGAATGAAACAATAGTAACAAAAAACAGATCCGGATGCACTGAAGTTAATGAGTGTATCTGAATCTGCCTTTTTATTGATCTTTCCGATGAATAGCTGGCCGGCTTTTCATCGGAGTTACTTATTTAATCGGGAAATGATTTCCAAAATATGTTCATTTCTTTTTTTATACACTATTTCATTAGCCTTCATCAAGTACAATTATATCTCATCCGCTTTATCAAATCATCTGCAGAATCCAATATTCTTCCTCTGAAGAATTCCCAATCATTTCAATAGACTCCTCACAAAAATGGTTTAGATTTAAATAATAGTCTTCCCTCTCACTACTAAAATCTAACTGTGCAGTATCTAATTCTACCATCTCATCTTCATCAAAAATCAACTTCCTCACATAGATATAATCATCAAAACCTCTCGTAATATCTTCCTTTAAAAGATTTTCTCCAGTTCCAAACTTTGCAGAAATAAATACCTCACTGACTGGAAGATAGAGTAAAACACCTTTTTCATCCGATGGATTCTCTATCCACTTTTTCTTAAATGCACCAATATTATTCATCACACTTCCTCATCCCAATTCTTACGCAACTATTACTCAAGCAGAATACTGATTTTTTTATTTCTCTTGCATATATTGTTTTTATGATGTATTATGTGACATCCTCCCCCACCTGTAGAGGTTGGGGCTTCCCATCCTCGGCAAGTTTGGTTCTCGTTCGATAACACTACCGTGCTAAGCATAAGCGAGCTATCCCCGTGTGTCCCACAGTTTGTATTAGGTTATTATGTTGCGGTCATGCATTTACCAGCCGCATTCCTTCATTTCTGATATTTATAGCCGCATTTACATCTCTGTCGTGATGGGTTCCACACTGTGGACAATCCCACTCTCTTAACGCAAGATTTTTCGTTTTTGCATTTTTGTAACCACAAACAGAACAGGTCTGGCTGCTTGCAAA
>ERZ832973.1120-NODE-1120-length-23567-cov-6.808821_pt1 | contig 23567 bp, 27 predicted proteins | sample MGYA00519950_ERZ832973 | MGnify/ENA primary metagenome ERZ832973 (study PRJEB31850, sample SAMEA3708734) | human gut metagenome | biome: human gut; feature: human-associated habitat; material: faeces | place: China | collected 2014 ... | reverse complement strand
GCTTATTTATAATATCATCTCTGACCTGTCTTGTCAATAACTTTTTTAAAGTTTTTTCAAACTTTTTGTTACTGGACATTTCCTTAAGACTTTATTAGTCTATCAAGTTTGTGAACTAATGTCAATACTTATTTTCTATGCCAGAGTAAACGTAAAAAGAAGATCGCAAGTATCTCCTTTTTTACTTTTTTATAGAGCTGCGCGCATGCGTGCTTGTGAATTTTCGACATTTCTTATTGAACGTGGTAAGAAAGCACGGATATCATCTTCCTTATAACCCACTTGCAATCTCTTATCATCAATTAAGATTGGGCTCTTCAAGATTCTTGGGTTTTCTTGAATCAAATCAATCACCTCACTGACACTGAGCTCGTCGATATCACAATTTAGAGCTTTAGCATAGCGATTTTTTGATGAAACAATACTCTCAACACCATTCTCTGTTTTAGATAGGATGTTTAAGATTTCTTCTTTTGTAAGTGGTTCTTTACCAAGGTTTTGTTCTTTATAAGGAAGTTGATGGTTGTTCAACCATGTCTTTGCTTTTTTACAACTTGTACAACTTGAGATTGTATAAATCTTAATCATGTTAATTCTCTCTTTCTGTCACATGATACTATTATCTTATCACTGTCCTTGATTTAAGAAATCGGTCTAGCGACCTATTTTGAATCTTGAGGACTTTTTCAATTATCATAGACCCTTTTTATTTAGATTAAAACAAAGAAAAAAGAGCTCGTCGGCTCTTTTACACTTATTCTTCAATTTCAATGGTTGAATCTAGGTCTAAAACAAGTTCATCAGATGTTTCTTCAACTTGTGCTTCTTCAACAATATCCTCTTCATCTGGTTCAATCAAACCATAGTGTACACGTACTTTATGATCAATTTCTTCAAAAATATCTGGATGATCTGCCAAATATTTTTTAGCATTTTCAGACCCTTGACCAATCTTCTCTCCATTGTATGAGAACCATGCTCCAGCTTTTTGAATAATGCCTAAGTCACTAGCGATTTTTACAAGCTCACCTGTTTGTGAAATCCCTTCACCATACATAATTTCAACAAAGGCTTCTTTAAATGGTGGAGCAACCTTGTTTTTAACAACCTTAATTTTAGTTTCCTTACCAACATTTTGGTCTTTTTTATCGCCAGTCCCTTTGATTTGCGTATTTCCACGTACATCAAGACGTACTGATGCATAGAATTTTAGAGCACGTCCACCAGGAGTTGTTTCTGGATTACCAAACATAATACCAACTTTTTCACGCAATTGGTTAATGAAAATAGCAATTGTTTTTGTTTTATTGATAGAAGCAGAAAGTTTTCGCATGGCTTGACTCATCATACGCGCTTGAAGTCCGACATGGCTATCACCAATATCTCCATCAATTTCTGCACGAGGTACCAAGGCTGCAACTGAGTCAACAACAACCAAATCAACTGCACCTGAGTCAATCAGCTTACCAGCAATTTCGAGACCTTGTTCACCTGAATCAGGTTGTGACAAAAGAAGTTCATCGATATTAACACCTAGGGCTGCCGCATAAGCAGGGTCAAGGGCATGCTCTGCATCGATAAAGGCAGCAATTCCACCTTCTTTTTGTGTTTGAGCAACAGCATGGAGGGCTACAGTTGTCTTACCTGATGATTCTGGTCCGTAAATTTCGATAATACGACCTTTAGGATAACCACCTGCACCAAGAGCAATATCCAAAGCCAGCGAGCCTGAACTCATAACTTGAACTTTCTGCTCTGCACGCTCACCAAGACGCATAACCGCACCCTTACCAAAATCTTTTTCAATATTCTTTAAAGCATCGTCAAGTGCTTTACGACGCTCATCTCCAAATTTCTTTGTAATTTCTTCTGTTTTCTTTGTTTTCTTAGCCACTTATTTTCCTCTTCTTTCTATAGTTAAAGACAAACTTAAATCATGTCTTCTTGTAATAAAGCTTGGCGAACTAGGTTAAAGGCATAGAGGGTACTAATATATCTAACATCAGAACGACTTCTTCCACCTATAACAACCTTGATTGACCTTACTTGATTCCTATCAGCAATACCAATAAATACCGTACCTGCTGGGTGTCCTTCTAATGAATCTGGTCCAGCTACACCGGTAAGTGCAACTCCATAATCGCTATCTGTTTTAGCTCGAGCACCTTCAGCCATTTTTTCTGCAGTAAAATGACTGACAACACCATGTTCTTCTAGTTGCGACAAGGGAATATCCAACATTTTAGCTTTTTCTTCAATGCTATAAGTAACAAATCCACCTTTAAATACTTGTGAGGCCCCTGAAAAATCAGCAATACTAGCCTGAAATAAACCTGCTGTTAGGCTTTCAGCTGCAGTGATAGTCTTGCCGTGGTGCTTAAGCAAGCGAAAAGCTTCAAAGGCTAAACTATTAGACTCTCCATATCCATAAATGAAATCAGATAAGGATTTTCCATCTAGAGTTTTAGTCGAACGAATTTGTTTCTCTAAAACATCTAGTTTTTGATCTGCTTCTTCTTGCGAAGAAGCCTTTGTTGACAAGCGAAGTGTTACTTCCCCCACTTTAGCATATGGAGCTATGGTTGGATCTGTTTGGTTAACAATAAAATCCTTCAGAACAGTCACTAATTGACTTTCTCCAACGCCGAAGAATCTTAGGACTCTCGAATAAAGACTTGAGTGATTCTCAGTAAGAGCTGGAATAAGTTCTTGATTCACCATAGGTTTGAGTTCACTTGGTGGACCAGGTAAGACTACATAGGTCACCCCTTGAGCAGTAATAATCCCTCCAACTGCAAGACCTGTCGGGTTTTGCAAGGGAATAGCTCCCTCAACAATTTGTGCTTGACGTTCATTATTAGGCGTTCGTGTGTGTTTAGGACGAGTAGCAAAGAAACTATCCAGTTTTTTACTAGCCTCCTCATCAAAAACGAGTTCTTTTCCTAAAAATTTAGCCAGTGTTTGCTTGGTTAGGTCGTCCTCAGTAGGGCCAAGTCCACCACAAAGTATGACTAAATCACTACGCTGACTGGCTTGATCAAGAACTGAAAGTAGGCGGCTTTCATTGTCTCCTACTGCTGTGTGAAAATACACGTCAATTCCTAGTTCAGCTAGTTTCTCAGATAAAAATTGGGCATTGGTATTGGTGATTTGCCCGGTTAGGATTTCAGTTCCTACTGCAATCAATTCAGCTTTCATTGGTTCACCTATATTACTATTCGTAAAATAATCTCAAAAACATGTTCGTTTATAAACTAACATGTTTTTCTCGTCTTGTCAATCAAATCTACTCATTTATTTGAAGTCACAGTTGTTTTCATGATCATTCACAAATCCTGCGGCTTGTAAAAATGAATATATAGTAGTCGGTCCTAAAAATTTGAACCCTCTCTTTTTTAGGTTTTTGGCAATCTGTTGGGATAAGTCAGTTGATGATGGGACATCCTTATATGTGGGTACATTATTTATCAAGGGCTTTCCGTCAAAGAAATGCCAAAAATAATGGGACAGTGAGCCAAATTCATCTTGGATTTTTAGTACTTGTTTGGCATTATTTACGGTTGCTTCTAGCTTAAGTTTGTGCCTAATGATGTCTGGATTTTGAAGCGCATCTTCAAGTTCACTTAGGCTAAACTGGGCAACACGCTCAATATCATAGTCATGAAAAACACGATTAAAGGCCTGTCTTTTATTTAAAACGGTTAACCAAGAAAGCCCTGACTGATAACTTTCTAAGCATAGAAGCTCAAAAAGTTTTTGGTCATCACCAATAGGTTTTCCCCACTCCTTGTCATGATAATCACAATATAATTTATTGTTTGTTGGAACCCAACGACAACGATTGACCATTGCTTACCTCATTTCATCAACATCTTAAGAGCCGATTTAATGTATTGCTCTGCCGTTTCATTAGTTCCTTCGAAGAAGGCCTTGATTTTCTTAAGTTCTGCAGCTTTATAACCAAGAGCAAGCAAAGCTTCCATAGCCTCATCCAACTGATGATTTCCTTCAGGTTGACTTGGTGTCGTCTTGGTCGTTTCTGTTGGTAACTCTGCAAATTTCCCTGCTAAGTCCAGAACCATTTGTTGAGCTGTCTTTTTACCAATCTTTGGAAACTTCATCAAGTACTTGATGTCACTATTATCAACAGCAGCAACCAAGCCTTGATTATCATCTACAGCAACAATGGCTAGGGCAGTCGTCGGACCTATTCCAGAAACTGAAATAAGCTTAAGGAAGACCTCTTTTTCATCTTCAGTATGGAAACCAAAAAGAAGGTGGGCATCGTCTCTAATAACCTGATGAAGATAGACTTGGATAGTCTGATTCATTTGGTCAGAAAAACTATATGGATTCGCTACAGTGACAATATAACCTAAGCCGTTTGCTTCTATAACAATATACTTGGCGGTAATTTTCACTAGAGTTCCCTTGATGTAATCATACATGGCGTGTGATTTCCTTTCTCGTTCGTTTCTTCAATGGTTTGCTTTATCATTTTATACTTGTAAGATAATTGTCTTGAGTGTTTATTTTGTCATCTCAAGCACTGCTGTACTATTGTAACAAAAAATCCACTCGAAAGTGGATTCTGTTTGCTCTATTTTAAGGATGACTACTCGTCTTTAAAGTATCTGTAATCATCTTCAGGCCTAATAGAATATATGTTACAACGCCTAAAGTAAAGGCAATGCTAGAAACATTTACGAGAGTATTCTCCAAACTTGGTTGACCTAACCAGGCCAAAATATAGAAAATCAAGCTAGTCGCTAAAAATGTTAAGCCAACAAGTAAAAAGTGTTTGTTAGTTTTTGTTAGGTGTCTCATCACTATACCTCCTAACTTAAAAATCAGGCAATCATCCTACAATGATCCGCTAAAACATTAGAAGATTCCTCATCTTCACCACTATTATAAATCTAACATTCCTATTCGTAAAGCAAGACCGAAAAAAGTTTTAATACTTCCCTAGGTCACGTAGACTTGTATGATTTTCTTGGATACGACGGAACATTTTTTCCATATCAGACTTGGTAAAGTTGACAAGTACTGGACGTCCGTGAGGGCAATTGTAGGGATTTTTACACTGTGCAAGCTGTACTAGGAGGTCACGCGCAGAGTAATCATCAAGAGCATGATTGGCCTTGATTGAACGTTTACAACTCATCATGATGGCCAACTCAGCACGGTAGGTCTTAACAGACACTTCATTCGTCAAAAGAAGCATGTCACACATTTCATAGACCGCTGATTCAATCTCTTCTTCCTTCATCCAGATAGGATGTTCACGAAGAATGAAAGTGTTGTTCCCATAAGGCTCTAAATAGATACCAACCTGGTTAAGAAGGGACATTTTTTCTTGTAAACTAATGTAGTCTGAACCTGAAAATTCAAAGAGATAGGGAACCAAAAGCTGCTGTAAACTGCTGTCAACCTCACCAATCTTTTCGCGATAGTACTCATACTTGACACGTTCTTGGGCAGCATGCTGGTCAATGATGTAAAGTCCGCCTTGTCCTTGCGCAAAGAGATAGGTTCCATGCATTTGACCAAAAAACTCTAATTCAGGGAAGGTTGATGTTTCCTCATTGTCCAGAGTTTCAAGCATGCGCTTCATTTTCGACTTGTTTTTATAATCAAGTTTTTCGTGTTCGCTATCACCTTCATCTACTGAACGTTGTGCCTGTTTAACAGAAGGTTGCGGTTTATTTTCTACCGATGAAACTGGAGACTCTGACTCTAATACAAGAGGTTTGATATCTTCTTGGACTGTCTCTGGTTTGACAAAGAAATCATTACGACTGCTATCATAGTAAAGATTGGTTTGTTTGAGTGGAAGACTGGTTTGAACTGGCTTAGCTGCACCTCTGGTACTAGACTTGGCTAGATTTTCAAGGGCATCAGGAATCAAATCCTGCTCTCTAAGGCTTTGAGCAATGGCTGAGCTGATAAGGGCCATGAGCTCTTTTTCTTTAGAGATACGTACTTCCTGCTTTGTTGGGTGAACATTGACATCGGCCAAGTAAGGATCAATCTGAATATCAATAACTGCAATAGGGAAGCGTCCTACCATGAGTTTAGAGCCATATCCATCAAAAATAGCACGGTTAAGCAGGAAGTTTTTAATATAACGTCCGTTAATGAGAATCGTGATGTAGTTACGATTTGCACGGGTCAACTCAGGGAGACTAACATATCCAGAAACTTCAAAATCAAGGTCAGAATTTGAAATCTCCACCATTTTTTTAGCCGTTGTCAAACCATAAATACCAGCAATAGCTTGACGGAGGTCTCCAGTACCTGATGTCTGTGTCAACTGACGACCATCATTAAGTAAGGTAAAGGCAACCTCGGGATGAGCTAGACTCAGACGATTGACAACATCGACAATATGAGCCAACTCAGCCTGTAAACTCTTCATATACTTGAGACGAGCTGGGGTGTTATAAAATAGATTTTCAACGGTAATCTTTGTTCCAACCGGTGTTGAAATAGGATCCTGACTCTCAATTTCTCCACCTTTGGCAACCAGTTTAGTCCCGTAGGCTTCTCCATCCGCTGCTGTCACAATAGTTAAGTAACTGATAGAAGCTATAGAGGGGAGGGCCTCACCTCGAAAACCAAGGGTTCGAATACGAAAGAGATCTCCTTGATTTTTGATTTTACTTGTTGCATGACGGCGCAAACTCATGGCCACATCAGCTTGAGCCATTCCTTCGCCATTGTCTGTGATTTGAATTTTTGAGAGGCCTGATTCTTCAACTTCAATGGTAATCTGGGTGCTACCTGCATCAATAGCATTTTCCACCAACTCTTTAACAACACTGGCTGGACGCTCTACGACCTCACCAGCAGCAATCTGGTTGGCTAACACCTCAGGCAATTCGATGATTTTTGGCATAATTATTATTTTCCCTTCTAAAAGGTTGATAGAACATTGTTTCTAACTGTTACTGATGCTTCCTATAAAGCCATAACTCACACACAACTGTTAGCCAAGATAAGGCTGTAGCTATAACAATCATATCCCCATGACGAAGGTTGAACCAAATGAGCCCAGAAAAAATCAAGAGGTAGGTGACTTGGAAAATCCATTGGTAGGTTTTGGGTGAGCTTGTCGAATCCATAAACTGCTTAACAAAGAAATAAAGCAAAAGCAAGTTCAGTGTTAGTGCCTTTTCAAAAGGTGTAGAAAAGCTCAAAATTAGACTGCAGGCAAGAAAAATTCCTGCTAGCCATTTCGTTATAGATTTCATGTGATTACCTCGTCAGTACGTTTTCATTAAGTATAGGGGTTTTCGAAAATATTTTCAACCACTTAGACACCACATAGGACCACATAGACAAACGCTGTTGCTGTGGGCTAGTAAATAGTGTTTAATAAAGGTGTGAAAGGGAGGAGGCCTCCTCAATTACAAATAAGAAAGGATAGTTATGAAACTAAAAGTTCAGATTGACTCGGTATTTCAAGAAGAAACGTTGCAGATTCAAGCACCTAGTCGAACGCCCAAGATTCAGCAAGTGGTCGAGTTTGTCGAATCTTTGGATGATAACCAACGACTCAAAGGAAAAAAAGATGGCGAAACCTATCTCATCGAGTCTAATGCTATTTCCAGAATTTACATCGAAAATCGTCAAGTTCTAGCTGAAACTATTCAAGGAGAGTACCACTTAGGCTTACGTCTCTATCAAGTTTTAGAAAAACTGCCATCTTACTTTATCAAAATCTCACAATCAGAGATTGTCAACCTCAAAGAAATTGAACACTTCAACATTACTCCTAACGGCCTCGTTGAAATTCACCTTAAAAACAAGGAAACCACCTACTCATCACGCCGTTACCTCAAAGCAATAAAGGAGAAATTACAATGAAAAAGCAACTTTTTAAATCAGGCACAAAGGGCATCCTTATCGGACTTGCCGTATCCATGATTATGTCTCTTATCTGGGCACCAAGCTACATGCCTCTTAATCCTCATTCAGCTATTGGACAATGGATGACGTCACATCAGGTTCACGGATCTTTGGTATTGGCCTACTGCCTCATCACTTGGTTTGCTATCGGTATCCTCTTTGAAGTCGCTAGTTATATTTTCCGTAAGGCTGAATGGAGTTTGCTTCGTGCAACCCTCACTCACTACGCCTTGACCTGTCTAGGTTTCATTCCACTAGCTACCCTCAGCGGATGGTTCCCTCTACGTTTAACTTTCTACTTGGAGCTAGTCATTGAATTCAGCTTTATCTATCTCCTCGTTTGGGTCTTCTCTTATTGGAAAATGAAAAAGGATATTGAACAACTCAACCAAGAATTGAAACACCTATAAAAGACAAGAAGCCTGTCAATGACAAGCTTCTTTTATAGTTTCTGTTTTAAATCTGCTACAGCCATCATGACCTGCATCGGTGTCATATTGTAAATATCCAAATCACGTAACTCTTGAAGAACCGGATTTTCAGTAAAATCATCAAAGAGTGAGATTTGCTCGTTAATATGCGTTTCAGTGGCAGGCTTCTCTTGAGGCGATACCTTTTCCTGAGGTTGGATGGTAACTGTCTCGCCCTCTAATTGTGTCAAGATGGTGTCAGCACGTTCCAGTAAATCTGCTGGTAAACCTGCAATCTTAGCCACATGAATACCATAAGATTTATCGGCTGGGCCATCGACAATCTTGTGAAGGAAAGTCACCTCTCCGTCCTTTTCAAGTGTCGCCACATGAACGTTGACAAGGTGTGTCAAAGTATTTGACAGGGCTGTCAACTCATGATAGTGGGTAGCAAACATGGTTTTAGCCCCCACCTTGTCATGAATAAACTCGATGATAGACTGGGCCAAAGCCATACCATCATAGGTGGCTGTCCCACGTCCCAACTCATCAAAAATAATCAAGGAATTAGGTGTTGCCCGCTTAATGGCCTGATTAGCCTCCATCATCTCAACCATGAAGGTCGACTGACCTGAAATCAAGTCATCTGCAGCACCAATACGTGTATAGATGGCGTCAAAAACTGGCAAATCAATACTATCTGCTGGTACGTAAGACCCCATCTGAGCCATAACGACTGACAAGGCCAACTGACGCATATAAGTAGATTTACCACTCATATTTGGTCCTGTGATGAGCTGAACATTGGTCTGACTGTCAAAGGTAATCGTGTTTGGAATGTATTCCTGAACGCCCATAACCTTCTCAACCACCGCATGACGGCCTTGATCAATAACGATACGATGCTCATCATTGAACACAGGACGAACATAATGATTAGTCTCTGCTGTAACTGCCAAACTCTGAAGCACATCGACTGTCGCAATAGCCTTAGCCAAAGATTGCAAACGATCAATATAGCGTTCCACCTGCTCACGGACACGCATGAAAATATCATACTCTAGCGTTGATGACTTTTCACGTGCCTCTAGCATTTCACCTTCAATCTTAGCCAACTCAGCAGTTCCAAAACGCTCTGAATTTTTCAGGGTTGCCTTGCGGAAGAAATGGTCAGGAACCAAGCTAAGGTTAGAGTTGGTCACATGGAAGTAATAACCATCTTTACGGTTATAATCAATTTTTAGTGTTGTAATACCAGACGCTTCACGTTCCTTGGCTTCGATATCCGCAATCCATGATGTCCCCTCACTCATCACCTTGCGATACTTGTCCAAGGTCTCATCAAAACCAGCACGGATAATGCCACCTTCTGTAATGGTTGCAGGAGCATCGGGATCAATAGCCGACCGAATCAGACTCTCTAATTCTGGCAGAGCATCTAGCTCTTGTAAAAGACGTGACAAGGCCTCGTCATCAAAAGACTCCAAAATCGCCTTAATAACTGGAACCTGAGCTAGGGTATGACCTAGCTGAATCAAATCTTTAGGATTAGCCTTTCCAAAGGAAACACGACTGGCCAGGCGCTCAATATCGTAAACCCCTTTAAGACTCTCAGTCAGATCACTACGCTCGAAGAAATTGTCCAAGAAAACTTGGATAATATTCTGACGCTCCATGATGGCAGCCTGATTCACTAAAGGACGGTCAATCCAAGTTCGTAAGAGACGCATTCCCATAGCTGTCTTGGTTTCATCCAAGAGCCAGAAAAGAGAACCGTGTTTCTTACCTGTTCTAGCATTTTCCAACAAATCCAAACTTGACTTGGTCGCATAGGACATCTGCAAGTAATCCTTAATCTCATAGTGCTGAGCCTTTTGTAAATGGCTAAGCTCGCGCATCTGAGTACGGTGCACATACTGGAGAAGTTTACCCGCTACACTGCTTTCCAAGTCTGTCAAGCTAGTGTCAATCAAGTGGACATCATCGTAAACCTCTGTTTCCTTGGAAAGTAGAAGGTTGAGTTGCTTCACCAAAACTTGTTCATCAGCTTCAGGTAAATCATAACCAACTACTACTTCACGTGCCTTAAGGTTCTGAATTTCACTACAAACTGAACTGAAATCGTCCAACTCTGTCGCAAAAAATTCACCCGTTGACACATCCATATAGGCCAGACCAAAACGACTTCCAGCCTTGTCAATGGCTACCAAGAAATTGTTGGCATTATCAGGTTTAGAACTGTCAACCACTGTCCCTGGCGTGATAACCTGAACCACCTCACGCTTAACCACACCAACAGCCTGTTTAGGATTCTCCATCTGCTCAGCAATGGCTACCTTGTAACCCATCTCAACCAAGACATCAATATAGGCTTGAGCTGAATGATAAGGAACACCAGCCATAGGAATGGGATTATCGGCGTTCTTATTACGACTGGTTAGGCTAATTTCCAAAATCTGGGCAGCCTTAACGGCATCCTCGTAAAATAATTCGTAAAAATCGCCCATACGGAAGAGCAAAAAAGCATCTGGATAATTTTCCTTGATATCCAAATACTGCTGCATTCCTGGAGATATTTTTTCCTTAGCCATGTCTTAACTCCTCGTTAATCCTTTCTTCGATAGACTTGGTCACATATTGGACCAAGTCACTGGCATCCTGCATTTTTTGGCGGTAGTCCTGAACAATAGGCAAATTTTCCAACTCATGCTGAATCAAATCTGCTTGCTCACCTGCCTCCTCATAGGCACGTTGTTTCTCGATTTTTTGAAAAAGCACCGCTTCTTGTTGATAAGCCTTCATCTGTCCAGCCAGATGACTGATTTGAGGGACCTGTCCAATGGCCTTCTCAGACTCTTGAAAAGCAAGAACCGCCTCATGGTGTTTGAGGAGGTCAATTAACTCTTCTTTGGCTTTTTGGAGATCCTGATGAGGAGTGTTCATCAGTGAAACTCGCTTTCCAGTTTTTCAGCAACCACAGCATCCTTACAGATTACCAATAGAGTATCTGCGCCAGCAACAGTTCCTAAAATTTCAGGGTTGCCATCACTGTCAATTAAGTTGGCCAAAACATCAGCTTCACCCAACTCTGTGTGGAGGACCAGCATAAACTGAGCACGGGAAACTGATTTAACATAGTCCTTAACCGTAGGATCCAAACTTGGAAGCACATGCTCAGACAAACTATAGTATAGTCTGCCTTCTTCATCACGAAGCTTCAAGAGGCCAATCTCACGCAAGTCACGTGACAAGGTAGCCTGAGTAACCGTGATACCTTCCGCCTCTAGGCGTTGCTTAATTTCCTCTTGTGTCCCAATCTTATCTCTTGAAATCATCTGTTTGATAACAGCTTGACGATCTCTCTTCATTATCTTTCCTCTTTTTATGTATATTCTTTGCATATTATAACAGAATTTTTGTATTTTTTCATGGAATATCAACCCCTTTTTCATAGGTTTTATTAGACTGATAACAAAGCGATTTTGTGAGCTATTTTAGTAATTCATCCCCCTTAAGTTGCCGTTTGCTTACCACGGGAGTTAGCAAAAAGGAAAGCAAAAAAATACCCGTTAGGGTATCAATCAATTTATAAGTTTAATATTCAAGAGAACTCGCCCCTAAATGTTGCAACGTGGCAACATATTGAGGCATTAGTCACTTTACGAGTTTAGCAGGCAAGGAACTAGCACCAGTAAGGTGCTTTTTTAGTTGTCCTCGCCTAGTTCCTTTATTATATCTGATACCTTTTCTAAACTCAATGTTTCGTGTGGCTCAACTCGTTCACCGTCCAAAACGTAGTCATGTATCTTACCATTCTTTCGGACAATCTGGACAGTATCACCTTTAATAAAACCATTGTCCATAGCCTCTTTAAATTCATCATAGGTTAGCATTTTGTTACCTCGCTTACAAATTTGTCCAACGGTTGGACAAAACGGAAGAAAAAGTTTTTTCTAAAACAACCTCCTTTTATATTCTATTCGTAATTGATACAGAAAAATACGTATCTTTTTTGTAATTCTATTATAGCGAAAATGTTAGCAAACCTCAGTATAAATTGGTATAGACACCCTATAAAAAACTGTAAAAAAATGTGCGTGATGTAAGACAACACCTTGTCGTGGCTCTCCAGACGGCAATATAGGGGCGGGGGGGTGCATTTAAAATAGCCCGAATGTTATCGGACTATTCTTTGTCTAGGGCGTGCTATGGGCGTTATAGAGGGGTTTTATATCAACATTTCTCAACATTCTTATACCACGCGCCACTATATACTTTTATATTCTAGTATTTTCTAACATTTAGGGTTTTCATTCCCATATTTTCCAATAATATAGTAGTGTTTTATTCCGACATTTTCCAACAATTAGGGCATTTTATATCAACTTTTTTCAACTTTTTAAAAGCGCTCAGATAACCCAAGCGCTTCATTTCTGTTCAATCTTCGGCTAGTATCCCACTGACTGCCATATCTCGGATAAACTGGCTTTCTATCTCTGCTGGTAGCTCTAACAAATCTAGTAACTCACCTAGTGCCTGTTTGTCTGTGCTGGCAATCATTTTCTTTAAGGTGTTTTCGTATTGCTGTTCTAGATAGTCGCAAAATGCCACTCTTTGGGCTTGTGTCGGTGTAGCATTCAAAGCCATATAACAAGCTTCAGTTATCTGTGAGAATAGTTTAGCACGCGCTTCTGGGTGCTTATACAGTTCATAAATGTTCAGACTGGTATCCTCTGCTTGTAACTTTTTAGCTATTTCCATTAGTTTAGGAATACCGCTAGGCTCAATAGGTGTATCATCAGCCATATAATTTAAGCGGTACTGTTCAAGTTCCAGTCTGTCTTTTTCCGCTTGCTCTAGGTAGTGGTTTTCAGTCATTTTTAGTCTCTCTTTCTTGTTTTAAGATAAATTATGTAAACTTTTGCTATTTGTTCCATTGTTGTTCCTCTTTGTTCCATTGTTGGGAACATATACGAGACCAGTAGTAGCAAGGGTTTAAGGGGTGTTGTTCCCTTGTTCCATTCTTTTCTCTATTCTCTTATATATATAACTATCATATATATTTATATTATAAACATTATAAAGAAGAGAACAAAGGAACAGAATATGTCTAACCCCTTATGTATCAAGCGTTTAAGGGTGTTCCCTTGTTATGCAAACTATGGAACAACAAAGGAACAAGGGAACATTATTTTTCTTTGACGATGGAGCGTTGTGCATTACTTAGCTTTTTTTTATCAAATTCATTGGGGTCTAAAGTTTTGATATCACTCGCTTTTGCCCTTGCCTTTTTAACAACATAGTTGTGTGGGGTTAAGTTTCGTAGGTTTCTAGCGATGTCTTTCCCTGCACCGTATAAATTCGGCTTTTGTATTCCCATATCTTCGGCGTACTCTCTTAGGCGTTTCATGGCTAGAAAGACTGGTACAATTTCTAATTCATGCCAACCTTTAGGAATGTATTCGTTTTTGATAAAATCAAGCAAATAATTATTATCTTCTTGATATTCCTCTAACAAGTCTTTGACTACTTTAGGCTCAATAAATTGTGTGAAAGGCTCTTGATTAACGGCTTTATACAAAACATATTCTAAGACGTCTTTATCTGCTAGGAACTCGTTCTTAATCCAAGGCTTTTCAGTTTGACCGTTAAAGTCTGCATTAAACGGTACAATCATAATACGACGATACCAACCCTTGGTTTTATTCCCACCATTAGGGATATAGTTCCCCGAAAAGATGTTAAAGAGCTTGAAAGTCGCTTCAAAGGCTGGTCTTCCTTTTGGGTTAACCAGTACAGTGTCACCACTGGTAATACTCATTAGATCAGACGGGTTTTTTAAGTAGTCGTTTGGTGCTTCATCACCAATATTACACACCTTACCTACAAGCGTTTCAAGATTGAATTTGTCGCTAAACTGTGCAGGTTTTAAAGCTGACACGTTACTTTCACCGATTAGATTGATAAGCAAGCGCTGAAATGTTCCTTTACCATTGTTACCGTCACCATATAAAATAGCGAACTTGTTACGAGTATAGTTTGGGTTGATAGCCTCTAGGATAATTTGCCAAAAGAGGGTTATTAGCTCACTATCACCACAAGCAATAGAACTTAACCAATCATCAAACGTGTTCCCCTCTCTATCCTTAGGGATAAACTTAGGCGGATTGTAAGCAGTGGCTATCTTGCTGGTAATAATATACTTAGGGTCAAATGGTCGTAGTTGTTTGTTTTTCAAGTCTAAGATACCCTTCTGTACTGGTACTAAGTTAGCACTTTCTAGCGGTTTTCTTATCTTCGTCATGGTACGTACCATCATTTTGATTTGTTTCCAGTCGTTTGGTTTTATTCTATTATCAAACGTCTTACACAAAACATTGAACTCGTCTGTGCTAGCGGTATAGATACCCTCGTCGAGATTATACAGATAGAGCAAGCTATTATCAGCGGTGTTAGACTTGGTAATAAAGGTAAACGTTGCAATTTTGCTCAACTCTTTAGCAACCGTATGAATAGGTGGCAGTGGAATTTTGACACCCAAACCATCATTTCCTCTACCAACGGTCTCTGCGTGTTCCTTGCGCCATAGCTCACCAGCTTGATAGATACGGTCTAGTACCTCTTTCATAGACTTAGGTGGCTCAATAGCCTTGCTTTCGTTAAGTTGTTCTTGCAATTCCTCAATATTAATTTCCATTGACACCTCTCTTTCTGATTTCTGCCTTAACGATACTTTCAAAAGTCCGTTCCAGCTCTTGCTCTGATAACGGGTTATCTGTAACGCTATTCGCTATGGTTGTTAGTTCATAGGCAGTGGCTACGTCAGCATCAACCCACTTTGATAGTAATAACCCTACAAACCTAGTTACCGCAACATTACGCCCGCCCTCGTCACCAAAGCCATGTAATAGGGTATCAAGCACGCGCATGGTGATTGTTTTATTACCGATTGGGCGTGGTGTGTGATAGTGTGGTTTCTGACTAGCCGTAACTGTATTTGCTACGGGATAGTCACTCCCTCTATTTACAATCTTTTCATAGTCAGCAGGGTCTCCAGTGGTTACTGGTAAGCCTTGTAACTGCGACCATGTTAGGCTTGTACTGTCGTAAGGTAGCCCGATTTTACTTGCTATCTCTTGGACAGTCTGCCTATAGGTCTGCTCATTCATTGCGTCGCTAGGTTTCACCACAAGCCTATAACGTGGCTTTTCTTTTGTGTGCTTAATAGTTGGGTAAATGATATAAGAATAGCCATGTAAGGCGTTCTCGACAACGCTAGGAAAGTCTATGTTAGCCTCTAGCTCGTCATAGTCCAAGAAAATCAAATTACGGTAAACCAAACTAGCATTATTGCGTTTGTAGTTGCCGTTCTCGTCTCGTTTCACCCACCCAGCAATACAGTAGGGGCTGAACTGCGCTTAAAATCGTCTATATTTGTACCTTGTGGCACTCTCCTAGGTCTAAAAGTTGCGATATAGTCAAAGGGTGCTTTTTTATCGTATAAATTTAAGTCATTCCCAAACCCCTTGCTTTCATAGATAGGCATACTTGCACCCTCTTTCTAGTTATACACTCCTAAAAACGCTAGAATATCACTGACACGATAATATACCTTTCGCGTGTCTTCCACTGGTAGCTGATAGCGTTTAAGCCCAGCCTCTTCCCAGCGTCTTAGGGTATTGTATTTAAGTCCTAGCTCGTCCATTGCTTGCTGGGCAGTGATCAGCCCTAACTGGTGTTTATCGAGCTTAGAATAGCCCTCTAGGGCTTTATCTAATACTGATATAACCCCTTGGGCAAGCTCTTTTTGGTATTCTTCACTTAGAACTTGCATATTAGCCCCTCTCTAATGTTTTCTCGTATGCAGTCACGTCTTCAATAGACATTAGAACGTCGAGCCTTTTCTGCTCGTTCTTGACTTGGTTTTTTAGAGATACAAGCCCCTCTAATAGTTCCTCTTTGGTTTCTGCGATATAGTAACCGCTACGAATACCAACCCTAACACCAATGATAGGAACACCATAGCGAATAACTAGGTCACTGATTGCACTAGATACTAGACGGGAGTTGTAACCCGTGATAGTGGCTATCTCTCCGCCAGTCGTAGCGTTAGCACGTCCTTTCTTAAGGGTTGCTAAAACTGCCATTTCTGCCTCTTGTAGTCTATTTTGTTTCATTTACACCTCTTTCTAGTTGTATTGTTTTCTCTGCTATACAAGCTAAGTTCTCTATAGATTGTTGTTGTGTTTTAATGATATCCAGTAGTTGATTAATGATCTTGACAATTTCCGGAACAACGTCCGTATCCGTATCTTCCATATCCGTAATTGTAACTAGAGTTTCGCTTAGTGTTTCTAGCTCTTTATTCCGTCCAAAAAGGTCAATAATTTCAGTCATAGCACGCGCCTTTCTAGTTGTAATAGTTGCCTTGTGATTGAATATACGCCCCGTAGCGTGTGCCCACGTTGCGCGTGGTGTTATCTGTCACGCTATCAGTTTTAGGCTCTATATCGAGCTGAAAATAACTCTTTTTAAGCCATAAAACGGTTAGGCCAAGCATTAAAATGATAGCTAGGACAATAGACTGGCTTGCAGATAAATTCAATTCAGTAACCATGATTTACACTCCTTTTTCCTCTGTCTCGTATGCTCTTAATTCCTCGGGGTTATCACATTCGAGTAGGTAAAACGCAACTCTATCTAGGTCGTTAGAATAAATTTCTACCATATCAAAGACTGTTTCAAGAAAGTTATCCATTTCATTGCGTAGTATCCCATTATCTGCCCCTGCGTGCTTTGCGATCATAAGAGTGTTAGCGTGGTGGCGTAGTGCTTGTAAACCAGACATGATATTGGTTAGATCATTTCCTAGCTTGTTACTTTGTTTTACTGTAAGTGTGTTATTCTTTGTTTTTTTACTCATTTTCTTTACCTCGTTTATGTTTAAATTACTGGTTAGACCTTGTTTTTTTCTGTGATGTTATTCCATTTTTAAGAGGTAGCGCTCTAAGTAGGGGTACACGATACCAGCAATTCATGGTATAATTGAGGTATCTTTATAAGTGTTCTAAAACCCGACATAATATGGCTTGCCTGCCAGTGTGTTGTGTTTTAGTTATGAATGTTTAAAGGCTTATGAGTTTGGCGACTGCTGAGCCTTTTTGTTTACTTTTGCATACTTTTGTTTTAAAAAAATATATCATCAATAGTAATATCTGGGAATTGGGGGAGTAGCAACTCTTTAAAATTCCTTTTTTCTTCGTCGGTAAAAGCATTTTTACCAACTTCTTTATTATGATACGTTTGCTTTGTCATACCAAGTCTATCGCCTAACTGAGCTTGCGTTAAACCTAGCATATTCCGATATCCTCTTACTTTGTCTTTGTTCATTTCTTCACCTCCTTTACTTCTGCATACTTTAATAATAAACTTATCTTTTTATTATGTCAATACTTTTGTTTACTTTTAGAGTAAAAACAACTATAATTACATTGAGGTATTTATTTATGGAGACAAATAAAAAACAAGTTGGTTTGAGAATTAAAGATATAAGGCTTTCCCTAGGGGAGTCTATGGAAGAATTCGGTAAGCGTTTTGATACAAGTAAAGGGACGGTAAATAATTGGGAGAAAGGTAGAAACTTACCAAATAAATCTAATCTTTTAAAAATTGCTAAACTTGGAAAGATTACCCCTAGCGTTCTCTTAAAAGGTAAAACTGCTACTGTACCATTCCAATTTCCGTCGTTAAGTGATATTTTGTACGATCCTAATAAAGATTGTATCCATGAGTGTTATGAAATCATAACTTTCAATACAAGCGACGGACGAGAAGAAGATAACATTTACACAATGATTGTAGGAGTGAAGTGTATTTTAGATAAAATACCAAACGGGGATAATGCCAATCGAGCTTATACTGATGTTTTAAATAGAGCTGAATGGGTTGCCGCTGGTAATTTTTTAACCAACTTTTTCGTTGGTGGAGGTAGTCTTGAATTTCTTTCATATCCTCAAATCATTGCTCTTAGAAAGTTTTTCCAAAAGTTGGTTGATTATCGTATATCGACTATGGAAAAGTCCAATTAAGCTATCTCTCTAACTTCACTCGAACTTTATTATCTGTTTACTTAAGTTCTAACTGACACGCTAGTTTGTTACTTAACTCTGGAATATCTTAAAGAACTCTAGCACCGACTGGAACACTCCATATTATCCATGACAATGGCTATGGAATCAGTCTAGCAAATATCTAAGCAAACGTTTTAATACAAGAAAGACCACTGTTGTAGGCTTTCTGCAAATTTTTCTTAAAATTAAAGCATTTTGTCTAAACATAAAATCGGCACTTTCGGCTCCCTTAAAAGAGCAATTTGGACTGAAGCGCGTGGTTTCTCGTTGTTCGCTCGTGGTTCAAGATTTTCTAATATACCCTAACGACACAAAAATAAAATAAAACTCTTGGAATATCAGGAGTTATTGGCAAATTGCCACAAATTAACTCGAAAATAAGGAGAAATTATGACTGATCTGACAACCTCACAAATAGAAAGACAAAATATTTTAAACAATTCTGTAGCTATAAAACAAGCTGAAAAAGAATTTGGTATTACGGGAATAAAATTTGAAAATAAATATTATTATACAAATCAACAAATTGCAAATTTTTTTGGAGTAACTACAAGAACTATTGAAAGAATTATAGAAAACCACTCACAAGAATTAAAAGATAATGGATTTGAAGTATTAACAGGCAAACGATTAGCAAAATTCAAGAAAAGTTCTCAACTGACCGACATCAATGTCGGTCAGACTACACGAAACCTTGGTGTATCAACGTTTCGCGTGTTACTTAATTTTGCAATGTTGCTAACAACAAGTGATACAGCTAAACAAATTCGTACTAGAATTATTGATATTGTGATAAACGTACTTGCAGAAAAAACTGGAGGAAACGTTACATATATAAATCAACGTGATAGTAATTACTTAACTAGTGCACTTAAAGAAAATACCGCAAGAAAAAAATTCACCAACTCAGTCGGTGAATTTGTCGAGGGAAACCAATATAAATACGCCCATTTAACAAATGTTATTTACAAAGCTATTTTTAGAGAAAACGCTTCAGAATATCGAAAAATTTTAAAATTAAATCAAAGTGACAATGTCCGAAATACACTTTATTCTGAAGTATTACTTTTAATTGCTAGTTTTGAGAACGGAATAGCTCAAGAAATCGAGACCCATTATAAACAAAAAGGTAAGTTACTTACCTTTGAAGAAGCTAAAAACATTATAATTACTTTATCCAAACATGCTTTGTTTGAACCATTATTACACGATGCTCGAACAAAAATGGCTAGTCGTGACCTAAATTTTAGAGATGCATTACATACCCAACTAGAAGAGTATATTGCACCAGTTTCAGAGGAAGACTTTGAAAAATTCTTAGGAGAACAAAGTAAATCACTCGAAAAACAGATTCAAGAGCATCGCGATATATTTCTTCGGTTAAAGGATAAGTAAAACATGACAGAACCAAATATTTTATACTTTTCTACAAAAGAGGCTATTAAAATTCATGATGATATGGTCATTGCAATAAGCGGCGGATTGCCTGGAACTCTTGATAAAGGACGGTTGGAAAGTGTCTTTTCACATATTAAGAATGATGATTATTATCCCACCTTTGAAGAGAAGCTGACTCGCTTAATTTTTGCAACTGCTATGTTTCATATGTTCAGAGACGGAAATAAACGTTCTAGTTTAGCTTTCGGTACATATTTCTTGAAATTAAACGGTTATGACTATTTAACAGATTATTTTCTACAAGAGATGGAAAATATTGTCCTGTGGTTAGCTATGCACCTAATTGATGAACAACTACTGAAAGAAATCATTACTTCAATCGTAATTTTTGACGAGATTACTGAAGATATAAAATTAAAAATTGCTCTGTCCGTTGATCAGAATTCTAAGTAATTTATCACCCTAACAAATAGAGGCAATCAGTGAAGCTCTAGCATGATATAAACCAATCTAAACCCGATATAATATGGCTTGCCTGCTGATGTTTAGAAAGGTTTATCATGAAAATTAACGAGATAAAGAAAAAAGACGGGTCAACCGTCTATCGTGCTAATGTATATCTTGGTGTTGATGTAATCACTGGTAAGAAAGTTACAACCAAAGTAACCGCTAGGACAAAGAAAGAACTAAAAACCAAAATCCAGCAAGCACAATTTGATTTTAAAGCTAATGGATCAACACGCTACAAAGAAGTAGCAATAGAAACATACGAGGAGTTAGCTATTTCATGGTGGGATAGCTACAAGAATACAGTTAAAGCTAACACAAGAATGACACAAAAAGGGCTCTTAAACAACCATGTTTTACCGTTGTTTGGTGAGTTTAAACTAGATAAACTAACCACGCCTTTAATTCAGTCCACTATGAATAAGCTGGCAAACAGTACAAATACTGGTGAGGTTGGCGCTTATCTTCATTACGGCAAAATTCACACCCTTAATAAACGTATATTACAGTATGGAGTGGTTTTACAAGTTATTCCCACTAACCCAGCTAATAACGTTGTTTTGCCTAGAAACACTCAAAAGGATAAGAAAGCCAAAGTTAAGCATTTTAATAATGATGAGCTAAAACAATTTCTTACCTACCTTGATAGCTTGGATAACACTAAATATAAAAATTATTATGATATCACGCTATATAAGTTCTTACTTGCTACGGGTTGCCGTATTAACGAGGCTTTGGCTCTCTCATGGTCTGATATTGACCTTGATAATTCGGTTGTCCATATAACAAAGACTTTAAACTGTGAACTGGAGTTAAACAGTCCAAAATCAAAATCTGGTTACCGAGATATCGACATAGATCAACAAACCGCAACTATGATGAAAAGATACCAACGCAAGCAAACTCAAGAGGCTTGGAAACTAGGTAGGACTGAAACAGTGGTATTCTCTGATTTCATCAAAACCTATCCAAGTTCTAAATCAGCATTGAGCCGACTTAGGTCGCATTTTAAAAAAGCAGGGGTAAATAACATAGGTTTCCACGGTTTTCGGCATACTCATGCTAGTTTGCTCCTTAATTCGGGTATTCCTTATAAGGAGTTGCAACACCGCCTAGGACATTCTACTCTTTCAATGACTATGGACACATACAGTCACTTATCAAAAGAGAACGCTAAAAAAGCGACGTCATTTTATGAGCAAGCACTAAAATCTATCTAAAAGTAAGCAAAAAGGTAAGCAAATTGAAATTAGAATATGAATTAGCAGTTACAGACCCTTTGTTTTCAAGGGGGGGCTTATTCTAACCGATAACAGTGGTATTCTTTCATGAAATACTTCCTAATTGATGCTTTCTTGTCCCTACCCTATTAACTAAAATAATGGTAAAATAGGTATGAATGACAAGATTTGAAATGGAGTACCTATGAATACTAAAGAACTCATTGCAGCAGAAATTGCCAAAGTTGTTCCTGAATTGGAACAAGAAAACATTCAAAATCTGCTTGAAACCCCTAAAAATGCTGATATGGGAGACCTCGCCTTTCCTGCCTTCTCATTGGCTAAAGTCTTGCGCAAGGCTCCTCAAATGATTGCAGCAGACATCGCTGAAAAAATCGATGCCTCAAACTTTGAAAAAGTTGAAGCTGTTGGTCCTTACATCAACTTCTTCCTTGATAAATCAAAAATCTCAGCGGACGTTCTTGGACAAGTCATCGCTCAAGGTAGCCACTACGCTGACCAAAACATCGGTCACGGACGTAATATTGCCTTTGATATGTCTAGTCCTAACATTGCTAAACCTTTCTCTATCGGTCACTTGCGTTCAACAGTTATCGCTGATGCTCTTGCCAACATCGTAGCTAAACAAGGCTACAAACCAGTCCGCATCAACCACTTGGGTGACTGGGGTAAACAGTTTGGTATGCTGATTGTTGCCTATAAGAAATGGGGTAGCGAGGAAGCTGTCAAAGCCAACCCTATCAATGAACTCCTTCAACTTTATGTGCGCATCAATGCCGAAGCTGAAGAAGACCCATCTATAGACGAAGAAGCTCGTGAATGGTTCCGTAAATTGGAAGCTGGTGACGAGGAAGCAACTGCCCTCTGGCAATGGTTCCGTGACGAAAGCTTGGTGGAATTCAACCGTCTTTACGATGAACTCGGTGTTTCTTTTGATAGCTACAATGGTGAAGCCTTCTACAATGATAAGATGGATGAAGTCGTTGACATCTTGACAGAAAAAGGACTTCTCCAAGAATCTCAAGGTGCCCAAGTAGTTAACCTTGAAAAATACGGTATCGAACACCCAGCCCTCATCAAAAAATCAGATGGTGCGACACTCTACATCACACGTGACTTGGCTGCTGCCCTCTACCGTAAACGTACTTACGACTTTGCCAAAGCCATCTATGTGGTTGGTAATGAACAATCTGCTCACTTCAAACAGTTGAAAGCTGTTCTTAAAGAAATGGGCTACGACTGGTCTGACGACATGACTCACGTTGCCTTTGGTCTTGTAACTAAGAACGGTAAGAAATTGTCAACTCGTAAAGGTAACGTTATCTTGCTTGAGCCAACAATTGCTGAAGCTGTTAACCGTGCCCAAGCTCAAATCGAAGCTAAGAATCCAAACTTGCCTAACAAGGAAGCTGTTGCCCATGCTGTCGGTGTCGGAGCTATCAAGTTCTATGACCTTAAAACAGACCGTATGAATGGTTACGACTTCGACCTTGATGCTATGGTATCCTTCGAGGGAGAAACTGGACCTTACGTTCAATATGCACACGCTCGTATCCAATCTATCTTGCGCAAGGCTAACTTCACGCCATCTGCAGATGCTACATACAGCCTAAACGACGTTGAAAGCTGGGAAATCATCAAACTCATCCAAGACTTCCCACGTATCATCAACCGTGCATCAGACAACTTTGAACCATCTATCGTTGCTAAATTTGCTATCAGCTTGGCCCAAGCCTTTAACAAATACTATGCACACACACGTATCTTGGACGAAAGCCCAGAACGTGACAGCCGTTTGGCTCTTTGCTACGCAACAGCAACAGTTCTCAAAGAAGCCCTTCGCCTTCTCGGTGTTGAAGCTCCAGACGAGATGTAAGCTATATTTAAAACGCCTAAGGGCGTTTTTTAATTGCTTGAATTGTCAAATTAAGTGCATACTTTCCCCATAGAATACTTCATAAGGTGTT
>ERZ832973.1109-NODE-1109-length-23877-cov-3.165687_pt1 | contig 23877 bp, 19 predicted proteins | sample MGYA00519950_ERZ832973 | MGnify/ENA primary metagenome ERZ832973 (study PRJEB31850, sample SAMEA3708734) | human gut metagenome | biome: human gut; feature: human-associated habitat; material: faeces | place: China | collected 2014 ... | reverse complement strand
TAAATAAACATGTCCCTCTAGCATGGAAAGTAACAGAGAGCCATAAGGCATATGAACAAGGTAGATGTAATAACTAATATCAGATAAAGACCTTATACATTTTATTTCCTTTAAGTTATATTTTAAATTTATGTTTAAAGCTACAAATAGCAACAAAATCGCATAAGCTACAGAAACAACATAGTTCTCTTCCAGTACATATGCTGGCATATACAAATAAATACCTAAAATCAAACATATATAGTTTAAAATAGCAACTACTCCAAATTGTTTTAAAGTTAATTTATTTTGATCAAAATAATATATAATTATACCAAATAAAAGTATAAAGATGTACCAGTTATATGAAAACAGTTTATAAAAAAGAAAACTACCGTTCCATCTTCCAAAAATCATTGTTATTCCCAGTGTTAATTCCATACTTATAAAACCTTGCATAAATGATTTCTTCAGAAGTCTTGAAAACGCAAATACTACACCATATGCAATAAATGTAGGAACTAAATACCAAGTAGTTCCATTGATTACATCTCCCCGTTCTGTAAAGTATCCAATTAAACTTCCCCCCATAAGCCAGTCTTTATTTGTAAACTGTGAAAAATAATGTTCATATTTAATGGCAGAAAGTCCTTTTTGAAGTAAATAGAAGCTACAGTATGACATTATCATGGGAATGTATAACTGTAAAATCTTTTTAGGCAATTTGTTTAAAGTATATTTTCCGCTATCTACACCTAATGCTAATAAATAGCCGCTGATTACAAAAAAAATTGATACCCCTAAAGCGCCTCCATATTGTATCAATTCTAAAGGTTTCATAAAGATATGATCCATCCACACTACAGGTGTCCATTCAGGCATTCTAAACCCAACCAAATGGTCATATATTATTAGAGCTAATGCCCCGCAACGTAACCAATCCAGAGCATTATTTTTTTAATATTCATTATACCCCCTACTGTAAACTAAAATATTTTTATTAAAAATAATTTTGTGTAATCCTGTTTTTAAGGAGTTTATCTTTGTCTGTATTATAGCGCAGTTTCAAGGCCTGTCAAGCGGAATACAGTCTCTGTTTGTGCCATTTTACTTTTGTTAAACTGATATTTTAACAAATAAACATCCAACTATATATTTTGCATTTAAAATCTTTTTGAACCAGTCCTGATTATTCAGATATCACTATATGGTCTGCCGGATTTCTATATCAAAATTATACCCAGGATGCTGTACTAATTCTGTTGTAGTACAATTTCTTATATCTTTATTTATAGAAAAATTTCCAAAGATTCAATTTTATTTACATTTATCGGATAAATATTTTTGAAATTTTCTTAATGGTTTCTCGTCTTTTAGAGCCAATAGGAAATTTTTGATTTATTTTTTTGATAAATTGAATCATAATTCCGTCTAAATAAATAGAATCATCTATTCCATCAATTTTTATACCATTATAATCACTACATTCTGATTCTGCAGGCGTAATACTTGGGACAGAATGTATAACGTTTTGAGCCATTGATACAGCCATTCTTCCAACCAGTTCTTCCCAAAAACTGGTTTGTCTTGCGTATTTCCAGAAACAGTCTGCCATGTCGCAATCAGGATATATCCATGGTTTTTGATATCCTGCATAATGTATAATTTTAGGATATTTTCTGGCTTTTAGGTATTTTTTATAAATAATATCAGGAGCCATTTTAGCCACCTTTAGCCGGCTGTTAATTCCATCATCATGATTCATCATGGTATTCCAAGATTCATCCAGATAATAAACCTTATTTTCACACAATACATTCAGTACATCCTGATCTGGAAAAATGTAATCTTTTGATTCTGCAAGTTTTAGTATATAATCTGTGGTATATAATTTTCTAAACATCTGCAAATTCATAATCAGTACACCTGAGTTAAAATATGAATACGGATCTTTTAAACAGAGATTTTTGTCAAAATATTCTTTTCGGGATGGATCAAATTCTTTATAACATCCGGCGCTATCAACATCTTGAACAGCGGCAACTAGATTATCTCCAATTGGAGTAGAATACAAGTTGGCAATATCTTTATCAACTACTAAGTCCGAATCCAGGTAAATCACTTTATCATAATGTTTCATTACATCCTGCATAACTAAGCGGAAATAAATCTCTATCGTGAAATGCGCTGGGGTCACAAGATTTCTTTCCTTAAAAACCTGTCCTACATCTATAAATCGAATTGAAACATTTTCTGAATTTAATTCTTTTTTAATACGGCTTTTATTTTCCTCTGTAATATTTTGCTGTAAAATAATAATATCATAATTAAAAAGATCCGATCTGTTTACACATACAGATTTCAATGCTACGGTTAAAATAGGAACATAATTATTATCGGAAGCAAATACAACCGGAATGTTATTTTCATTATATGCTGGTAAAATCTCAAGATCGGAATCCGTAGACTTAAAAAAGGTTTTTTGCACTTCTTTATATTTTAAATTTCTATTTTGCTCTTTCAGGTAAGTAAAATAAATTCCCCATAACCGTTCTGCCCAAAAACCACTTACACGCATCTCGTCAACGGAATAATCATAGAATGATGTGCTGTTTCTGTGTGTTTCCAGGATATCAAATAACCATTTACAGTAAGACTGAAAGATTTCTTTTTTTAAAATATACATATTGCAAAAATATCCCTTAGAAGAATTCATGTATTCTTTCGCAGCAGAAGTAAATTCAGGATATTTTTCGTCAATGATTTTTAAGATAGCATTCATATCCTCAATACGATGAAATGGGGAATCTTTTTTTGCATGTTCATATACGGTAGCAGATTGCCCCAGATCGGATATTCTATTGGGAATGAGTGTAATAACATCATATTGTGAAACAACCTTCTGTATATTATCTTCATCCAATCCAAGCATATCTAAATTAGTTTTTGTAATATTATCTAATACTATATTTCCAAAGCAATCTTCAGGAAGCATTGTTGAATTGAGAGAAAAATAGCGTCTATAATGCATAAATCCATAATAGTCGGCATCAATATTTTTCCACGCCCAGTATTGAGCGGTCAATTCGCAGTACATCGGGTTTAATTTAGAGATATTTTCTCCATCATCATCATGAAACATATCAGGGAAACGTTCGGGCGATAAGGCTGTTCCTACCTGAATAGGAAATATATATTTATTCCTTAGTAATTCGCATTTTTTGTGACACGAAATGAAAATTTTTATGTTTTGTTCCTTCATCTGTTTTTCCTCTTTTTTATGTTATTTTTTATTATTTTAGGAATTGCCAAAAGACAGTTTCCCACTTGCCATGTAGTTGATTCATAAATGTCCACTATCTTATGCTGTAACGTTTCAATTGCAAGTTGAGATTGCTGTTCCTTTTGTTGCAATATTTTGTATGTTTCACAAAAGTGGTTTTCTTGATTTTGTATACTAGCTTTTAATACGATGTTGCTTTCAGATAAATTTTGAAGAGTAGTTATATATTCTTGAATTGACGCATCTTTTTTTTCCAGTTCTTTGGATAACTGTTCGTTTTCCTGTTGAAGAACTTTTATCTTCTTTTCCGTATTAGTGCTGTTTATACAACAATCGTAATTTATATACTCAAGTTTACGCTTAAACATATAATATTCTAATCGCTGTCCATTATTAAATAAGATATTATTGAGTTCATTTAGCAGTTTTAATAATGTCTCGTTTTTGTCTTTTAGCAAAAATTTTAAAATAGGATCCAAATAATCATTTTCTATCCGTGCTCTTTCCAGCACCATTAGTTCAGTAAATCCTTGTTCTTTTGCCAAATTAAGAATCAATTTAATACCTGTTAATAAATCCAGTACTTGTTTATCACTCCATAAAGAAGTTTTATGCAGCGTTCTGTAGCAATATGTAATACGCTGAAGTGCATAGAATTTTTTTGCTTCAGACATTGCGGTAACAAAAAATACTGGATCTTCATAGTAGGATAAATCGGGAAATAAAATGCCTTGTTTCTTTATAAAATCTTTTTTATATATAAACCGGTGATAACCATATTCAAATTGATAATTTTTATACTCAATAAAGCCATCTGTATTAAATTTATACCGACTTAAATTTCCGCTCCATTCGTCTATTTTTTCGCTTGGCCGATCTTCTTGAAAACTTCCGCCACAAATCAATGCGTTATTCTCTTTGGCAGCGTAAAACATATCTGAAAGCACAAAACTATCTGGATAATAATCATCTGCATCAATAAAACAAACGTATTCCCCTTTAGCTAATTGCATCCCCAAATTACGAGCAGCAAAAGCCCCCCGATTTGTCTGTTCTACAATCTTGATATATGGATATTTCCAGGAATACTCTGCCAAAATTTCCTGGCTTTTATCCCAAGACCCATCATTGATACATATTACCTCTAAATTCTCTAATTCTTGCGAGATTATACTATTTAAACAGTCGCGTAAATATGGTTCAGCATTATATACGGGGATAATTACCGAAATATTAACCATATTTTCACCTCCCCAAATAAATCTTCTGAATTATTTATCTATGTGTCTTACTTGTTTAGATTATAGTCAAATTTTTTAATCAATTCCCGTCGTCTGCTTCCATATGGCAAAAGCCGGTTTGCAGCTTTACGTAAGACAGGGATATTTTTCAATGAACTCCTTAATACTGCCCCTTCTGAAAGTGTTGTTGTACATTTTGAGAGTAGCGTTGCAAAATATGAAGAATTCTTAGCATACTCCCAGAAATACTCCGCAAAGTCACAGTCAGCTACATCCCAAGGCTTTTGATACCCTGCAAAATGAATCATATACGGCTGTCTTCTTGCTTCTATGTATTCTTCATACAGCTTTCTGGGGGCCATCTTTAATATATCCATCCGGCTTCTTCCCGGCTCCTGCCAGCTCATCAGCGTATTCCATTTCTGTGGGATATAATGTACTCGGCCTTTGCAGACCATATTCAGCACATCCTGATCATGGCAGCGCCAGGATCGCGACAATGCAAGCCGAATCATCTCCTCCGAAGATGCTGTCCGGCGCAGCAGTTCCAGATTCAGAATCAGGACGCCTGCCTGAAAATAATCATACGGGCTAGCCAGTTTCAGTTCTTCCACTGCGTATCGATCCCAATTATTCTGTTTTAAATTCACCTGGCCCGCTACATCGATATCTTTGGCGGCGCCGATTATGCAGCCATTTAATTCTATATCATAAAGTTCTGCCACATCATGGTCTGTTACCATATCACAGTCCAGATAAAGGATCCTGTGATATGCCGGCATAATCTCCGGTATAATCAGGCGGTAATACGTTTCCACAGACAGGTGCTGATTTACAAACAGTTTTTCATTGTCAAAATACTCACAAACCCGAATAAACCGAATGGAGATATTGCTGTGTTTCCTTGCCCCCCATTTGATTCTATTTTGATTTTTTTCTGAAATATCATTGAACAGGACAATTATGTCATATTGTTGTGTTAGCCAAAGAATTCCCAATACAATTGACATTATGTATATTACTGCTATGATATAGAATAATAGGTATACATTGTATCTGTTAAACGTTTATGAAAGAATGGTTTTACAGACTGTCAAGAATAAACGGTTAGAGTTAAAGAAAAGGAGAGATGAGTGTATGTATGATTATTTAGTAGTAGGAGCTGGACTTTACGGTGCAGTCATTGCACATGAGATGAAAAAGGCAGGAAAGAGTGTACTGGTTATTGACAAGCGTCCCAATATTGCGGGGAATGTGTATACAGAAGAGATTGAAGGAATCAATGTTCACAAATATGGTGCGCATATTTTTCATACTAATAATAAAAGTGTATGGAACTATGTGAATCAGTTTGCGGAGTTCAATCGTTTTACTAATTCGCCTGTAGCGAATTACCATGGAGAGCTCTATTCTCTTCCATTTAATATGTATACATTTAATAAGATGTGGGGGGTAGTGACCCCAGAAGAGGCTGAGGCTAAAATTGAAGAACAAAAAAGGTCATTGGGGATTACAGAACCAAAAAATCTGGAAGAGCAGGCAATCAGCCTGGTCGGAACAGATATATATGAGAAATTGATTAAGGGTTATACAGAAAAACAATGGGGACGTCCCTGCGACCAGCTTCCAGCTTTTATTATTAAGCGTCTTCCGGTGCGCTTTACATTTGATAATAATTATTTTAATGCATTATATCAGGGGATTCCGATTGGCGGATATACGAAAATGGTTGCAAATATGCTGGAAGGAATTGAGATTCAGTTGGGGATTGATTATCTGGAAAATAAGCAGGAATATGACAAAATTGCTGAAACGGTAATTTACACGGGAGCAATAGATGCATATTTTGGCTTTAAATTAGGAACATTGGAATATCGTTCGGTTCGTTTTGAAACAGAGGTATTGGATAAACCAAATTTCCAAGGAAATGCTGCGGTAAATTACACAGATGCAGAGACGCCATGGACCAGAATTATTGAACATAAGTGGTTTGAGTTTGGCACGCAGCCTAAGACCGTTATCAGTCGGGAGTACAGTTCAGAATGGACACCAGGGGAGGAACCTTATTATCCTGTGAATGATGAGAAAAACGGAAAAATGTATGAGGAGTATAAAAGATTGTCAGAAAATGAGAAAAAAGTCATTTTTGGTGGAAGACTGGGAGAATATAAGTATTATGATATGGATAAGGTAATTGAATCAGCATTAAAGAAATCAGATGAATTATTAAGTATATAATTAGATTTAATGATTAAGTAAATTGTTATATTATGTGTACTTGCAGGCTGAGAAATCAGCCTGCAAGTATCCTACGATAGATTTCACTCATCTTTTCCATAACAACTTCCGACTGAAACAGCCTGCTTCGATTTACGTTTTCCTGCCCTAATTTTTCGAAATCATCAGTATTTTTGAGCAGATGGCGTATTGCCTTACTATAGGCAGCAGCGTCATCTGCTTTTTTTACCATAATACCGCCGGAGCAGCGACTTATGGAATCATCCTGAGATAAAATATCTCCCATCAGATCCCGGCTTCCGCGGATATCAGAACAGATCACGGGCAAACTGCTGGCCATGGCTTCCAGAAGCGCCATAGGAAGCCCTTCCTGATAGGATGGGAACAGAAACAGGTCGGCAGTCTGCAGGATTTTCAGGATATCTTCTCTGTAACCTGCGAAGGTAACCATGTGTGAGATGCCAAGCTGTTCGGCCAGATCACGGAGATATGTATCCAATGCTCCGTGGCCGCATAGAAGGTAATGGATGTTTGAGAGCTCCTTTAACTGACTGAGAGCTTTTAGAATCGTTTCATGGTTTTTGCGTTTAATCAATTCACCTGAGGAAAGAAGTATAAGCTTGTCTAAGGGAAGGCCAAGTTCGGCCTTCTTTTTTTTGATATCTTCCTCTGTCAAATGAGGAATTCGCGAGGGATCGATACCCACACCGGGAATGTAGTCGGTATATCGGGCGTGGAAGGCTTTTTTAGCTCGTTCATAATCTTCATAATTGATACAAATCTGCTGATCTGTGTAGCGGGACAGAAAACGTTCCATAGGGTAGTAGCAGAGCCAGTTTACGGGCTTTGCTCCCTTAAAGAAGTGAAAACCATGGGCGGTATAGATTACAGGGCCTGTATGGGTCGTATGAGCCGCCAGACGGGCCATAACTCCTCCCATAGGGGTATGGCAGTGTACCAGCTGAAAGCTTTCCTGTTCCATAAGGGTACGCAGCTGGCGATAGACTTTAAGATTTGCAGGTTTGAAGGGACTGCGAATAAAGTCAATTTGATGGCGTATGATACCGGTTCCATCCAAACGATGGTTGTCTGTTCCATAGGAGGGGGTATTATAGTTGGAGGCATAGTGAACCTCAAATCCCATGCTTTGAAGAATATGGACATTGTTCATTTCAAATTGCGGAATAAAACCGCTGACGGTGGTAACCAGAAGGGCTTTTTTCGTATTTGACATAATGTAAAATTCCTTTTTGCAAAATGTAATTTCATGATAGAAAGTAAATAGTATACTGCAGCATCTTATATAGTTTTTATATTATATCATTGCCCATATTAAAAAACATTAAAATCAGGCGATTTTCTATATTTTTTATTGGAAATGCACCATATACAATCAACTAAAGTGAATATCCCCAACATTTCCCGTCCATACTCCCACTATCAACATGAAAGGACGTACACAAACATGAGGCTTCCAAGACATATCGGTATTATTCCCGACGGCAATCGCCGATGGGCGGTGAGAGCGGGAATGGATAAGGCAGATGGCTACGATCACGGCATCGCTCCGGGAATGGAGCTGTTTCGGATGTGCCGGGAGCTGGGGGTGGAGGAAATGACGTTTTATGGTTTTACTGTGGACAACACAAAACGCCCTTCTGCCCAGCGCCGTGCATTTACAGCTGCCTGTATAGCAGCAGTAGAGGAGCTATCAAAGGAGGATGCAAGTCTTTTAGTGCTGGGAAATACGAAGTCATCTGTATTTCCCAGAGAATTTCTGCCCTATACAACCCGCCGCAGCTTCGGAAAGGGAGGTATGAAGATCAATTTCCTTGTAAATTACAGCTGGGAATGGGATTTCGGCTTAAAGGACGGGCTGCTGGGAGAGAAGCTGAAAACCGCTGAAGTGTCCCGGATCGACCTGATTATACGCTGGGGCGGCAGGCGGCGGTTGTCAGGCTTTCTCCCTGTGCAGTCCGTGTATTCGGATATCTATGTAGTAGATGACTACTGGCCGGATTTTAAGCTTTCCCATGTGGAGGAGGCCCTTGAGTGGTATAGCAGGCAGGATGTAACGCTGGGAGGATAGGGAAGTTTCTCCGGCAAAGGAAACTAATACACCTCATACTGTGCCCGATTCGGCTGTTTCGTATCCCCGTTTTCATCCCACACGCCGTCTGTTCCGATCCAGTGATAGAGATCGGAGGATTTTGAACGGACGTAGCATTGGGAAACCATATATCCTGCGCCGTCAAAGAAGTACCATTTTCCATCAATCTGCCTCCAGGCCATCTGTGGGAAAGCGCCGTTTGGATACAGAAAGAGGTGTTTTCCATTTTCTTCCTTCCAGATGCCGTCGCTGTGGAACCAGGCTTCCTCTGGGGTGATGACAAGGGGCTCTGCATCGGAACACCAACCGCTGTTTTTCCTGTCTTTTCTGTTATATGCCCGGACACGGAAGGTATAGGAACCTTCATTGTTGATCCAATTTTCAAAGCTGCAGGAGGCAGCAGAGCTGGTAAGGGTGGTAAGAGTGCGTCTGTCCTTAAGAAGTTGTATTTCATACTGGTCTGCCCCATCTACCTCATCCCAGACGGCTGTATGACCGCTCCAGTCCGCTGTAAGGGGAGCAGGAATGGCCCCGTCGATTCTGGGCAGGCGGACATGAAGGATCAGAGTGCTTCCCTCGTCTTCTGTGCGGGCGCTCTGATACTGGACGCTGTCTCCGGAAAGATGGAAAAGGCTTCTGGCGGCAGTAGGGAAATAATACCCTTCATTTGCAGAAAGTTCCACTTCTCCCACAGGCCATTCTCCGTAGCTCCAGGTATCGTCATCCTTCAGATATCCGGAACCTTCCACGGTGAACTGGCTGTTGCTGGAAACGGCGGTCAGTTCTCCGACTTCTTTTCCGCCTTCAGGACTTTGATCGTAACTGAAAATAAGGGAAACATCGGTGATCCGTTCTTCTCCCATGGCAGTAAAGGACAGGCCCAGAGAAATAAGGGTAGCTGTGCAGAGGGTCTGCAGCGTATGTTTCTTCATAAGAATTCTCCTTTCCGGATATGCATTGCCCGGCACACAGGAAGAGCGCACGCTTTCCCCGCTGCCGGGCAATAACCACAGTATGTCATATTCACGAAGAGATCAGTCAAAAATAGAACCTACCAGCATTTTCAGCATGGATTCAGAGGTGCGGATCTTAAGCTGGTTTGCCCCGCAGCACTGGATGGTGGTAGCCATCAGGGTGTCCTTTAATTCCGGTTCACAGATGCTTACCATGTTGGCGCAGGATTCGATGATGGCGGTTAAACGGCCAGCTTTTTCGATAAAGCGGGAAATGTGCTCCTCTGTAAGCCAAAGGGAAAATTCGGCAAGGGGTTCGCCGTTTAATTCATTCCACTCCGTTTTGGAAAATCCATAGGTTTCTTTGAGACTGTTCATCAGTTGATTGATATCCATTTCATACTCCTCATTTGTATAAGATCAGTCCCCTTAAGGGGCAGTATACAATAATATATGACATACGATGGGATATTTCAAGTGAAAACGGGCAAAAATTCAATGATTGTAAAGCTGTTTGATGATTTCTACGGTTCGGTCCATGCCCAGACGGCTTACATTTAAGAGCATCTGGTGGGAATCAATGGAACCCCATTTCAGGTGCGTGTAGTTTTCATAATAATGCTTTCTGCGCTTATCCGTGGAATGGATGGCATTTATGGCATCTTTTTCGGAGAAATGATACCGTTCCATGATCCGGTGGATCCGATCCTCCATATTGGCGCAGATAAACAGGTCGATGACGTCATTTCTGGAGCGCAGGGCATAATTGCCGCAGCGTCCTACGATGACGCAGGGGCCTTTCCGGGCAAGCGTTTCAATGATGATCGTCTGGGTTACATAGGTACTGTCCGGCAGAGAAAGTCCGTATCCGGTGACGGAATTGGGTTCCCGCGGGACATGGTAATCAGCCAGAAATCCCATCAGGGCCGATTCGTCTACTTTTTCTACGCTTACTGATGCATGGCCCATTTTTTCTGCAGCCATTTCAACCAGCTCCCGGTCATAAAAGGGGATATTTAATTCTTTGGCGGTACGCATCGCAGCTTCCCGTCCGCCGCTTCCAAATTGCCGTGCAATGGTTATGATCTTACCGCTCATAGTACCGCTCCTTTCATTTCACTGCATCTGAAAAGTAAAAATGCACAATACAATGTTCTGTAAGTTCATTATACATTACATAACGTACAAAAGGAAGAGGGATTTTTGCGTCTATGTATGGTTACCATGGCCGGCGGGAACTTTGCAGGAAGCGTCTTCCTGTTTCTGCGCCTTCCGCTGTTCCCGCATCATTTCCCAGATGGTGTCATGCATCCATTTTACGGTATCGCTGAGAATTTTGTTTTCCGTATCTAACCGCATGATTTCCATATTCATTTCTGCAATGACTTCACGGCTGTTGTATTTCTTATGGGGAGCTGTTATGCGCTCCATCAGGGAAGGATTTTGCTTTAGAATTTCATTTCCAAGGTAATCATCGCGCTCCTGACAGCTCATATTCATAAACTCTTTGTAATGCATCCGCACCATATTCATAGTATCCTTTGAATTACATCTGGGACACTGGGGATGACGGGATGTCTGATAATATGCATAATATCCGCATTTGGGACAGTAAAAAGCAGCAAGCTCTCTCATTTATATAATCCTCCTACTACAAACTTGATCAGTCTATAATAAATAACGCATGAGAGCGGAAAATATACCGCTGTTTTTTAAAATATTTCAAAAAAAGCAAAATAAACAAAAAAAATGACGAATTTCTGGAAAATCAGACGTTCTGTTGAATAAGTTTAGCATTTATGGGCGAATTTGTAAAGAGGAGCTTAATGTAAAGGCCATATCAGGGACAGTTTGTATAAAAACTGATCTGATATGGCCTTTAAGGAAATATTTTTATTTTCCGCCCGTCACAGGGTGAACGGATGTGGGTGAGAGGCGGTGGGTTACTGGATGATGCCGCTGGTGTTTACGGTCCAGATGGTGTCATTTTCATCCTTGAAATCCTTATAACCTGCTCCAAGCTCAGGTTTTGCGTTGGATTTGGAGGAGGAGCCGGCTTTCTGGATAGCACCGTTGGTATTGATCAGATAGCGAGTACCGTCCAGATCAGCCGGAACCAGACGCAGGTCGGGATCAGCCTCCTGACGGAGTCCGTGAATGTAGAGGGTGTTATCCTTGATGCCGTGATATCCCTGTCCCTTTTTGGAGCCGTCGGTGTGGAAGTACCAGTTCTGGGTTTCGCCCAGGTCTTCGTCATAGATTGTCTGCTTCCCTGTTTTCATAGCGCCGTCTTCGCCGAAATAGAAGTTGGCAGAGGCGCCGTCGCCGATGTTTACAGACTGCTTTCCGGTCTGCATTTCGCCTTTTGTGTTAAAGGCGTACTTCTTGGAGTCGATGGAGAAGAGCTCCAGGCCGGACTGAGCGTGATGGGGAACGCCGTTTTTAAAGTAAAATTTGTAAACCTCGGCCTCTTCACTGATGCCATCAGCGCCCTCGATGGTTCTCCAGCCGGAGGCACGCTTTCCGTCCTCATCATAATACTGATAACCGGAAATAGAGGAGGCGTCGGCTTTGACAGCCTCGGAAGCGGTGGCGGCGTTTTCTGCTGCGGGAAGCTTAAACCAGCCGGTCTGCATCTTTCCGTCTACAAAGGTATAGTAATTGCCGTTTATTTTCTTATCAACCGCATGTTCGATGCGCTTTCCGCTGTTATCGAAGTAGTACCAGGATTCAATGATCTCCGGATCGTCTGTTTCATCTTCTAAAAGCACCCAGCCGGTCTTGCGGCTTCCATCTTCGCCCAGATAGTAATTGAAGCCGTCTACCTGAATGGAGCCGGTTTCCATAATGGAATCTTCGTTGAAATAATACCACTGTCCATTGATGGAAGCCCAGGTGGAGGTTAAGGCTCTTCCGTCTCTTCCATAATAATAGTAGAGAAATTCCTGCTGATCCTCCTCAGACCAGTAATCCTCATTTTCTACGGAAACCCATTTCATGGTAACGCGTTTTCCGTCTTCATCTACATAGTATTCGTCAATCTGAGTGGAAGTGGCACGGATTCCGTCAGAATCCAGATAGTACCAGTCGTCACCAGACTTCTTCCAGGTGTCGGTAAGGGGCTCCCCGTAGGAATCATAATAGTACCAGTTGCCGTTTTCCTGTGCCCAGCCTGCATTTTTGGCATATGCAGGAAAAGAAAGGGCTGCAGCAAGAGCTGCGGTGGATAATACAGCCAGAAGCTTTGTCTGTTTTTTCATAATAATAATTCTCTCCTTTTGAAATGTGTGTGTCGGCCGAAAATCCGTTGTTGCATTACGAGGCTCATTATAGCGGGTGAGCGGCCGGATTTCCAGTGAGGCTTACTGGAAGGAATGGAAGGACTTTCCCGGCAGCCGGGAACCCCTGCCAGGGAAAATGGTAGTAGGATTTTTAATGGTTTTGTGATATACTCACCGTATGATGTTGGGGGCAGATGTGCTGTCCCCTTTGATATCGGATTGCGGTACGGCAAAGGAGAAGATATGAGAATAAAGGTTTCAAATTATATTTCGGAAATGCTTGTAAAGGCGGGAATCCGTCAGGCATTTATGGTAACAGGCGGCGGAGCGATGCATCTGGACGATGCCCTGGGCCATCAGGAAGGGCTTTGCTGCATCTATGATCACCATGAGCAGGCCTGCGCTATAGCGGCAGAGGCCTACGCACGGATTCACAATGAGATTGCCGCTCTGTGCGTTACCACAGGTCCCGGCGGCACCAATGCGATTACAGGCGTATTGGGAGGGTGGCTGGATTCCATTCCCATGTTGGTTCTCTCCGGTCAGGTGCGCTACGATACCACAGCCAGATGGTCCGGTCTGGGAATCCGGGCAATGGGAGATCAGGAGTTTGATATCTGTAAGTCCATTGACTGCATGACAAAGTATTCGGAAATGGTGATCGATCCCATGAGAATCCGGTATTGTCTGGAAAAAGCCCTGTATCTGGCAAAGTCCGGCCGTCCCGGACCCTGCTGGCTGGATATTCCGCTGAATGTCCAGGGGGCTTTTGTGGAAACGGAGGATCTGGAGGGCTTTGATCCGGAGGATTATGAAAATGGCGGAACCGGCTGGGGGACAATGGGAAATATCCATGCTATTCCTGAGGATGAGGCCGGAAAGGGCGAGAAGCGTCAGCTGCTTCCGGGCAAGGTGAGCAGGGAAACGGCGGATCTGATCCTTTCAAAGATCCGGGCTGCAAAGCGTCCGGTGATCAATGCGGGAAACGGCATCCGCATCGCCGGAGCCCATGATGTGTTTATGCGGGTGGCAGAGAAGCTTGGTATTCCCGTGATTACAGGCTGGGACAGTGAGGACTGCATCTGGGATGAGCATCCGTTGTATACAGGACGGGCCGGCAATATGGGCGACCGGGCTGGAAACTTTGCCATCCAGAACAGCGATCTGGTGCTGTCTGTAGGAAGCCGTCTGAGTATCCGGCAGGTAGGCTACAATTATAAGACCTGGGCCAGAGCCGCCTTTGTGATCGCAAATGATATTGACAGTGAAGAATTAAAGAAGCCTTCGGTGCATGCAGATCTGGCGGTTCATGCAGATGCGAAGGATCTGCTGGAGCAGCTGGACGGAGCGTTGGATGAAATTCTGGAAAAAGAAGGAAACCAGCTGGCTGAAAGCCTGAGCAAAAAGGGAGAAAAGCAGCTTTTTGACGGCGGAGAAGGCCTTCCGGGCATGAACTGGAGCGAGACCTGCAAGATGTGGAAGGAAACCTATCCGGTGGTACAGGAAAAACACTGGAATTTCACCGATCAGGAGCCGGCTAATGTCTATGCGGCCATTCAGGCCATCAGCAGCCGCTTAAAGGAAGGCCAGATTACGGTAGTGGGAAATGGTTCTGCCTGCGTGGTAGGCGGTCATGCGTATGTAATCAAGAAGGGACAGCGGTTTATCACCAATTCTGCCGTAGCAGCCATGGGATATGATCTGCCAGCCGCTATTGGCGCCTGGACTGCCTCCAGAGACAGCCGCTGCTACAGCCAGGGAAGGGATCGTTCCGGAGAGGATCTGATCCTTGTAACGGGTGATGGAAGCATCCAGATGAACCTTCAGGAGCTTCAGACCATCATTCACCATAAAATGGGAATTAAAATATTCTTAATCAATAACGGCGGCTATCATTCCATCCGCCAGACCCAAAAGAATTTCTTCGGAGAGCCTTTGATCGGCATCGGAGTGGACAGCGGGGATTTAAGTTTCCCGGATATGGAAAAGCTGGCAGGCGCCTACGGATATCCTTATATAAAGGCAGAGCACAACAGTGAGCTTGCAAAAGCAGTGGAGCAGACGCTGGCTGTCGAAGGCCCGGTGATCTGCGAGATCTTTGTATCCATGGATCAGAACTTTGAGCCAAAGTCCTCAGCCAAGAGGCTGCCGGACGGAACTCTGGTATCCCCGCCTTTGGAGGATCTGGCTCCCTTCCTTCCTGAGGAGGAGATGGATCGGAATATGATCATTCCCAGAATCAGGGAATAATTCCCGGTTGGGAGAACCGGCAGAACAACAGACAGAAAAGGAGACAGCCATATGGCAGTGATCGTCACAGGAGCTACCAGCTTTATCGGAAGGGCTGTAGTGGAGGAACTTTTAAAACAGGGACAGAAGGTGTATGCTGTGGCACGGCCCGGTTCAGCGGGCCTGTCCTTTTTAAAGGCGCTGCCTCTTAATGGACAGGAAGGCCGGAGAGAGGGGGCTGTGGGAAGCGTAAGGATTCTGGAATGTAATTTAAACGAGATAGAACGCCTGAAGGAGATGGATATCACAGACGCCTCTGCCTGGCTGCATCTTGGCTGGGAGGGAGCGGGAAGCGCCAACCGGCAGGATCCGGCTCTTCAGGCGAAAAACATCGGCTATGCGCTTTCGGCTGTCAGAACAGCAGGAGCCCTTGGCTGCAGCCGGTTCCTTTTTTCAGGCTCTCAGGATCTGCGATTCTCCCATGAGGGAGGATCAGCCCTGCCATCCGGTATCTGAGTACGGCAAGGATAAGGTGCTGGTCTGCCGACAGGCCGGGGAACTGGCCGGCCAGCTTCACATGGATTATATCCATACCCGTATTTTCAGCGTCTATGGCCCGGGAGATCACCCATGGTCTTTGATTTCCACCTGCATTGACACCTTTTTAAAGGGAGGCCATATGGAAATGGGACCCTGTACCCAGCAGTGGAATTTCCTCTATGTGACCGAGGCCGCAGAGCTGCTGGTAAAACTTCTTCTTGGCAAAGCACCGGCCGGCGTGTATAATGTGGCGGGGGAAGATACCCGCCCGCTGCGGGATTATATAGAAGAGCTGCACCGGCTCTGCGGCAGTCTGGGAAGCTATCATTTCGGAGACAGGCCGCCCAATGCGGAGGGCATGGTATCGCTGATGCCGGAATTGACGAAATTAAAGGCAGCAGTGGGCTTTACCCAGCAGATTCCTTTTTCGGAGGGGATCCGCCGGATGGTACAGGAGAAAAAAGGAGAAATTTAGATGAAACGTTGTATTGCCTGCGGTGCTCCTTTATGGGAGACGCCGCTTCTTACGCTGGACAATATGCCGGCTTCTGCCCAGCATATGCCGGATAAAGATCATGTAGATGAGGATCAGGGGCTTACTCTGGATCTCTGCCAGTGCATGGGCTGCGGCCTGGTGCAGTTTGACTGCGAGCCTGTGGATTATTACCGGGATGTGATTCGCGCCGGAGGATATTCCACCACTATGGCGGAGCTGCGCAGAAAACAGTACAGGCACCTGATCGAAACTTACCATTTAGAAGGAAAGCGGTTTATCGAGGTAGGCTGCGGACAGGGAGAATTTTTAAAAGTATTAGAGGAATTTCCGGTAGAGGGTCACGGGATTGAGCATGATCCGGCGCTGGTTAAGCTTGCCAGGGCTCAGGGCCTTGCAGTGGAGCAGGGATTTACAGAACATGCGGATACGGTGATCCCAGGCGGCTTTTATGATGTATTTTTATCTTTTAATTTTCTGGAGCATCAGCCGGATCCGGCAGGGATGCTGCGCTGTATTTACAATAATCTGGAAGATGACGGGATGGGACTTCTTACCGTTCCAAGCTTTGAGTATATTATGGATCACAGCAGCTATTATGAGCTGATCCGGGATCACATTGCCTACTATACCTTTGATACGCTGACTTCCCTGCTGGAGCGTACGGGCTTTGTGGTAGAGGAAGCAGAGGTGATAAACAGGGATACGCTTGCCGTTATTGTGCGCAAGCGTCCCCAGATGGAAACAGGCAATCTGCTGGACTGCTATGTGAATCTGCGCCGGGAGATGGATACCTATATGAAGTATCTGGATGCCTGGAAGAAAAAAGCAGCCATCTGGGGAGCCAGTCATCAGGGCTTTACGCTGGCAGCTACAACCAGCCTTGGAAAGAAGGCAGAGTATATCATTGATTCCGCTCCCTTTAAACAGGGAAAATTTGCTCCGGCCTCCCATCTTCCCATCGTAGCCCCGTCCTATTTTGAGGAGCATCCGGTGGACGCCGTCATTATCACTGCTCCCGGCTATACGGATGAGATTGCGGCCCTGATCCGGGAGAAATTTGGTCCTGAGGTGGAGATCCGGGCCATGCGTTCCAATCATCTGGAAATGCTCTAGGAGGACAGCTTATGAGAATCGTTATCACAGGGGCAACCGGCTTTATCGGCAGTTACCTTGCGACCCTGTTTTTGAGAGAAGGGGCAGAGGTTTTTGCCCTGTCCCGTCCGGATTCCCCTAATCTTAAGGCGCTTCCAGTTCACGAAAACCTGCACATCGTTCCCTGGTCCATGGACCGGGCCGGAGACTGTGTTTCACAGATTGGTTCTGCAGACGCATTTTTCCATTTTGCCTGGGGCGGTGTAAACCGTCAGGAGATTGATTCTCCGGAAGTTCAGGCCAAAAATGTGGCAGGTTCTCTGGAATGTATCCGGGCTGCAAAGGCTCTTTCCTGCTCTGTTTTTATGGATGCAGGCTCCCGGGTGGAGTATGGACTTACGGACGGAATCATGTCTGAGGACAGGGAATGCGCCCCCATTAACCAGTATGGAAAGGCCAAGTGGGAATTTTACCAGAAGGCGGCTCCTCTGTGCAAAGAGCTGGGGCTTCACTATTTCCATCTGCGGTTTTTCAGCGTCTACGGCCCCGGGGATCACCCCTGGTCGATCATCTCCACTCTGGTGCGGGAGCTGCCCCAGGGAAAGAGCGTTTCCCTAAGCGCCTGCCTTCATCAGTGGAACTTTATGTATATAGAAGACGCAGTTCAGGCAGTATATGAATTGTACCGCCATCTTCCGTCTGAAAAGGACAGCCCGAAAATCAGCGAGATTGTCAATGTTGCCAGCAGGGATACGCGGGTATTGCGCTCCTTTGTGGAGGAGGTCTGGAAAGAGGCGGGAGGAAGAGGAAGTCTGGAATACGGCTCCTTTGTTCAGGCAAAGGAAGGGGCCTTGTCTGTGCGGCCTTCCGTAGAGAAGCTGGCGGCCTTGACCGGAGGCTTTAAGGAAGCGTATTCCTTTTCCCAGGGCATCCGCCAGATGCTCCCATAAACCATTACAAGATTATTTTAGAAAGAGATGTACATCCAAATGAAAAAGATCAGCATATTGATCCCCTGCTACAATGAGGTCGAAAATGTAGGGCCCATCAGCCAGGCGGTAACAGATATCCTGAAAAATGAACTTCCCCAGTACGATTACGAACTGGTCTTTATTGACAATGATTCGACGGACGGAACGAGGGAGGTGCTGCGGACTCTGTGCAGCAGTGATCCGAAGATCAAGGCGATTTTTAATGCCCGCAATTTCGGACAGTTTAACTCCCCCTACTATGGTATGCTCCAGGTGACAGGAGACTGCGTCATTGAAATGGTGGCAGATTTCCAGGATCCGGTGGAAATGATTCCCAAATACGTCCGTGAGTGGGAAAACGGCTACAAGATCGTAATCGGGATCAAGACCAGCAGTCAGGAGAACAAATTTATGTACTGGCTCCGTACCTGCTACTACAAGACCATCAAAAAGCTGTCAGATGTGGAGCAGATCGAGCATTTTACCGGCTCCGGCCTTTATGACAGGGAGTTTATTGAAATCCTGCGCCGTCTGGATGATCCTACGCCCTTTTTGCGGGGGATTGTGGCAGAGCTTGGCTATAAGCGCAAGGAGATTCCCTACGAGCAGCCAAAGAGAAGGGCAGGAAAGACGCATAATAACTTTTACCGCCTTTACGACGCAGCCATGTTAAGCGTTACTTCCTATACAAAAGAGGGGCTGCGCCTTGCTACGATTTTCGGAGGGGTCTGCGCCGCGGTCAGTATGCTGATCGCTCTTGTTTATCTGGTAATGAAGCTGATCTGGTGGGACCGTTTTCCGGCCGGTATGGCTCCCATGCTGATCGGTATGCTGTTTCTGGGCTCTGTCCAGCTCTTTTTCATCGGTTTTCTGGGCGAATACATTATGAGCATCAATCAGAGAGTCATGAAGCGGCCTCTGGTGATTGAAGCGGAGCGCCTGAATTTTGATGAGAAGCCGGAAGAGAAAGAGGAAGGAAAAAAGGATGAAGTATAAGATAGACATTGTGCGGATCCGTGAAAATTCCATTACATTAAACGGATGGGTTCTGGGAAAATCTCCGGAAAGCAGGGCGACCTTCCGGGTAGAGGATGAACGCCATAACCCGGTGAAATATAAGCTGGTTACGACCAGAAGAGATGATGTGAGCCAGATTTATTTCAAAAAGACGTATGACAGGGACTTTGGCTTTGACATCCAGTTCCCCTATGAGAGAGGAAAGACCTACTGGCTTTTGATCCGCTGTGAGGGACGCCAGGCAAAGATCAAGTATAATGAAGAGCTGATCGCAAAGCGTTCCAGCGTGGCTCATAAGCGGATGGAAAAGATTAAGGACCTGATGAACATGGAGACCGTCCGTGTGGCTGCAGATTTCTGGAAGGAAAATGGACTTAAGGCTCTGATAAAGAAGTCCTGTCACAAGCTTCAGGGCCTTGATAATGACTATGACTACAGCGAGTGGTATGAGCTTACAAAGCCCACAGAGGAGGAGTTAAAGGCCCAGAGGGAAGCGCGTTTTGAATATTAGCCCCTTCTTTCTGTGGTTATACCCGTCTACCGCACCCCGGAGCATTATCTTCGGGAAATGATCGATTCCATCATTGATCAGACCTATACCAACTGGGAGCTGTGCATTGCAGACGGCAGTCCCAGAGGACAGAGCGTGGAACGGGTATTAAAGCGCTACGCCCAGAAGGATCCCAGAGTACGCTATGCGGTGCTGGACGGAAACAGGGGCATTTCCGGCAATACCAATGCGGCTCTTGAAATGGCTTCCGGCGATTTTGTGATCTTGGCTGATCACGACGATACCCTTCCGGAGCACGCCTTTTATGAGGTGGTAAAGGCAGTCAACGAGCATCCGGACTGTGAAGTCCTTTATTCCGATGAGGATAAGCTGGATATGGACGGAAAGGCGCTGTTTGATCCGCATTTCAAGCCTGATTTTAACCCGGATCTTCTTACCAGTGTCAATTATATCTGCCATCTGTTTGTAGTAAAAAAGAGCCTTTTGGATCAGGTTGGAGGCTTTAGGAAGGAGTTTGACGGTGCTCAGGATTATGATTTTATTTTCCGGTGTACGGAAAAAGCCGCCAAAATCGTTCATATTCCAAAGGTGCTCTACCACTGGCGCTGCCATCAGGGGTCCACAGCCAGCAATCCGGAAAGTAAGATGTACGCTTTCGAGGCAGGCTCCAGAGCGGTTATGGCTCACTATGAGCGAGTGGGAATCCCGGCAGAATCCGTGGAAAAGGGTGTGGATTACGGCATTTACCACACGCATTTTAAGATTCAGGGAGAACCCCTTGTGTCTGTGATCATTCCCAATAAAGACCACAGCCAGGATCTGGATACCTGTATCCGTTCTCTGATGGAGCGTTCCACCTATCAGAATCTGGAATTTATCGTTGTGGAGAACAACAGTACCAGTCCGGAGACCTTTGCATATTATAAAAAGCTTCAGGAGGCTCATTCCAATGTTAAGGTAGTGACATGGAAGGAGGGCTTTAACTATTCAGCCATCAATAATTTCGGAGCATCCTTTGCATCCGGCGAGTATCTTCTTTTGTTAAATAATGATACAGAGCTGTTAGAGCCGGACAGCATAAAGGAGATGCTGGGCTTCTGCCAGCGTGAGGATGTGGGGATCGTGGGAGCAAGACTGCTTTATGCAGATGACACCATCCAGCATGCAGGCGTGGTAGTGGGCTTTGGCGGGATTGCGGGCCATACCTTTATCAGCCTTCACAAGGCTGAGAACAGCTACTTCCACCGTGCCATGTGTGCACAGGACTACAGCGCAGTCACTGCAGCCTGTCTGATGACAAAGAAATCCGTCTTTGAGACTGTGGGAGGCTTAAGCACAGAGCTGGCAGTCGCCTTTAATGATATTGATTACTGTATGAAAGTGCGGGCGCTGGGGAAACTGGTAGTATATGCGCCTTATGCCTGCCTTTACCACTATGAATCCAAGTCCAGGGGATTGGAGGACACGCCGGAAAAGGTGGCCCGCTTTAACCGGGAGGTTGCCATGTTCCATAAAAAATGGCCGGAGATCCTGGAGCAGGGAGATCCTTACTACAACCCCAATCTCACGCTCCGCAAGTCTAATTTTGCCCTTCGTGATCTCTTGAAGGAGAAGATCGGAGAACCCTATGACCTGTCTGTGTACGATGCCTATGGGCCGGAGGAAAAGGAAGGAAAATGAGCAATCGAATCAAGGTCACTGTGATCATACCCAATTATAACGGATTAAAATTCATGGAACCCTGCTTTAAGGCGCTGGAGCTGCAGATTTACCACAAATTTCAGATCCTGGTGGTGGACAACGGCTCCACGGACGGCAGTGTGGAGTGGCTTAAGGAGCATCAGATCCCCACGATTTTTCTGGATACCAATACCGGTTTTTCCGGGGCGGTTAATGTGGGGATCAGGGCGGCAAAGACGCCCTATGTGCTTCTGTTAAACAATGATACAGAGCCGGACTGCCATTTTATCGGTGAAATGGTTAAGGCCATTGAGAGGTCGCCTAAGATTTTTTCTGTCAGCAGCAAGATGATCCAGATGTATCACAAGGATAAGATGGATGATGCAGGAGATATGTACAGCCTCCTTGGCTGGGCGTATCAGAGGGGCGTAGGACGTTCCTCCGGGGGCTACAGCCACCCCTGCAGAGTCTTTTCCGCCTGCGCCGGAGCTGCCATTTACCGCAGGGAGATCTTTGAAAAAATCGGGTATTTTGACGAGATGCATTTTGCTTATTTAGAGGACATTGACGTAGGCTACCGGGCCAGGATTGCAGGCTATGATAATGTTTACTGTCCTCACGCAGTTGTGTACCATGTGGGCAGCGGCACCAGCGGTTCCAAGTATAATTCCTTTAAGGTGCGGCTGGCGGCCCGGAATAATATTTACCTAAATTATAAAAATATGCCTTTCCTGCAGCTGCTTGTCAACGTCCTGCCCATTGGAGCAGGAATGACTGTGAAATATCTGTTTTTTAAAAAGCGCGGCTTTGGAGCGGATTATCTTGCAGGCGTGAAGGAAGGGTTGGCAACAGCAGGGAAATGTAAAAAGGTAGGATACAGACCGGAGCATTTGAAAAACTATCTGGCAATCGAATGGGAATTATTTACAGGTACTCTTCTGTATTTCTACGAATTTTCCTTAAGGCAGCTGGAAAAAAGGAAGTAAAAAGGCGAATTTTATCATATTTTAAGATAAATGTTATAGAATCTTGAGTTTAAATAAGCTATAATAGGAGCACCCGGCAGAGTGCCTGAAGAAAGGGTTCTGCCGGATGAGACTGAATATCAGGTGATTTTCCATGATAAAAGATAATCAAAAGAAGCTGAACCGGATTCATGTCCTTTTGGATGTGGTTATGACGGTTCTGGCATATTTTCTTGCCTGGCTGATCATAGTCAGCGGAAAAGTGATCCCTCTGGAATACAATGTGAAAACTCTGGAACCGCCCGTTTATTTTGCGGCGCTTATATTTATCATACCGGTGTATCTGGTGTTAAATGCCTGTTTTCACCTTTATGTGCCGAAGCGGATCCAGGGACGCAGATCAGAGTTTGCCAACATCTGTAAGGCCAATGTGATCGGCCTTATGTTCTTTACGCTGATCCTGTTTGGCGGAAGAAATATCATTATCCACCTGGGATATTTCTCCACCAGGATGCTTCTTTGCTTTTTCGTTTTAAATATCCTTTTGCTGGAAGCGGAACGTATGGCGATCCGCCTTTTTCTGCGCTCTCTGCGCACCAACGGCTATAATCAGAAGCACATCCTTTTAGTGGGCTACAGCCGGGCAGCGGAAGGCTTTATTGACCGGGTGGCTTTAAATCCTGAGTGGGGATATCATATCCAGGGATCCTGGATGACGGCAGACCGTCAGGATATGCCTATAAAAATGTCAGGATCCTGGGAACCATAAACCAGCTGGAAAGCGTTCTGGCAGCAAATACGCTGGATGAAATTGCCATTACCCTGAGTATCAATGAGTATTCAAATCTGGAATCAATCGTGGCAGTCTGTGAGAAATCCGGCGTTCATACCAAATTCATTCCGGATTACAATAATATTATACCTACGATTCCCTATATGGAGGATCTTCAGGGACTGCCGGTGATCCATATCCGCCATGTGCCTCTGACGAACGTATTTAACGCTACGGTAAAGCGGATTGTGGACATTGGAGGAGCTCTTTTCGGCCTTCTTTTGTTCTCTCCGGTGATGCTCCTTACGGCAGGGCTCATAAAGCTGACCTCTCCGGGCCCCATTTTCTACAGTCAGGAGCGGATCGGCCTCCACAACAGGCCCTTTAAGATGTACAAGTTCCGTTCTATGGAGGTCCAGGATCCGGGAAAGGAAAAGACACGCTGGACTACGCCCCATGACCCAAGGGTAACGCCGGTGGGCCGCTTTATACGAAAAACCAGTATTGACGAGATGCCCC
>ERZ832973.1103-NODE-1103-length-23980-cov-37.922090_pt1 | contig 23980 bp, 19 predicted proteins | sample MGYA00519950_ERZ832973 | MGnify/ENA primary metagenome ERZ832973 (study PRJEB31850, sample SAMEA3708734) | human gut metagenome | biome: human gut; feature: human-associated habitat; material: faeces | place: China | collected 2014 ... | reverse complement strand
GGGTTCGAACCCTGGACACCCTGATTAAGAGTCAGGTGCTCTGCCAGCTGAGCTAATCGCGCATTTTTAAGTTGTTTGTTTTGTGTCTTTCCTTAAGACAAGAATTATTATATAATAGGAGTATTAAAAAAGCAAGCACTTTTTTTATTTTTTTTAAATTTTTTTAAAAGCATATTTGAAAGGAACAATTTAACATGAAAGTAGAAGAAAGATTACTAAAATATGTCAGCTGCTGGACCACCTCAGATGAATCCTGCAGCGATATCCCAAGCAGCGAGCGTGAGTTTACACTTGCCAAAGATTTAAAGCAGGAACTGGAAACACTCGGCCTTACCAATATCCTTCTTACCGATCACTGCTATGTGTATGCCAAACTTCCAGCCACACCGGGCATGGAAAACTGTAAGTCCATCGGCTTTATCGCTCATATGGATACCGCCCCGGATTTTTCCGGAAAAGATGTCAAACCACAGATCATTCCCAATTATGACGGTGGCGATGTCCTGTTAAAAGGCAGTCAGAATGTTTTAAAGGTAAGCGATTTTCCATCCCTTACTTCTTTAAAAGGAAGAACACTGATCACTACAGACGGCACCACACTTCTAGGTGCGGATGACAAGGCTGGCGTTGCTGAAATCATGACTGCCATCGAAGAACTGATAGCAGAAGGCACCCCTCACGGAGAACTGTGGATCGGCTTTACGCCGGATGAAGAAGTCGGTGCCGGTGCAGATCTGTTTGACCTTTCGATCTTTCAGGCTGATTACGCGTATACGGTAGATGGCGATTACGAGGGCGAAGTGGCTTATGAAAATTTCAATGCTGCAAGTGCCGTCTTTCATATAAAGGGTGTGAATGTCCATCCGGGCGAAGCGAAAGATATTATGGTCAATGCCGCACTCGTGGGATGTGAAATCGTTTCCCAGCTTCCAAAAGAAGAAACTCCGGCACACACAAGCGGGCGGGAAGGCTTCTATCACCTGACCGACATGTCCGGCGACGTGGCAGCTGCCACCCTTTCCTTTATCATCCGCGACCACGATAAAACCATGTTTGAGAAACGTCTTCAACACCTGCGGGACATTGCAGAATCCTTTAACCAGATATACGGACCAAAGACCGTTACTCTCGATATCGAATATTCTTATGAAAATATGCTCTCTGTCATAGAAGATAAAATGGAAATCGTAGATCTGGCAAAACAGGCGATTGCCTCCGAAAGTCTGACACCACTCTCCCGCCCAATCCGTGGCGGCACAGACGGTGCAAGACTTTCCTTTATGGGATTGCCGTGCCCGAATCTCGGCACTGGTGGCTATGGTTTTCACGGACCATACGAACACATCTCTGTGGAAGGCATGCAGACAGCTGTCCGCATTTTAAAACATATTGCCACCCATCCCATTCGCAAATAAATGAATCTGCAAAAAACCGTCCGCAGTCTGATGAATCTCAGATTTCGGACGGTTTTGTTATTATTTATGAAGTTTTAGTTTCCCTGCATATTTGCGGATTTTGCCAGTGCAGGTTTCTGAAACATCCGAAACAGGCCAATCTGTTCCAGCGCCTTTGTAATAGCGAAAAAGATCACCGAATCTATCGGCCACATAATCAGGTTCTTCAGTGCACGCGCCGGAAGAATCACCATAAATGCCTGTCCATATAACACATTCAGACAAAGTGTTGTCAGAATCACGTTACAGACCAGCATAACTACAAATTTAGCTGCCAGCACACGCCAGATCGTAAGCTTTTTCTTATAAAAAAAGCATCCATACAGGATTCCGGCTAGTATAACAACCAGCGTCAGCTGTGGACAAAATGGTCCGGTTGGCTTCATCATATACTTGATAATATCCAACGCACCATGGAAAATTCCTCCAACCACCGGTCCAAACAGATAATCAATGATACCATTTGGAATACCAGAAAAGCCGATACGGATAAACTGCCCATATTCAATGGAGAAAAATCCTAGAATGACAGCAACTGCAGCAAGCATTGCCATGGTAGTGATGGTTCTTACCGCTTTTAATTCACGGAAAGAATCGGTGAACAAAGTAACGAATTTTTTCATAAAAAAATTACCTCCTTTGCAGACCTCACCGTACTACAACTGGAGATAATATTATCTTCGGATGCAGCGGGATGCGACTCATGTACCGCAAGATTCTCTTTTCGTCCGGGTGACAACTCCCTGTTCATCCGGCACTTAACGCACATGTGTCTACTCTGCTTTAAACTATTAAATTGCAACGACCTAAGTATAACACAATGAAAAAGAAATGCAACTATTTTTTCATTTTATGGCATTTTTATAGCAAAACGCCATCTGTCACACGTTTTTACGTGGAACAGATGGCATCCGTTGCCTGTTATTTTATTCTTTTCAGGTTCCCATACTTGCAAACAGGGCAGCTATCTCATCCGGGCTTAATGCCTTATTCGGATCAGCCGGTTCTTCCGGCTGAAGCGGTGCTTCTTTTACTGCTTCCGGCTCTTCAATCGGCTCGGGAATATCCTCCGGTTCCACCGTTTCTTCGACAGGTTCCCCGGCTTTATCCGCATGGTCGTCATTGCCCATATTTGCAAACAGGGCAGCTATTTCATCCGGGCTCATGGCGCGGTTTGGATCGGACAGATCCGGCATCGGCGAAAGTTCTTCCTCCGGCAAGTTCTCATCATTCGCTTCCTCAACGATCGCATCCTCCGGAATCGGGTCCGGTTCTACCAGTTCTTCTGCTTCCTCAATGGATTCTTCCGGGTCCGGCGGGATAATCTCATCCGCTGCCATGACCGGAGGCTCTTCCTCCGGCTCAAAACTCTCTTCTTCCGGTATATCCGGCAGGATCTCCAGGTCCGGCTCCATACTTTCTTCCGGCTCCGGTGAAATCTCAGGCTCCGGTTCCATACTTTCTTCCGGCTCCGGCTCCATACTTTCTTCCAGATCCGGCGAAATCTCAGGCTCCGGCTCCATACTTTCTTCCGGCTCTGGTGAGATCTCCGGCTCTACCGGTGTTTCTTCCACATGATTCTGCGGTGCCGGCTGTGGCTCTACAGGTGTTGCCACAGGTACAGAAACCTGCGGCTGGGAAACAACCACTTTCTGACTGTTCATAATGGTCTGATTCAGGCGCAGTTCCATATCTTTCATTGCAATAATGATTTCCTGCAGCTTTGCGGCTATCTCTTTATCCTGTGAATGTTCCTGTTCTTTTCCATCCTTCTGCACCGAAGAAATTTCATCCTTACAGGCTGAAAGAATCTCGTCCTTATAAGCACCCGCAACTGTACCGAACCCATCCATTCCTTTCTGGAACGTATCAAACCGGTCCATCAGCTGTTCATATGAATTCATCAATGCATCGGTATTCTCATGGGAACGCTTGATAATTACTTTTGCGATTCCCTTCTGTGCATTGACAATTTCCTCTGTCGGAATCTTAGATGCCTCTTCCATATATGCAAGCTTCACCGATATTTCCTCAAAATATTTTTTCAGCATGAGATATGATGCCTTTTCCGACTTGAAAATACTCTCATACTGTTCCTCTCTCCGGGCATATTTTGTCTCATATACTGAAATCACGCCTCTGATTGCAACATACAGGCATATCAGATCTGCTGCTGCCAAAACAACCAGAACAATAAACATCTTCGGGAAATTGACTATGGCATACAACTCTGCCATAAAAATAAACGCAAACAAAAGTATCCCGAAAATCATCTGCATCCTTGCTTTCGAATCTTTATTCTTCATATGATACCGCTCCTTCCATGAGCCCGCTATTCTAACCACTATGCAAAATAAGCTCTAGTATGTTATATTTTACCATATTGTGTCGATTCTCACAAGGTTTGTTGTTTATTTCTGCCTTCTATAATACGTCATTTACAATCTGCTCTGCTGTCAGATGATTCTCTTTTAATACCTCATTTACATCATACCGGTCAAGGAATTCTTTTTTCAATCCGTAATTATAGACTTTCATATCACTGCTTCCATAAAATCTTGCGATTTTTTCTCCGAAACCACCATTCAGGATGCCATCTTCCAGTGTAACTACCGTGTCATGGTCTGCCTTCAGCTTCTCCAGCAGTCCCTTATCCAGTCCGGTAATATAATACGGGTTGATTACCGTTGCATGAATACCTTTTTTCTCCAGCATTTCTGCGGTCTGCAGTGCCAGGGAATAAAATGTTCCGAGTCCGATCAGTGCAATTTTGCTTCCCTTTTCCGTTACCTCATAGGTGTTGAGCTGGCTCCAGTCTTTTGTGACTTCTCTGCCATCCGAAATCATGTCTCCGCCCGGAAGTTTGATCGCAACCGGCATTTCCTTCTGCTCCACACTCCAGTCAAGCATTGACAGATATTCTTCCTTTGTTGTCGGTGCCAGATAAACCAGTCCCGGAATATTAGAAAGCATCGGAATATCCTGCAGTCCCAGATGGGTAACATCCGTCATGCCAAATACCGATCCCGTATACACAACAATCGTTGCCGGATTCCCGTCAATACACAGATCCTGTGAAATCTGGTCATACGTCCTCTGGATAAAGCTGGAATACACACCGTATACCGGCTTTCCGCCACCTTTGGCAATTCCGGAAGCAAGTGCTACCGCTGTCTCCTCCGCGATTCCCACATCTACAAACTGCCGGCCGGCCTGTTTCCTTTTCTCCTGCGTAAATCCGAGAATCGTCGGGGTTCCGGATGTAATTGTAACAACTGTCGGATCCTTTTTCATCTTTTCAATCAGATATTCACAGGTCACCGAAGAATAATCTTCCACTTCCGGAAAATGGGATTTTCCGGTCTCAATATCAAATGGAAGATGCCAGTGCCATTCTTCCTTATGCTCTTCTGCTGGTTTATAACCTTTTCCCTTTAATGTATTAATGTGGACAACAACCGGTTTCTTACTGTCTTTTACCTGTTTGAAAGCCCCGATCAGTTCCCTTAAGTCATTTCCATGATCCACATAGACATAATCAAGTCCCATGGCTTTAAATAAATTGCACTCTGCCTGTCCGTTTGTCTCGCGGAGTAATTTCAGATTTGAATAAAGTCCTCCATGGTTTTCTGCAATTGACATATCATTGTCATTTACTACAATGATCATGTTGCTGTCTAATTCTGCTGCAAAATCCATTCCTTCTAAGGCTTCTCCTCCGCTTAAAGAACCGTCTCCGATAATTGCGATCACATTTGCACTTTCCCCACGAAGATCCCTTGCCTTTGCCAGACCGCATGCCAGACTGACGGATGTAGAGGTATGTCCGATCGTAAAATGGTCATGTTCACTTTCCTGCGGACAGCTGTATCCCGTCACGTCGTCGTAATGTTCTTCATATAAATAGGCATCTTTTCGACCGGTCAGCATCTTGTGCGGATAGGTCTGATGGGAAACATCAAATACCATTTTGTCCTTTGGGGACTCAAAAACATAATGCAGTGCAATGATTGCCTCTACCATGCCAAAATTCGGGCCAAAATGCCCGCCGTGAATACTTGCCCTCTTTAATAATGCATGACGCATTTCTTCTGCGAGAGCTGTCATCTCTTCTATATTCAATTTCTTCACATCTTCCGGTCCATTAATCTTTTCGATATACATATAATAAATTCTCCTTCCGATTTTATCTATCATAATATACCACTTAAAGTTAACTTTAAGTCAAGTATTTTTTATTTAATTTTCAACTTTTTGCTTCAAATCCTCAATTGCCTGAGCCACTATACCTGCGTTCTTAAAAAGATGTAAATATTGTAATGATAAAAAGGGCAAAAGGTATCATTTCCCACTGAAATGCAATTTTTATGTCATTCGCATTTCTTGCGATCCGCTTGTTGTTCCGATATAATTATGCTATGATTGTGCTTTGATTGGAGGAAACCATTTTGGGCGAATATTATAAGTTTTTTCAAAATAAAAAATGTGAATATTTTCCATGCCATAAAGGAATCCCGGAGGAGGACTTTAACTGTCTGTTTTGTTATTGTCCCCTCTATACACTCGGGAAATCCTGTGGTGGAAACTGTGAATATTTAAAAAATGGTATCAAATCCTGCATAAACTGTGGCTTTCCCCATCACCGAAAGAACTATGATAAGGTCACGGGCCGCTTTCAGGAAATTGCAGCCGTTATGGCAGCTTCCGATAAGGAGGATGTATCCCATGAAATGTAAACTTACTCCCGGATTATCCTCCGGTGACTGGAACGAATTTTGCAGCCGTTTCCATTTCCCTCCGGATGACCTGCCCCATATTCAGGCAATTTATACGGCACTTCTTCCCCTGGTTGAATCCTATGCGTATTACTCTCTGGATCAGGATTTAGACGGGGTTTCCCTGCCTCACTATGCCTATGGGTTTGTGACGCTTGGAAACGGAGTGGATGAACTGTCGGAATTATATCTGAACCATGAACAGATCCAGGAGGCTTACATTGTGGACTGCATCAGCCTGATGCTTTTGTCAAAGGCTTATGAAGAGTTTGCACATGTGATAGAACGTCAGAGCCGCCTGTATCTTGCAGAATTATCTTTTCTGGGAGATACCTATTCCCTTGACCTGCTCCCACAGATTTATGGGCGGCTTGCCCCGGATGGCATCCAGCTTACCGAGGGGCAGATGCTCCGACCTCTTAAGACAGCAACGCTGATCCTGCATCTGGATACAACAACACACGCCAATCTCAAGCAATTGTGTAATACGTGCGCAACCTGCCGGAATTTTTCCTGCCCGTCGAGAAAGGTCACGGCTCCGCATTTGCCGCATACTTATGGGGCCATGCAGATATTCCATACAAAATAATTATTTTTCAATTGATAAGTCAGCATTTTACCGTGCTTTTTTCAAAAGTTCTTCCGCTGTAATACCAAACAATTTCTTAGTTTGTTATCCTTTATTATTTTTGAAAACCATTATAAGTCCAACAATTCCAACAATTATCCCAATAAGAGCAAACGGGAAATCGCTAAAACTTGCCAATACAGTTCGATTCATTTCTGCGCCACTTGCACTTAAGAGTATTCCAAATAGAATAACTGCTATACCCTTTAACTTTCTATCATTCATTTTGTTTACCTCCATAACCTTCCAGTTTATCGCCTCTTCCGTGTACCACCAGTGCATCATAATAAATATACTGTCCCAATAGACGCAGACCAGCAGGTGAGCTTTCCCTTATATTATATCTTCCATATGGATTTACGAACTCTGATAAGGGCAAATACAAGGGTGCAAGACATCTGGTAGATGTCCGCTTTGCACCGACCGAAGCGGCAGCGGCGACAAAAAAATTTTATAAAATAGTATAACACAAAATGAAACCGATATGGTGAACTGATTAAAATGCTTCTGTTTTTTATAACTGATGATTGAAGAAATATAAACAAAAGCAAGGGGGTTGAGAGTAACCTCGAATCTGAAAACCTTATCTTTACAAGTTTGAGGTTTCGAATGATTATTAAGATAAAAAGATGTAAATAACATAATATTAGCAGTTGACTTTAACATTATTAAATGATAATATCAATAATATTAAAGAAAGGGGTTGGTAATGAGACGAAAAGCGCAAGAATGGATATACAATTTAAGTGATGAAGATATCACATTTATAAAAAATTTTGTTATGTCATCTGGCTCTTTAAAAGAGGTTGCAAAATTGTATCATATAACATATCCTACCGTGCGATTGAGACTTGATCGACTTATACAAAAAATGCAAATGAATGATCAAATAGAAAATGACGCTTATATTTCATTAATTAAAAAAATGGTAATAGATGATCAACTTGATTTTGACACAGCAAAAATATTGATAAAAAAATACAGAGAGCAAAAAGGAGAATAAATGAAATTTTCTACAATTTTATTCATCGTAATAATAATGGCATTAACCATTATTTGTGTACGTTTTTTAGAATCATATTTAAATAAAAAAAGAAGAACAACTACCGTATCATTAACACCAATTATTTTTCTTGTTCTTTCAATCGTATTAATTATAGTGTATCTTAATTTTGAACCAGAAAGTTTTGAACGCGTTGAGAAGCAGGGGTTATTGACACTCTCATATAGTTTCGTTTCCGAAAATCAGATGTCTATAAAGGATAAGATACATAATTGTATCATTATCTTTATACTTACAAATATTCCTACTGTTATATCAATTTATAATCGGATAAAAAGAAATAGAACGATTACGCGCAAAAAGAAAATAAATGAAATGAAATTGCGGGAATTATAATGTTCATCTCTATATATTATATATAGTTGTGATAAATTTTTTAAAAGATGGAGGTCTTTCAATGAAAGTCAAAAAAATTATTAAAAAAGTAATTGCAGCATCAATGTCGTTGGCTCTAGTACATACAACTATAGCTCCAATACCTGTTTTTGCAGCCGAAAGCAATAAACAGTTCTCGGAAGAGACAGTTATAACAACTGAAAATGTTTATGATGTCCTATCGTATTTGGACATAGACGAAAATAACCTTGAAGTAAACCAAGAAGCTAGCTATGCAACTGTTACAGTTGGAGAACTGAAAGAAGCAATAGACTCAGCGAAAAAATATCAAAAAGAAGTTGAAAAAGACTCAACTATAAATATAGAAGACATTTCGTCTTCACCACAATCGACTCGTGCTACTTATAGTAAAACATTAAGTAGTGATTTGGTGGTTGGTTCAGCTACAATTACATTTAATGCCGTTGGATATTATAGTGGAAAGCACTGGACAAATGCAAGTGCTTCTAATGCAAGCGTAGATTCTGACTTTGTTATATATACATATAAACTTTCTGGACAAAGTAACAAAACCACATGTACTTCCTCCTGTATTACCTTAAAATGTTCTGGAAATCTTGATACTTATGTTGGAGTTGGAAATGTAGGAATTGTAAAGATTACATCTCAAACTTATTCGAGTAAAACCAATTTCTATGCTTCAAGTTATTTATAATAATGAAAAAAAGATATATAGTGATACTCGTTTTGCTTATACTGATCTTACTCTATAATAGATATGGATCTGGTGTCTAAAATCATTTAAGTGCACAGGTAGACAGTATTTCAATTGAGGCAGTATGAAAAACTTATCCAGCGCGAACGATTAGAAATTGTTCGCAGATAATAAAACAATTTAATAAAATATAATTAGTGCCTGCTGAGTAAGCAGACACTAATTATAAACTTCATTATTCATTTGAGTTTTACAATGGTCTGAACCTTATTTTATGCCGGTATCCAGCAAAGATCTTTAAATCATTGACAAAAAATTACGCAATGGTATTATGAAAATACAAAACGCAATACCGTGTAGGCGGTTTGCCAAAGTTAGTTTTAAAAAATAACCGGTCTTTGGTAGGGGCGGTTATTTTTTATGGTTAGAAAAGATCATTACGATCAGATTGATAATAGCAACAATCAGTATGCAAAACTGAAAATATTGTTCCCCACACATGACTTTGATTTTGTGTTTACTCCTTTACAGATTTCTTGAAAAGATGGAGAAATTAAATTTTCTTCCATATATTTTACAATATACTCATACATTTCTCTTTCTTTATCCGTAAGTTCATTGCTTAGCTTTTCTCCCATTTGCTACCTCCCTATATGCCTATATAATAAAACATGTGTTCGATTATATCAAATAAAAATTATTGCCAAACCATCCTCAACTGTCCGACCTGCTCCTCCACAATCCGCCCCAACCTCTGCTTCATGACTCTCTGCACAATCCGCCGCCTCCGGTAAAAACAATTCCGGCTGATTTGGAAAATTCCGTAGTGCACATTCACTTTATTTCTTGTGTATTTTTGTGTATTTTAGTTGACTTTTGTGTAATATTGTGTATGATATAATTAAAGGAGGTACATAATGAATCCAAGGCAACAAACGATTAAACAACTCAGTGCTTCCAAATAGGAGGGTTACTATGAAATATATTTATACAGCTTTGTTTACACCTATCGAGGACGGATCTGGATACTACGCAAAAGTCCCTGATCTTCCTGGATGCATCACTACTGGCAATAGTCTTTCTGATGCAATTGACCAAATTACCGATGCAATGAGCGCATGGCTTGTTGTTGCAGAGGATGAAGGCGAACCGATTGCTCCTCCATCACCACAGGAAAAATTAAGTGTTGATGCCGGCACAATCTGTTCCCTGATTTCCGCAGATACCATTGAATATCGTGCCCAGACAGATACTCGCGCCGTTCGAAAAAATGTTTCTCTTCCAAGTTGGATGGTCCGTCTTGCTGACAAGCGCGGAATCAACTGCTCACAAGTCCTTCAGGATGCCTTACGAACACTTCTTGATAACTCCACTATCGCACATACTCATTAACATTATCCCTTAAAAACCAGTTATCTATATGGGTAACTGGTTTTCTCATAAAACAAAAACTGCCTCTCCATCAACCATAACACGGTTATTTACTATCTTGAAATGTGGAGCATCCCTGCCTATAACCATAAATATAAAAACGAGCAGCAAAACCGGATTTACACCAGTCTGCTACTCGTTTGATGATTATAATATTTTCTTTTCTTGTGCCATTGCAACCAGTTATCGGACAAATGGCAGGAACGTAATGCTATACTTTATTTTCCAAACCGGCTGATTTCTTTCGCATATGATATTTCCGTTTTTCCTCATACATTTTCTCATCCATATGCATTAAAAAAGTTTCTGCATCATCTTCTGTCCCAAATTCCGTGTATCCCATAGAAACACTTAAATGAAACGATTCTATTCCGGATTCATTAAACCGGGACAGATTATGGTTAATTTCCTCCATTGTCGCTAAGACACGCTCCGTATCAACACCTGACAGCAGCACAATAAACTCATCTCCCGCATACCGGATTGCCATACCATCATCCGGTATGGATCTGATGAGTATATTTCCCAACGTACAAATAGCCTTATCACCCGTACTATGACCTAAATTGTCATTAATACACTTGAAATCGTTTACATCCATCATGATTCCATATAAGGATTTCTGGCTTGCAATTTTCTTTTCCGCAAGCACCGCATTAAAATATCTCCGGTTGTATAATCCGGAAAGCTCATCCATATACAAACTCTCTGCGTATGACTGCATCTGCACAAATATCAATGCGACCGCAACCAGCACCCATGATGATGTAATTCCATAAAAAAGGAACTGGATAACTACACCTGCAAAACAAGGACCAACGAAATAGATCACCGGGAAAAAATTCAGGTTAACCCCTTGTTTTTTGGAATGATACACCAGATAGATACTGTAAGCAAAATATATGACAAGCGAAATATATCCCACCAGCGCACCGGCAGTTCTCTGGTATACATTCTCCCCGGATATTTTAAACATAATCCCTGTTCCAAACAGATTACATAAAACCATAATTACTTCTACCAGCCAGGGAAATATCTCCACTCCTGCTTTTTGAACCATTCTTTTATAATTTCGATAGATACGCAATTCCACGTACATACACCAAAGCATACCCATACTGACTGTCCCTATAAAGCATATGCTGTTAGAGATATAATTAATCTGCCGGCTGCCAGTAAACTGTTTTCCATCTACGAGAAAAGCAATGGTTTCAGACAATGCACCCACTAAATTTACGATTGCTATTCCATCATATATTTTATCTCCCACATGAAGGCTCTCTCTGTTCTTTCGTCTGCAAAACAAAAGGAACCACATCATTAACACGGTCAAGCCGTTTGCCATTAATATTTCTTCTAAAACGATGATTGTTATCCCCTCCATCATTCACGGTATGAACTCATTTTTACTAAAATGAGCTCTATCATTATACCAAGTTAAAACCGGTTTTTGTCTTTTTCGACATGAATTACAGTTTTTTTAACGTGAACGATGATTTTTTATGTTTCATCACTTTTCACAACCTACTGCAACTGTGAAAAACCCACGGCTTACAAAGTTAACAGTCTTTGTATCGGAATCATAATAAGATCCCGGTATCTTAACTGCTGCACCGTATTTATCAATTTTATATGCAAAAATCTTTTTGTCTTTTTCCTTTTTTGAAGCATTATAGGAAACAGCGACCCTGATCCGTCCCTTTTTCAGGACAGACGACTGCTTTTTCTTGATTCCTGTGACGGAAAAATCATAAACCGGACGTTTTCCAATAATTTTCCCTGCCCTGGCAGAAAGATTTTTCTTGTCAGCCTGTTTTATTTTGATAACCGCAGCTGTATTCATTTCTTTCTTTAATTCTTTTAATGCCTTCGAATCAAAGGTAAGATTTACATTGCCACCATTGACCTTCCATTCTTTTACATTCTTTTTGACAAGTAAATTTACCGCCTGCTTATCCATTTCAAGATGCAGATTCTTCCAATTTTTGGCTTTTCCCGTATCAAAAGTTATTTCAACAGACAGATCTTTTATCCTGCCACCCTGTTCTTTTTCTGCCTTTGTAATTTCTTTTTTCAAAACTGCTGCAATATTCTTCACTTTGACAGTATTATTTTTAACTGCAGATTTTACTTTGACATTAAGATTCTTAACAGAAACGGGCGTGTCTTCTGCGGATGGCGGTGTCACATTCCCCGGTTCTTCTTTTGCATGATCCGGTGCCGGTAATGTGCCGGAATCCGGTGAAACATTGCCAGATGATCCGTCCGTGCTTCCACCGGCATTTTCACCGGAACCGCCACTTGAACTGCCTCCGGAACTTCCACCCGAACTTCCACCAGAACCGCCCCCGGTCTGGGAATGATCCGCCGTTACACGGACCTGACAATCTGCCTTACTTCCTGTATAGTTGCCATTCCCATTATAACATGCGGTGAACGTATATGTTTTCGTTTCATTCGGAAGTGTTGCAATCCAGTGATCCGTTCCCTTTTCTTCTAATATGATCCCGGAAACATCACAGGTTACTTTTATCCCGGCATCTTCCGGAATCCCCTGTCTGCAAAGCTGTAATTCTACTGTCCCCGCACCTTTGACCGTATCGTTTTTTGCAGTCAGCTGCATGCTGGTGGAAGCCTTTTCGATTTCCAGGACAGCCTCCCCGTATGTTGGAATAAAAGATGCCTTTTCTGCTTTAAAATAAATCTTATACTGGCCTGCTTCTGTGTAAAATGGCATCTCCGTTTGTGTATACGATCCGTTTTCTGTCAAACTGTAACTGATTTGTACACCATCTTCCTGTTTGATATCAAATGTATGGGGTTTTCCATCATAAGTTACGCGGACAGGTACGGTTTGTATTTCCGGCATCTCACTGTTTTTCCGGTAATAATAAGTGATCTCCTGGCGATCCTCTGTGATGTTTATTTCTCCCTGATTTGCACTGTTTCCTACACATGTATATCCATATAAATCCGGACTTCTTAACGTATACGCAGAATTCTTTGGTACATATACTGTCGCAGGTGCCGTATCAGGCACTGTTGTTTCGGTCCCGTCTTCGTTTTGCAGCATATAACGAATGGTTACGGTACTCCACGCCTGTCCTGCCGTCTGATTGTCAGCCAGAATTTTCCCGGTGTCCTCATCTATGATCTTTCCTTCCAGTCTGTCCCCGGAAACCAGACCGGTTACCGCAGGAAGCGTGACAGAAAGGGACTCTCTGGCAGCATCCGGATCATACCAGTTACTGTGTGGAGGAACGGTATATGTTTCTTCTTTTTCATATTTGACCGTATTGTCTGCTCCAATAATACGGAAAGTAATCTTCAAATGCTGTTCGGCATCCACCATATTTTGTACGATTGTACGGAATTCCAGATCCTTTCCATTTGCTTTTGTGATATTTGTCTCATCGATCCGGTATTGGTCACTATCCCTGTCAAGTGTTCCTGTCCTGGTATGTGGAATTGTAATTTCAGGATCGCACACATAAACAGATGCCTGCCTGCTGACATAATCACGGTTATTTAATCTCCGCGCCAGTTCCATCTTACACACTTCACAGAACGGATTTCCAAGATCCCGCATCATGCAGACGCGGCTCGGTGCAAATACCGTTTCTGTTCCTGCTGCCGTTATTCCGATTCCACGGAATCCCAGCATCTTATGCCATTTAATCTTATCCGGGTCCGAGGTATCGGAAATATTTTCTCCCTGCATCTTTTTATCGTACTCATCGCCTAATCTTCCGATGCTGTGGGAAATTTCATGGGTCATGACATCCCCCTGCGCATTCTCATTCGAATTTGCGGAAAAAGAAAAGAGTGCATTGGAAGAAGATCCAATATTCGCAGACGTATTACAAATGATATGGATGGTTCCAACGGCTGCACCGGTATCCAGATATCTGCTCTCCAGCTCTGCCCTCAGTGCCCTGGCTTTATCTTCCCCGTCCTTTGTAAAATAGCAGGATTTTCCGAATGCCTGCACATGAAAATATGTGTCCGGGTTCGACTCCCCATACATCACGCCCACACCAGTTTCATTGGATACCGTCTGTACTGCATAAATATTGATCCTGTCGGAATACTCTTTATAAGGGGACCACTTTAGCAGCCCCTGTGCTTTTGCCGTTGCATCCTTTAAAAATTGTTCCTGTTGTTCCTGGGTATAGCCCTCACCCATGATAACAATCACAAAATTTTCCTTATCATCACCTGTCTTGTGAATGGTATAAACGGAAGCTGCCGCCGTCTGGTCTGCCGCCGTCTGGTCTGCCATCACAGGATATGGAAACACCAGGGAGAGCAATAACATCAGGCTAAGTACGATTGCCCCAAACCGTTTTCCATCCTTCTTTTTTACATTCATCATATCATCCTCCGTACTTTACATGACCGGAAATACTGGTGCTTTCCCTCTTCTTCCCACAGACAAACTCCCGGGAAACCATCTGCCGTAAGGCTTCTTAAAGCACGATTACCGCAGCATCAAACCCCTCTACCTTTCCATCAAAGGTGTTTTCGGTAAGCAGATTGTACTTCTCGGTGTACTCATTAAATTTTTTTGCACTGCTGCTGCAGTTGAAAATCATGGCAATGGTCTCTTCACCATTTTTTCTGATCAGGACAACTGTCCCTTCCTCATCTTCTGTGACGATCCCAGCCAGTTCGCCTTCCACAATGCATGCATGGCTTTTCCGGACCCGAATCAGCTGCTTGTACCATTCATACATCTCTTTGTCCTGGTATTCTTCGTCCCAGTACATGCCCCGTCTGCAGTCCGGATCGTTTGCTCCCGGCATCGCATACTCATCTCCATAATAAATCATAGGCATTCCCGGCAATAACAACTGAAAAGCGGCTGCCAGATGCTGCTTTTTCTTATTGTCGTTACACAGATGTAAAAATCTTGCGGTATCATGGCTGTCGATCAGATTCCACATAAGGGGATAACAGTTTTTGTTTAAGCGTCCCTTCAAATATCCAAGATTTTGTACGAACTGGCTGACCGTAATTTTTTCGTCTGCAAGCAGATCAATCAGGTTCAGGTAAAATGGATAATTCATGACCGTATCCCATTCATCCCCCTCAAGGAAATCTCCAGCATAATGCCAGATTTCCCCAATGATCAGCAGATCTTTCTTTACTGCCTTGACTGCCTTTCTGAAATTCTTCCAGAAGAAATGGCTAATTTCGTCCCCTACATCCAGTCTCCATCCGTCAATATCGCATTCCTTAATCCAGTAGCATGCAACATCCGTAATGTATTTTTCAACTTCAGGATTTTTCAGGTTTAACTTTGGCATTCCGCCATAATAACCAAAACATTTGAAGTTTGGGATCTCTCCCCATTCGCTTTTAAGCGGGAATCCATCAATAAAATACCAGTCCCGGTATTTGGATTTTTCACCATTTTCCAGGATATCCGCAAACGCAAAAAATTCTCTTCCCGTATGATTGTATACCGCATCCAGGACTACCTTCATACCACGCTCATGCGCTTTTTGTACCAGCTCTTTGAGATCCTCTGTTGTTCCAAAGGATGGGTCAATCTTGTAGTAATCCGTGGTATCATACTTATGGCACGAATTTGATTGAAAGATAGGTGTCATATACAGCACATCGATTCCCAGATTCTGAATATCATCCATATGTTCGATGATTCCCCTGAGATTTCCATGCAGATCATCCATAGGCGTAATCGGTGCTTTATACCACAGTTCTTTGTCTACCGGCTCCGTTGCTGCAAAACGGGATGGGAAAATCTGATACACGACCTTGTTTGCTGCCCACTCCGGCACCTCAAACATCTCTTCCTCCCGGAGGTTCTGCGGACAGTCAAACATTCTATCCCTGTTTGTAATGCATTCCTTATCAAACTCATAATTTCCATAATATACCTTTTCTCCCTGCGTGTCCGTAAATTCGAAAAAGTAACGCAGACAGATCAAATGCATCTTTATCTGTGCTTCATAATAATCATGAAACTGTGAGACAGCAACCTTCTTCATCGGAACTGTCTTTCTGGTATCCTTGCGCTCCATAGGTATATACTTGTCCTCATAGTGAAGGATTACCTCCTTCATATCATCCTTTTTTACCTGCACGCGTATCACGAATAAATCCTTATCAACCGCATAGCTAAACCTTTTATCCATATCATGAAAAATTGCTGAATATTCCATAAAATTTCCCCTTTACACTTGTTGTTTTCCTGTATTTTAACTTACTTTTTTCAACAATTCTATCACTATATCCACGATATTTTTAACTTTTTCTACTTTTATGCTTTTTTGCGATGATATTACTGTTCATATATTTTAAAAATGTGCATTATCAGTTTAAAACCAATAACGCACATTTCCTCATTGCATCCTTTTCCCGGATTTATATATGTCACGAGTCAAATTATAGTTCCTGCCTGCGACAAATTTATATGTAAATTCATCATCAATAATTTTTTGCACCGTTTTTAATTTCTATTTTCTGCAACTTTGAATTTCCGGATCATTTCACGCAGATTTTCCGCTTCACTGCTCATCTCCTGACTGGCTGCTGCACATTCTTCGGATGTTGCCGAATTCGTCTGTACGACATCATTGATCTGTTCAATTCCATCATTAATCTGTTGGATTTCTGTTGTCTGTGTCTCTAACGTTTCTGCAATATTTGTGACTTCTTTTGTAATGATCTGGGAATTCTCAGCGACCTCCTGCAATTGTGATGCCGTCTGCCCTGCAATCACCATACCCTTTTCCACGGCTTTCACAGAGGTTTCAATCAATGTTGCTGATTCCTTTGCTGCCTGGGCACTCTGGTCTGCCAGCACATTTACCTGATTCGCTACAACCGCAAATCCCTTTCCTGCCTCCCCTGCTCTTGCAGCCTCAATGGAAGCATTCAATGCAAGCAGATTCGTCTGGGACGCAATTTCATTGATTGTTGCAATGATCTTGTCAATCTCTTTTGATGCCCCATTGATCTCATTCATGGAATCAACCATATCCCTCATTTTACCATTGCTTTCCAGAATGGCATTTCCAAGTTCGTCTACTCTTCCACTGATTTCTTTTGCGGATTGTGAATTTTTTCCTACCTGTTCAGAAACACCTGCGACTGTTGCGGTCAGTTCTTCTACAACTGCTGCCTGATTTGTTGCTCCATCCGCAAGTTCATTGGAACTTGATGCTACCTGATCTGCGGCACCCGAAACTTCATCTGAAACATGTTGGATTCCCTTTATTGTCTCTGCCATGCTTTCTTCAAACAACATAAAGGAGTTTAGAATTCCAACGAAATCCCCTTTCCACTCTACTTCCGGCTGCACATCAAAATTTCCTTCTGCAAACATCTTCATTGCACGTCCAATATCATCTACATAGCTTCCCAGAATACGGATGGATTTACGCATACTGTGTGCCAGTCTTCCAATCTCATCATCCGAACGGTAGTCCAGCGTGCTATGCAGGTTTCCATCTGTTAATTCCTTTGCAACGGCTTCCACTTCACGTAATGGTACTAAAATTGACTCAAGTACTTTTTTGCCTGTTTTTATTGTCAGTTTCCATGCCAAAACCAGACAAATAATAATACACACAATTCCTGCCACTGCAAAAATAACCGTAATTCTGACTGCCTGGCTGCTTACCTCATCGGTCATTTCATCTAATCTTATTGCAATTTTTACGGCTTTATTTAATGCCGGGGTACAATCATTCAGAATGGAATCAACTGCCTTATCCTTGTCACCGCTTTTGATTTCTTTCATGATGGAATAACCAATGTTTCCCCAGTCTGTAAGGGCAGATGCGTATTCTTCATAATCCGCATCCGGAACAACTCCGGATTTCTTTAAATTTTTCAGTTGGGTATTAACTTCTGCAAGCAGTCTTTCTACCGTCTGCTCATAACCGTCATAAGAGGATGCATCATTTTCTAGTGCCATTTCCCTGATATTTCTCGCTGCTGAGTTAACATTTATCCTGCAGGTTTTCACCGCCCGGTCTGCAACAGTAACATTTTGTACATAATGCATCGTATTGGAAAATAGCATACCTATAACCACAATAGAAAACAGACCTGAGACTAACATCATAATAATGACTTTTCTGTAGCCATAGTTTATCCTTTCCTTCAGATGCAAATTTTCCAAGTTCTTTTTCATCATATTTTTCTTTGACGGCATAGTTTGCTATTTCCTTTCTCCATTATTCGACTCTTATATATCAAATTTTTTTCTCAAAGTCAATAAATTTCAGGAACAATTTTATTATTCTATTTTTCACATAAAATGTTGTACCCCCCCCCCGAAAAATACAGCACTTTTACCAATTTTTTCTACAGTTACCTCTCCGATCGAACATGATGTAATCTGGAATGTCGTGCCGGTGTTTCCTCGTAAGAGTCATACTAGTACATAACTGAAAATACTATTGTCTGAAACACCCTCTGTTTTCATATATGGCATCAGGTTCTTCCAAAACATTCTCTAATTGTCTTTGAAATATCTGAATCAATAAAACCTTTATGTGCCATGTCATCAAGAATATCACATGTTTTTTCATGGGACAATCCCTCTTTATAAGGTCTGTCTTCCGTAAGAGCCTGATAAATATCAACACATGCCATCATACGTTCCTGCTCATTTAATTCATCAGCGGTTTTTCCAAAAGGATACCCTTTTCCATTTAGTTTTTCATGATGGAAAGCCGCCCAATCTCGTATTTCTTCAAAATCATTAACCTCCGATAATATAAGGTATGTATAACCAGCATGATTTTTCATTGTAGAAAATTCATCATCCGTAAGCTTATCCGGTTTTTCCAGAATTTCATTGCCTACCGCCATTTTTCCTATATCATGCAGTGCACCAGCCAAATACATTTTCTGTACCGTGATTGAATCATATCCCATATATTTGGCAAGCAGGGAGGCTTTTTCAGCTACTCCTATAGAATGCCTGCTTGTAAAAGAAGATTTATAATCTACAATCTTTGCAAAGAAATCCGCAACATTTTTACACATTTCCCAATCAAAAACCATTTTTTCTCTTGGAATAATTTCCCATAGCTTCGTTTCAAAAGAATCATCACTTAAACACATATAGGATTCTTTTGTGAATACATGAAGAAAAGCATTAACACATTCTGAATCAAATAGACTATCCTTTTTTTGGGAAAGATACTGACATATAAAATCCCATCTATTATCATCAGATTTAATACTATTTCCTATGATATCAACGGTATCTGCAAGATGAATAATTCTTGCAGGCAATGGGGTTTCATTCCACTTTTTTTGAAAAGGACCAGTTCCATCGGCATGTTCATGATGATACAAAATCACATTTGAGACATCTGTTTTAAAAGGAAGTTTAGTAATATTTTTTTCACCATAAATACAATGAAGATTCGTTTTTCTTACGGACAAATCTTTTTTGATGTCAATAACATAATTCCTTTCCAGCTCTTCCGTAATATATTGTGTCAAAGCATTATCATGCAGTAAGGCACACATAGCTAAATCTTGTAACGCATCACCTTGAATTGCCAGATATTCAGCCATGCATACACTTATATAAGCCACTCTTTTTCCATGCTTGTTTTTGATTTTTACCAACTCTGCTTCTATACAGTCCAAAGCATAGGAACAGGCTCCTGCAAGTCCAACAATATCTATTCTTAGTTCTTCTTTCATGAATATAATCCTTCCATAGCATATGTATGCTTCTGTATTTCATTTGTTGTTTCTCATTCTGATAAGACCATAAAATAAGGCAGCCCCACATAGCAGAGTCTGCCTTACTCTCTTTATTTAACGTTGATGCCACTGGCATATTGCTGCAGAAACTGTTCTTTTCCGCATGGTCTTCCAAAATAATATCCCTGCAGATAATCAACCTTCATTTCTTTCATTTTCAGAAGCCATTCTTTTTCCTCGATGCCTTCTGCGCATATCCTGACGTTAATACAATGTACCATGGGGATGATATTTTTATATAATTCATAATCCCTGTCACTGTTCATCGCCTTGGCAGTAAAATCCCTATCCATTTTCACGTAACTTGGATTCATATCACGAATACAATGAAGATTCGAATATCCTGTTCCAAAATCATCGATCACAAAGGGAATCCCGTTCTTGTCCAGAGTTTTACGGAATTTACAGAACGAAGGTGTCATATCCATAAATCCGCTTTCTGTCATTTCAACACATAAGCATTCCGGCTGTAATGAATATTTTTGAATTGCATCCAGAATATCGCGCTCCACATTGCCTTGCAGGATCTGAACATAGGATACATTTACATTCATCCGGAAGTCAGGAATATATTTCTGCATTTCACAGCACATTGCTGCAGCTTCGTTCAAAATATATCTTCCAGCGGGAATGATCAATCCGGTCTCTTCCAATAATGGGATAAACTCCATCGGTGAAACAAACTCCCGCCCTTCTTCCGTTATCATGGAAAAACGCATCAGTGCCTCTGCTCCAATGATCTGTTCGGACTGACAGTCCACGATCGGCTGGTAGTATACTTCAAAGCCATCATAATCGTTCACAATAGCATTACGAAGTGTTGCTATGATTCTTCCTTTTCGTAAAAGGACCTCATAGTCATCCTGGTCAAAAATATAAAATCCATTTTTCCCCATGCTTTTTGCCTGTTTCAAGGCAAATTCAAACTTTTTGCGGCATTCTTCGGTTCCCTCACAAAATGTTGCTGCATCGATAACACCAATAGAAATAGAAAATATAGCTTCATAATTTTCGGCTACTATGAAATTACGAAGTTTATCTGTAATCTTTTCTTTCAGTGCCACAGCGTCTTCTGCGGAGGAAGCTTCCAGATCCACGATCACATACTGATCCGCTACCAGATGGTAAATTCTCTGCTTGTCTGAAAGGCATTCCTTCATACAGCCGGCTACGCTTCTCAGGATATAATTACCATAATCAGCTCCCCTGGAGCTATTGATCGCTCCAAAATCATCAATTCCTACATGCATAAAAAATCCCTTGGTAATGGGTTCTTTTTGTCCACGCAGGTAAGCAAGGAATTCCGGACCGCCAAGCAGTCCTGTGACATTATCGGCTCTTCTCTTGTTGCCGGTCTCATTCAGACACCCGACCAGATACTCTGCCTTTCCCTGCTGATCAATGATCACGATACCACGGCTGTTAATCCAGACCGGCATACCTTCTTTATCAAGCCACCTGTAATGAAGATTATGTACATTTTCTCTTCCTTCGCATATATCCGCAAGATGCTTTGCAAGCATCCTGCGGTCTTCCTCATATACTACCTTCATAACTTCATTTGCAGCATCTGTCAGAACATTTTTCGACATATTAAACCGTTCCACAGCTGACTGTGAAATCTCAAAGGTATTATTCTGCAGATCAAATATATACAGGTAATCATCCATACAATCTGTAATGATCTCAAATAAGATTTCTCCTGTCTGCTCTCCAAACACTTTAAATATATCATCAATCACAACAAGAACCTTCCTTCCGACAGCTTCACTCTATTCCTGCCATTTTCTAGAATAGCTTAAAGATATTCACGCGGTCATGCATCTTGGCTGCTCCCTCTGCCAGATTAATACTGATCGCGGTATTCTCTTCTGAGGATGCAGCATTGCCCTGTACTACGCCGGACAGCTGTTCAATTCCCTGGCCGATCTGCTCCAAGGACTCTGCCTGGGAGTTGGCTTTCTCCATGGTGTTCTCTGCAAGCTCTGCAAAGGACTCCATATCTGTAATGATCTGATTGAATGCGTCTGCTGTTGTTCTTGTAATCGTATTGCCCTTTTCGATTTCCACTAAGGTCTTATCGATCAGATCTCTTGTATTTACAGCAGATTTTGCACTATCTGCTGCCAGCTTGCCGATCTGATCTGCAACCACCGCAAAGCCTTTTCCTGCTTCTCCTGCTCTGGCAGCTTCAATGGAAGCATTCAGGGATAACAGGTTGGTCTGGGAAGCAATATCCTCGATATCTGTGATAATATTACCGATCTCCTTGGAGATTTCTGTAATGTGCTCCATTTCCGTGAGCAGCTCGTTCATCTTTTCTTTTTCTTCGTTCGCTTTGTTTGCAGAGGCTTTTACACGTGCCGATGCGTTCTGCGTTTCTTTCGCTGTATCTTCAGCCATATCCACAACCGTGTCAATGGTGGCATTCAGTTCCTCGATGACTCCTGCCTGCTCTGTTGCACCGTCCGCCAGGGATTTTGATGCATTTTCCACCTCGGATGAATTCGATGATACCTGTTCTGCCAGATTGCTGATCTCGGTCAGGGTACTGTTAAACCGTTTCAGAATATACAGCAGTGATGTCTTCAATTCCGAGAAATCGCCCAGGAAATCTGTAATATCATCACCATTTCTGGTCAGGTCACCCTGCGCTATTGCCTTTACCTCCACAGAGATCTCGCTGACATAATCTGCCAGAATACCCATGGCTTCTTTCAGATTCCTGATGGTATCGCCAAACTCATCCTCAGACTCATAGGTAAGCATTTCTACATTAGACAGTTCGCCCTTACGCAGGCTGGCAACTGCTGCATCTATCTGTTTTACCGGCTCGGTAATGGAATTGGTAATGATCTTTCCGATCAGTGTCGTCACTACAGCAATCGCAAGACCCGCTGCCACGATCACAATAAATATGATTACAGTGCATACATTGGCCATGGTCTTTGCCTGATCTAATTCTACCTGGAACTTGTCACATAATATAGTTAATTTCTTAGAAAATGACTTATAGTCTTCATACACCTCTCCGGTCATCAGTTTCGATGCTTCCTGCTGTTTACCCTCACGGCTCAACTGCAGGATTTCATCTGAAGCACCCCTGTATTTTTCCCATGCAGCGTTTGCTACTTCGTAATCGTCCTGTCCTTTTTGAGCTTTGCTGTTTGCAGACATGATTGCCTCCAGCTTCGCATCGGTATCCTGGATCTGACTCTCCAGCTTCTTGATTTCTTCTTCGCAGGAGTTCATGACTGCTGCATCTGATTCTACCAGATGCTGATACTGTTTGATTCTGTATTTCGCAGTCATTGTCTCTAAATCCTGCAGATATTCCAATGACGGAGACCAGACCTTCGTGATCTTCTCTATATTTGAACGGATCACTACTGTCGAGATCAGTGCCACCAACACTAAAAATAATGTCATAACAAGCACTGTCATTTGATATACTTTTAATTTTCCTTCAACCTTTAAGTTAGCTATACGCTTTTTGATCTTTTCCATGATCGTTTTCCCTTCCTTTGTAAATTATTGACTCAAACTTCGCGCATTAAAATGTGCATAACTAAAATTTAGAGACTATGAAGAAAAGTCTGCCAATAATAATCTTCTATGATAATGATTCAGCTGGAAGCGCTAAATTGGAGCTTCCAGCTCTTACTATATATACGACATGATTTCGGGCATGTCAAGAGCAGACGTCAAAAACGTCCTTCTCATCATGCATACAGATTCAGTGTTTTGAAATTTAGATTCTTTTTTTTTCTGGATGTTTCTGTGATATACTTATACGCGGTCGTATCAGACCGGAAA